>Ga0315316_10004281_pt1 | contig 10409 bp, 11 predicted proteins | sample M160m3416metaG_FD_203702 | JGI IMG/M metagenome (GOLD analysis project Ga0315316, IMG submission 203702) | Ammonia-oxidizing marine archaeal communities from Monterey Bay, California, United States - M1 60m 3416 | ecosystem: Environmental > Aquatic > Marine > Intertidal zone | place: USA... | reverse complement strand
CGCGTACCGCAATCGGCCTCGCGATCGGAGCCGCCTTCGTCTCGGCCGTGATCTGGTACGCCCTCGAGGCGACCCAGATCCAATGCGAGATCTGCGTGGACTACAAAGGTCGGCGGGCCTGCTCGATCTCGCTCGCGGCGGACATCGCGACGGCAGAGATGCAGGCGCACAGCGGCGCCTGCTCCCAGGTCACCGGGGGAGTCACGGAGACGCTCGAGTGCGACCGGATGCCAGCAACAGTGCGGCGCTGCTCGCAATGACGCGAAGCCGACCCTGCAAAGGCATGGCGGCGCTCCGAAACGAGGCCTAAGGCGCCTCGGCCTTTCCCCCTCGGGGTATTCTGTGCTTTCTGGTGACCCAGAGACTCAGGAAAAGTGCCACTTTGGTCGAAAGAACCCCTGTGGGCGCGCGTCTGCCCGTCGACCCGATCTTTATCCCCCCCCTGTATCTCCCGGAGACGGCCCTTTCATGAGCAACCGACTCGACAGCTACCTTCAGGCCTCAGAAGGTGACCTCCCGACGATGCCACTGATCGCCAACCAGGTAGTCCGGGCGGTCGAGAGCCCCGATAGCTCGATCGACGACATCCGCTGCCTGATCGAGCAGGACTCGGCCATCGCGGCGCGGATCCTGAAAATCTCCAACTCCGCGCTCTACGGCTTCCCAAGCGAGATCGAGAGCCTCTCTCACGCCATCTCGCTGCTCGGCACCATGACCGTTCGCAACCTCGTCCTCGCCGCGTCGATGAAGGAGACCTACAAGCGATTCGGCTTGATGGAGAAGCTCCTCTGGCAGCACTCCTCGCTCTCCGGGCCCGTTGCCGCGATGCTCGCCGGCTATCGCGGGATCGCAGCAGACCCGGAGGTCGCGTTCACCGCTGGCCTGATGCATCACATCGGCAAGACGGCGCTCGCCAACAGTCATCGCTCGGACTACGAGCGCGTGATGATGACCGTGTACAACGAGGGTCGGAGCTTCATCGAGGTGGAGCGAGAGGTCTTCGGCTTTAGCCACGCTGAGCTCGGAGCGGCAGTGGTCCGACAATGGGGACTGCCCGAGAGCCTCGTGCTGATCATCCGACACCACCACGAGCCGGCCAAGCTGGCCGAGCTCGATGACGACGTGGCGCGCATCTGCGCCCTGACGACCGTGACCAGCCTCTGTCTCTCGAAGCTCGGCGTCGGCCGCTCCCGTCCGATCGAGGGACTCGACATCGCGAACCAGCCGGCCTGGTCTTTCCTCGATCTAGCACCCTCAGACGTAGAGCCGGTTCTGAGCGCCTGCGGCGAACGGATCAAAGAGAGTCAGGACCTCTCGGTCTGACCGAGGCCCCCGAGCGGAGTTCGGGCCCTACCCCCCCATTCCCTGCTAGCGTCTCCCCGTCGCGCGGGAAGCTGACCGCTCGCGGAACGCCTGATGGCCACCGCGGATCCGGACGTGCGCCGAGGCCATACCGGCCACGGGAGCGTCGACCGCGCGCCGCCGACAACAACGCCCCAACAACGCCCCAACAACGCCCCAACAACGCCCCGACAACGCCCCGACCGATGGAGAGACCCGATGGCCCTCGATGACGCCGTCCGACAAGAAATCAGCGAAACGATCCAGAGCAACGACGTCGTGCTCTTCATGAAGGGCAACCGGGGTTCGCCCCAATGCGGATTCTCCGCGACGGTCGTCGGGATCCTCGATTCGATGGTCCAGGACTACCACACCGTCGACGTCCTCTCTGCGCCGCATATCCGAGAGGGGATCAAGACTTTCTCCTCATGGCCGACAATCCCCCAGCTCTACGTGAAGGGTGAGTTTGTCGGCGGCTGCGACATCATCCAGGAGATGATGGGCACGGGTGAACTCTACGAGGCGATGGGACTCGAGCCGGTCGAGGTCATCCAACCCACGATCACCCTGTCCGAGGCCGCAGTGGGGGCGCTCGCTCAGGCCTCCGCGGAACATGGCGGCGCGGGCCGAGAGCTCCACCTCTCGGTCGACGCAAGCTTTCAGGCGAACCTCTCGATCGCACCGCGCACGCCCGCCGACGTCGAAGCCATTCTAAGCGTCTCCGGCGAAGCGCCGTTCCAGATGCTGCTCGATCCGATGTCCGCGTCCCGCGCCGACGGCATCACCATCGACATCGCGGACACGCCGAACGGGCAGGCCTTCAAGGTCGACAACCCGAACGCGCCGAGCGTCCAGCCGATGTCGGTCGGGCAACTCAAGGCGGCGATCGATGCCGCCGAGCCGATCGAACTGCTCGACGTCCGGACACCCGAGGAGCGCGCCGTCGCGGCAATCCCGGGCGCGGCCCTTCTCAACGAGACAGAGGCCGCGCGCATCGAATCCCTGCCGCGGGACACCAAGCTCGTTCTCCATTGCCATCATGGCGGCCGCTCCCAGCAGGCTGCGGAGCAGTTCGTGTCGCTCGGATTCTCCCAGGTCTTCAACGTCGTGGGCGGGATCGATGCCTGGAGCCAGGAGATCGACCCCGACGTACCTCGCTATTAGAACTCGCTTCAAAACCTCCCAGAGACCTCCCAGAGACCTCCCAGAGACCTCCCACCGGAGACGCGGCCCATGGCCCTTCAGATCATCAACGCCGGCCCACCTCCCGAAGAGATCGCCGATCGGCTCCGCGATGCCATCTGTGAGGCGCTGCCAGAGGCGACGATCGAGGTTCGACCCCAAGGACCCGGCCACTTCGAAATCACGGTCACGGACGCCTGCTTCGTCGGACTGAACCGAGTCAAGCAACAGCAGGTCGTCTACGGCGCGATCACCGACCTGATGGCTGGACCCAACCCCCCGGTCCACGCCGTGGACCGGCTGGAATGCCTCGTCCCCTGAGCCCACCGGATACCACAGCGCACAGCACGATCGCGATCGACCGTCGACCACCTCCACCCGGACGCCCCTGAAGCAGGCGGCTACGCGGTCTCCGGACGCGAAGCGGATCGGAAAGTGTGCAAATAACAGCACATACCCCTCACGCGATCGTGCATATTTCGGCTGAAGTGTTTGATTTAGAGCCTATTTCGGATTAAAACAGCACGGTCTCGGACCGGGTCCATCGCGCGGTGCTCACACGCACCCGGGCCACATTGGGCGAGACGATCCACCATCGTCTCCCGCCCAACGTCTCTACTCGGCGAATGGCGCGGAGCCCTGCCGGGGACCCGAACTGACATGCCTCTCCTGACTCGCTTCACCTCGCCCATGACCGCGCTGATCTCATGCGCCGTGTTCGTCGGCCTGCCGAGCGCCGCGCTCGCCGCCGATGGGCTCGACACGGGCGACACCGCCTGGATCCTCACCTCCACGGCCCTGGTCCTCTTCATGACGATCCCCGGCCTCGCGCTCTTCTACGGAGGCCTGGTACGGACCAAGAACGTTCTCTCCGTCCTGATGCAATGCCTCGCACTGACCGGCCTGATGACGCTGCTCTGGCTCGTCATCGGCTACTCCCTCGCCTTCGACTCGGCCGGGATGGTCGGCGGCGAGACGAACCTCCATTCCTTTCTGGGCGGAACGGGGCGGGCCTTCCTCTCCGGCGTCGACGCCGACACCCTCTCGGGCACCATCCCCGAGGTGCTCTTCTTCGCCTTCCAATGCACGTTCGCGATCATCACGCCCGCACTGATGATCGGTGCCTTCGCCGAACGCATGCGCTTCTCGGCCGTGCTGCTCTTCTCGAGCCTCTGGCTGCTGGTCGTCTATGCGCCGATCTGCCATATGACCTGGGGCGGAGACGGCGGTTATTTCGCCGATATGGGGGTCTTCGACTTCGCGGGTGGCATCGTCGTCCACATCACGGCCGGGGTCGCCGCCCTCGTCGCCTGTATCCTGATCGGCCCGCGCGAAGGCTACCCGCGCACGCCCATGCCCCCGCACAACCTGACCATGTGCGTCATGGGAACGGGCATGCTCTGGGTCGGCTGGTACGGCTTCAATGGCGGCTCGGCGCTGGGGGCGAACGGAGCCGCAGCCATGGCCATCACCGTCACGCAGATCTCGGCCTCGACCGCAGCGCTCACCTGGATGGCGATCGAGTGGTTCAAGCACGGGAAACCGAGCGTGCTCGGGATCGCCACGGGCGCCATCGCCGGACTCGCCGCGATCACGCCCGCCGCGGGGGTCGTCGGACCCGTCGGTGGACTCATGATCGGCCTGGCCTCGGGCATCCTCTGCTTCCTCGCGTCGACGACCCTGAAATCGAAGCTCGGCTATGACGACAGCCTCGACGTCTTCGGCGTCCATGGTGTGGGTGGATTCGTGGGCACCCTCCTGGCGGGCGTCTTCGGTGCCGCCGCGCTGGGCGGTAACCAGGAGGGGCTCCAGATCGGCTCGCAGGTCGGCGTGCAGCTCTTCGCGGCGCTGATCACGGCGGCCTGGGCGGGACTCGCCAGCTTCGGGCTCCTCAAGCTCACGGATGCTCTGGTGGGCCTCCGCGTGACCCAGGAGGACGAGTCGACGGGGCTGGACCTCGCCCTCCACGAGGAGCGCGGCTACAACCTCTGAGTGGGCCCGTCGCCCAGGCCCGTCACGACGCGGGCCCGGGCGCTGTCTGGCGGTCGGCTACGAGTGGCCGCCAGAACCAGATTCAGATGCAGAAGAAGGAGACCCCATGAAGCTCATCCAGACCATCATCAAGCCGTTCAAGCTCGACGACGTGCGGGATGCCCTCGCGCGTGTCGGCGTCGAGGGCCTCACCGTCTCAGAGGCCAAGGGATTTGGTCGCCAGAAGGGCCATACCGAGGTCTATCGTGGGGCCGAGTACGAGGTCGAGTTCCTCCCCAAGCTGTCTCTCGAGGTCGTCGTGCGAGACGATCAAGTCGAATCGGTGATCGAAACCATCACGGCGAGCGCTCAGACCGGCGAGATCGGAGACGGCAAGATCTTCCTCTTCGACGTGGAGCAGGTGATCCGAATCCGCACCGGAGAAGAGGGCGAAGCGGCCATCTGAGCCCCACCGACTCCGCCACGCCCGCTCGACTCTCTGCCTCGCCCGAGGAGCCGTCATGATCGCCACCGCGCCGGAATTCATCGACCTCACGCCCGAAATGAAGGAACGGCTCGAGCGATTCCGCAACGAACATAAAGACGACCCCGTCGGGGACGTCGGAGGGCGCGTGCTGCTCGAGAACGAGCGAATCAGGCTCTGGGAGCTGATCCTCGAACCTGGAGAGGCCAGCGCTCTCCACCATCATGAGCATGACTACTGCCTGGTGATCTTGGAAGGCGACTATGTCGCCGGCGTTTCAGCGCCCGGCAGTCCCGTCGAGTCCTTCGTCGGCAAGGTCCCCGAAGCGGGCAACAGTGTTGCGATTCCAAAGGGCGCGACCGAATGGGCCTACAACGTCGGCGAGAAGACCTATCGCGAGATCATCGTGGAGCTGAAGCAAAGCTGAACCGGCGTGCGGGCGAAGCGGGGCGTGTCGCGACCGTCTCAGTACTGCTCGACCGGGTCGACGAGATAGGAAAGTGGCGCCCCGTCGAGGTAGCGCCCCAGATTCTCGATGAAGCGCTCCATCAGGCCACCATGAGAGGTCGGCCCGGCCCACGAGATATGCGGCGTCAGCCGAACCTGCGGATGGCGATAGAGCCAATGCCCCTCCGGTAGCGGTTCGGGATCGACACAGTCGAGCGTCGCGAGTCCGACCTGTCCCGAGTCCAGCGCCCTTCGCAGCGCCTCTTGATCGACCAGACCCCCGCGCGCGATGTTCACGAGGTGAACCCCTGGCTTCATCAGGCCCAGGGTCTCGTCGTCGAGCAGATGCTGGGTCGCGGGCGTATGCGGAGCCGCCACGACGACGTGGTCGGCCTCGCCGAGCAGGGACGCCAGGCTCGACGCCAGCTCGACGCCCTCGACCGGACTCGGCATCGCCGTCCGCCGATAGCCCATGACCTTCATGCCGAAGGGCAGCGCGCGGCGCGCGATCGCCTGCGCGATCCCGCCAAAGCCGATCAAGGCGAGCGTCCGGCCTTCGAGCGTCCCGAGCTCCGCCATGTTCCAGCGCTCCGGCGGCGACTCGATCCAGCTCTCCGGAAGCCGCTTCTCCGCCGCCAGCAATACGGCGATCACCCACTCCGAGATCGCCGTCGCGCTTGCGCCTCGCGAGCAGCTCAGCGGAACCCCCCCCAGTGAAGCGAAGGGAAATCCGTTCACCCCCGTCCCGTAGGCATGGACCCACTCGATCCCCCGTTCGAGCACCTCTCCCAGGTTGGGTGTGCCCCAGGGCAGCGTCAGCAGGACCTCCGCGGAGACCTCCGACGACACCTCACCCTCCTGGGGCACGGAGACGAAGTCGAGCGCCACATCGGGAAAGGCGTCCCGCACGGGAGCGAGCATCTCCACGGGCATATGCGTGGCAATACGGACCGATTTCTTTCTCATCTCTTCACTCCCTCGCGAGTCCCCGCGTCAGAATCTCCTCCACGAGCATCGTACGCTGGACCTGAGAGGTCGCGGCGGTGCGCGGCAGACGGTCGAGCACGGCGAGCCGCCGCGGTTGTTTGAACCCGGCGAGGCGACCCTCGCAGTGAGCGCGCAGGCCCTCGAGCGTCACTTCTGCCCCGGGGTGGGGAACGACCGCCGCGCATAACACCTCGCCCCACTCAGGGTCCGGAAGCCCGACGATCGCAATCTCGTCGACCCCTGCCGCGTCGCGCAACACGCTCTCGACCTCGTTCGGTGAGACGCTCTCTCCCCCCGTCCGTAGGATCTCTTTCTTGCGTCCGACGATGGACAGGTAGCCCTCTTCGTCGAGGGCGCCGAGGTCCCCCATCCGGAACCAACCTTCATCGAAGGCGGCGGCCGTCGTCTCGGGATCGTCGAAATAGCCATCCATCAAATACGGACTCCGCACGCAGATCTCGCCGTCCTCGGCGAGTCGCACGTCGACGTTCACCGAAGCGATCCCAACGCTCCCGGGCTTGCGCAGCACGTCGGCGTCGGCGAGCGCCGTCGCAGAGCCCACCTCCGTCGAGCCGTAGTAGATGCGGATCTTTGCGGTCGGAAAATGTGCCCGCATCTCGCGCAAGAGTTCGACCGGGGTCGCGGAGGTCCCCGAGTCGAGCTGGACCAGGTGCCGGAGGTCATAACGCGAGGTGTCCGCCTCGACGATCCGCTTCCAAACCAGCGGCAGCCCGTAGAGCCGGTTCGCCCGACGATCTTCGCAGGCCCCCAGCAGGGCCTCGGCGGAAGAATCGGTATAGGTGATCTCGCCGCGCGTCTGCCAGGCGGCGATGGCCAGCGTGAAAGCGGCCATGTGGAAGAGCGGAAACATGCAGACCGTGCGCTCCGGCTCGTCGCGGAACACCCCCTGGAAGCCGCGCAACCAGTTCGCCCGGTGGGAGAGCACGACGCCCTTCGGCCGACCCGTGCTCCCGCTCGTGAAGAAGATGACGTGGGGATCCGTCTCCTCGAGGGCGGGCTCTTCGATCGCGACCGGCGGATCAGGCAAGCGGGTCGCATCGAGCACGAGCCGCCCAGCCGCGTCTGCGGGGGCGGCGCCGCGACCCGCCTCGCCCACGGGCAGCAGCGCCCAGCGTTCGAGACCCGCCGCCTTCGCGAGCGCCTCGGCGCCCTGCGCCCGACCGGAGTCGACGATCAGGAGCGCGCCTCGCGCGAGTCGCGCGACCGCCCCCGCCTCCTCGGGGCCCATCCTCGCGTTGAGCGGGGCGAAGACGGCACCCAGGCGGGCCAGCGCGACAAAGAGGGGGAGCACCTCGATCGAGGTATCGGCCCAGCCAAGGACCCGATCCCCACGACCGATCCCGAGGCCGTCGCGAAGCGCCCAGGCCAGGCGCTCCGCGTCGCGATCGAGCTCGCCGTAGCTGAGCGTGTGATACCCGCTGGCCGCCGTACCGACGCAGGCCGCGGGGTCCTCCGGGACCGCCGTCGCCGCGCGCCGGATCACGTCGCCGATCAGAAGCTTCCGTCCGACGCTCGTCTCCATTTCAGTCGCCCTCTCTTGGCCTGCTGCCCGAATGCTCTGCTCCATCCTCGCGTTTTCGGATGGACTTGGCTCGGCGCCCCTTGCCACGATTGCCTTGCAAGAATACCATTCCCTGTATGGAGAACAACGTTCTCAGTAGCGCCCGCCGCGATCAGACCCCCAGCACCGGGGCCGGAGCGGTCGACCAGGCGATCGACCGCTCGCTCGAAGGCCGCCGCGAGGCGGCTCGGCAGGAGATCGAGCGACTCGTCTCAGCCGCATTCCGGGTCATCGAACGCACCGGACACCTGGAACCCAAGGTCTCGGAAATCCTCGCCGAGGCGGGCCTCTCCAACCAGGCTTTCTACCGACACTTCGCGGGCAAGCACGCGCTGCTCGTGGCCTTGCTCGACGAGGGCATCCGCGGGCTCGCGGACTACCTCGCGGCCCGCATGGCCGAAGCGCCGGACCCGATCACCGCGATCCGCGCCTGGATCCGCGGCATGGCGGCGCAGGCCCTCGACCCGAGCGGCGCCCGCGCCTCCCGGCCCTTCGCCCTCGCGCGAGGGCGCCTGGCTGAGGCCTTCCCGAGCGAGATCGCCGAGTCCGAGCACCGCGTCACGGCGCCACTCCGGGATGCCCTCGAGCAGGCTCGCGCATCGCAGACCCTGCCCGCGGTCGTGCCCGAGGCCGACGCCGAATCCCTCTACCACCTGATGATGGGCTGGGTCGAGGCGCGACTGATCGAGGGGCGTATCCCCGACGCGCACGAGGTCGAGCGGCTCGAGTCCTTCGCCCTCGCAGGACTCCAAGGCGTCTCGACCACGCCGGACCAGGACGAACGCCCGATCGCGGAGCGAGAGCAGGATGCACACACGAACGACCGGAGAGCAGGATGACCGAACGGCCTGACCAGGAGCTCGAAATCATGTGGACCGGAATCGGCGGACAGGGCGTCCAGCTCGCCGCGAAGATCCTGGCCCTCGCAGCGACGCGCGACGGCCGTGAGGTGATGTCGCTCGGCACCTACGGCGGCACGATGCGCGGCGGCAACACCGACGCGACGATCGTCATCGCCGATGGACCGATCCAATCGCCTCCCATGGTCTCGAAAACCTGGGCCGCCCTCGTCGTTCACCCCCGCTTCTACGAACCGATCGCCCCCAAGCTCCGCCCGGACGGGCTGGTTTTCGTCGATGCCGACCTGCTCGAAGGCCCGCTCCCCGAAACGACCGCGGAGCAGGTCTCGCTTCCTGCGACCCAGATCGCACGCGAAGCAGACGCATCCAAGGCCGCGGCACTCGTGCTCCTCGGCGCCTTCGCACATGCGACGGGCATCGTCTCGCCGGACGCGCTCGAGGCCGGCCTCGCCGAGGCGCTGCCGAGCTATCGCCAACAGACCCTCGAATCGAATCGCCGCGCGCTGCTCGCAGGGCACGACGCCGTGTCTGCTCGCACGCAACCCGCATGGACAACGGAGGCCGCATGAGTCCCCCCGAAACGAAATCGCCGCCGCGCGGCACACTCGTGATCGACACCGAACGCTGCAAGGGTTGTGAGCTCTGTGTGCCCGCCTGCCCACCCGGCGTGCTCCGCATGTCCGCGCGCCGCAACGCCTCGGGCTATTTGCTCCCGGAGTTGCTCGAGGGCTGCACGGGCTGCTCGGCCTGCCTGATGGTCTGCCCCGACTTCTGCTTCGAGGTCTACCGATTCGACGACGGGGAGGCCGCCTGATGTCCGAGACGAACCCGCGAAGGCTGATGGAAGGCTCCGAGGCGATCGCCGAGGCCGCGATCGCGGCGGGCTGCCGCTTCTTCTCCGGCTACCCCATGACCCCCTTCACGGAGGTGCTCGAGTGTTTCGCGCGGCGCCTGCCGGAGACCGGCGGCGCATGCATCAACGCCGAGAGCGAGCTCGAGGCGATCGGCCAGGCCTGGGGCGCCGCCGCGACGGGAGCACGCGCCGCGACCGGGTCGACGGGACAGGGCCTGTCCCTGATGCAGGAGTCGATGTCCGAGATCACGCGCGCCGAGATCCCGATCGTGATCTTCAACATGGCACGCGGCCAGGGCGACTATTACCAGGCGACGCGCGGCGGCGGCCACGGCGACTATCGCCATATCGTGCTCGCCCCCCAGAGCGTCAGCGAGGCGGTCGAGATCACCCAGCTCGCGTTTCACCTCGCGGACCAGTGGCGCCACCCGGTCGTGATCTACGGCGACTACCTGATCGCGCACACCGCCGAAGCCGTCTCGATCCAAACCCCAGACGAAGCGCCCTTGCCCGCGAAGGACTGGGCCGTCGACGGGAGCCTCGGCGGCACGGGCCGCTCTCGGAACCTCAACCCAATCGGCATGGAGAAGGGCTCCAAGGGCATCGACCCCAACGGCTTCTGGCAGAAACTCGCCGACAAGGAAGACCGCATCGCCGAGAGCGAAGCCCGTAGGGAGGTCGAGGGTGATGAGGATGCCGAGC
>Ga0315316_10004278_pt1 | contig 10411 bp, 8 predicted proteins | sample M160m3416metaG_FD_203702 | JGI IMG/M metagenome (GOLD analysis project Ga0315316, IMG submission 203702) | Ammonia-oxidizing marine archaeal communities from Monterey Bay, California, United States - M1 60m 3416 | ecosystem: Environmental > Aquatic > Marine > Intertidal zone | place: USA... | reverse complement strand
TGTCGCTATAAAACTCAGAAAGGCTTTCAAGTTTACAGAAAGGCTGGTTGGGATACTCATGGACTTCCAGTAGAATTAGGTGTTGAAAAAGAATTAGGAATTACAAAAGAAGCGATCGGAAAAAGTATTTCTGTAGAGGAGTACAACACTGCATGTAAAAAAGCAGTTATGAGATATACCAGTGTATGGCATGAGCTTACCGAAAGAATAGGCTATTGGGTAGATATGGATGATCCCTATTTGACATATACGTCTAAGTATATAGAAAGTGTTTGGTGGCTTATTAAAAAAATAAATGAAAAAGGGTTGCTTTACAAGGGATATACAATTCAGCCCTATTCACCGATGGCAGGAACAGGTTTGAGTTCACATGAGCTCAATCAACCTGGAACTTATCAAGATGTGACAGATACAACTGTTACTGCTCAATTCAAAACAATATCAAAAAGTCTCCCTCAAAAACTGAAGGGAAATATTCCACTGTATATTCTAGCATGGACAACAACTCCGTGGACATTACCCTCAAATACTGCTCTAACGGTTGGTAAAAAAATTGATTATATCGTGGTGAGAACTTTTAATCAATATACCTTTAAGCCTGTTCGTCTTCTGTTTGCTAAAAATCTCTTGAAAAATCTTTTTGGAAACACATACCAATTAGGGAAAATACTGGAGAACTATCAACCAGGGGATAAAAAAATTCCATACAAAATAGAAGTTGAAATTAAGGGCTCTGATTTATTAGAAATCAGATATGAACAATTATGGTCAGAAGCTCCTTTACCACTTGAAAATCCAGAAAATGCATTTCGTATTATCTCTGGAGACTTTGTGACTACTGAAGATGGGACTGGTATTGTTCATACTGCACCTACTTTTGGTGCAGACGATGCAAAAGTTGCAAAAGAAGCAAGTCCTGAAGTTCCCCCTTTACTGGTAATAGATGAAAATAATAATAAAGTACCGCTTGTGGATCTTCAAGGGCGTTTTCGAAAAGAAGTTGGAAAACTTGGAGGGCGCTTTGTTAAGAATGATTATTACCCAGAAGGAAATATACCTGAGCGTTCTACAGATGTTGAAATTGCTATTCAACTCAAGGAAGAAAATAAGGCATTTAAAGTTGAGAAATATATTCATTCTTATCCAAATTGTTGGAGAACAGATAAGCCCATTTTATACTATCCTTTAGACTCATGGTTTATTGAAGTAACAAAAATACGTGGCCTGATGTCAAAGCTTAATGATGAAATTAATTGGAAGCCTAAATCAACTGGAGAAGGTCGATTTGGGAACTGGCTCGAAAATGCAAATGATTGGAATCTTTCTCGTTCCCGTTTTTGGGGAATTCCACTTCCTGTTTGGCGAACTAAAGATGGTAATGAAACAATTGTTATAGGATCAATTGGTGATTTGAAAAAAGCAATTGATGTTTCAAAATCAAACGGGTTAATGAAAAATAATCCCTTGCAAAAATTTGAAGAGGGAGTCTTTACAAATGACAATTATGAAGTTGTAGATCTTCATAAAAATTTTGTAGATGAAATTATTTTAAGTAGCAGTAAAGGTGAACCCATGTATCGCGAATCAGATTTGATCGATGTATGGTTTGATTCTGGATCAATGCCTTACGCTCAATGGCATTATCCATTTGAAAATAAAGAATTAATTGACAAAGGGAGCCGATTCCCCGCAGACTATATTGCTGAAGGAGTAGATCAAACTCGGGGTTGGTTTTATACACTCCATGCGATTTCAACTTTAGTTTTTGGTGAAAAGGCTTACAAAAATGTTGTGTCTAACGGATTGGTTTTAGATAAAACTGGACAAAAAATGTCTAAACGTTTGGGTAATGCAGTTGATCCATTTAAAATTTTAGATAAATACGGGCCAGATGCTACACGGTGGTATATGATTTCTAATGCTAACCCATGGGATAATCTAAAATTTGATGAACAAGGCATTGCTGAGGTTCAACGTAAGTTTTTTGGGACCTTATACAATACATTTTCTTTTTTTAGTCTTTACGCAAATATAGACAAGTTCAACCCTTCTGAAGAAGACATAATTCCTCTTAAAAAAAGAGCAGAATTAGATCAATGGATTTTATCCGAACTACATAGTTTAATTCAATCTGTAGATAATGCTTTCGAAGATTATGAGCCCACCAAAGCCTGCAGATTTATCTCTGATTTTGTTCAAGAAAAATTAAGTAATTGGTATGTAAGATTATGTAGAAGACGTTTTTGGAAAGGTGAATACGGTCAAGATAAAATTGCTGCTTATCAAACTCTTTACGAATGCTTGAAGACAATTTCACAGCTTTCAGCTCCAATATCGCCCTTTTATATGGATCGACTATATCAGGATTTGACTAATGAACCACAAAAATCAATTCATCTTACGGATTTTCCAAGGGCAAATCCTTCATTTATAAACACTGAATTAGAAGACCAGATTAACACTGCAAGGAATTTAACATCACTTGCACTATCGCTTAGAAAGAAAGAGCAAATAAAAGTGCGTCAACCTTTACAAAAAATGATTATACCAGTTAAAAATCTAAAAGAAAGGTCAAAAATTGAAAAAATAGTTAACCAACTAAAAATGGAAATTAATATCAAAGAAGTTGAGCTATTAAATGATGCAAATGCTTTACTGGTAAAAGATATCCGTCCCAACTTTAAGACATTAGGTCCACGTTATGGAAGTGAACTTAAAGATATTGTAAAGCTTATATCACAATTAAGTCCGCAGCAAATAAACGAAATAGAAGAAAATAAGGAGCTTAAGGTTAAATTCAATAAAAAAAATATTATTTTAGAAAGCTCAGATGTTGAGGTCTTTTTTAAAGATATTGAAGGATGGCAGGTAGCACAAGGTGCAGGTATGACTGTAGCTTTAGACATGTCGCTAAGTCCAGAGTTAAAAAAAGAAGGGATTGCTAGAGAACTGGTTAATAGGGTTCAAAATCATAGAAAAGATAGTGGTCTTGAAGTAACTGATAAAATTGATATTTTCATAAAAAATGAACCTAAATTAGAAGCGGCTGTTTTAGAAAACAAAACTTACATTATTTCCGAAACATTAGCTGAAAACTTATATTTTAGACCCAAGATTGAGGAGGGGAATATCCTCGAATTTGAAGATATAAAAACAGAAATTTGTATTAAAAAAATATTCTCATGAGTAAAAAAACACGTTTTACCGATAAAGAGCTCCAAGAATTCAGGACTTTAATTGAAGATAAAATTGAAAAAGCAAATGCCGATCTTGAACTTTTAAAAAGTGCTTACATGAATAATGGAAATAATGGTACAGAAGATACAGCTCCCACCTTTAAAGCATTTGAAGAAGGTTCAGAAACCATGTCTAAAGAAGCTAATACCCAACTAGCAATTCGTCAAGAAAAATTCATTCGCGATTTAAAAAATGCATTAATTAGAATTGAAAATAAAACCTATGGTATTTGTCGAGTTACAGGGAACCTCATTAATAAGAAGCGATTATTTTTAGTTCCACATGCTACTTTAAGCATAGAGGCAAAAAATATGCAGAAATAACCTTAAAATAGTTCTGAACACAAATAAAACATATTTTAACCTAAGTTGGGCTCTTGGTATCATCTTGATAATATTATTATTGGACCAAGGGTCTAAATTTTATATAAAACTAAACTATCCTCTTTCGGGTTATGGTGTTCCAGCGATACTAGATTGGGGGTTTTTCAAACTACTTTTTGTTGAAAATAAAGGAATGGCTATGGGTGCAAAACTCAATGACTTTATACCTTTCATTTCTGAAGCTACATCAAAACTAATTCTCACTTTGTTTCGTATTGTTGCGATTTTCGGTCTTGGTTACTGGCTCCTCGATTCAATTAAAAAACAGAGTGGAATACTCTTAAATTGGGCTTTAGCTCTAATCTTTGCAGGAGCACTGGGTAATATTATAGATTCTGTGTTTTATGGAGTAATATTTACAGACAGTTATGGAAAAATTGCTGAGATATTCCCAGAAAAAGGGTACGCATCTCTTTTTTATGGACATGTAGTCGACATGCTTCAATTCCCTTTGGTTGAGTGGACCTGGCCATCATGGATTCCTTTTGTAGGAGGAGAAAATTACTTGTTTTTTCAATACATCTTTAATGTTGCCGATACCGCTATCAGTACAGGAGTTGGAATTTTAATATTTTTCAACAAAAAGATTTTTTCAAAGTCTGATTCTTTACCAAGTTCATAAATTAACTTTCTTCAGGCAGCTTAAATAGGTTTTCAACTTTACAGTTAAGTGTGTTCGCAATCTTTAATGCTAAAACTGTTGAAGGGATATAAATACCGTTCTCAATAGCATTAATACTCTTTCTTGATACTTCTGCAGAAACTGATAGTTCTTGCTGAGTTAAACCAGCAGATTTTCTAAGTTCCTCAAGATTATTTTGAAGTTTTTTGTGGTTCTTACCCAAAATTATTTTTTTTCAAATTCTTCAACAGCATCAGTTAATTCTTTACCCGTGTTTGGATAAAGATATCCAGCTATTAAAGTTCCAACACCTATAAAACTAACTAATGCTCCAACACCTTGTAAAATACTTCCTAAAGCTAAAAACCCAAGAAGATAAAGACCAATCCCAACAAAAATTGTTATTACTCCGCTTCTACGGTAATCAATGGGTTCCTTCTTTCTTTCTTCAAAAATTTTTAATAACTCTTCAACTTTGGACGGGTCATCAAGATTCTTAGATATTTCAAGGACTGTTTCTCTCTTTCCTTTACCTTCATAATATACATAGATAAATGCAGCAACTGGGATTATAATTCCAGTTAACATTCCAAAAATTGGTATAATAATATTTTGATCATTCATGATTTATATTTTATTAATGTAACGCAAACTTAACATTATTTTTTAATATGAGTAGTATAGGTTACATTAAATAATCATTTCTCCTATGAAAAATTTATTATCTCTTTAGGATTAACACAAAAATCTAAAGGGATATCATTTGTGTGAACTCCAGATATTTTATCTACAGGTTTAAAAAAAGAAAGTCCAATCTTTACAACTTCTGGTTTGCATTTCACTAAGAAATTATCATAAAACCCCTTACCATAACCCACGCGATTCCCTGTTTTATCGTATCCCAATAATGGGATAAATATTACATCTAAATCTCTTGGATCTATTAAAATTCCTTTATCAGGTTCAGGTATACCCCAAGAATTAACTTTAATCTTAGTGCTATCTGTCAATAAAATATGTTCTAAATTATTTCCATTTACTTTGGGAATTATTACTTGTTTATCCCTTCCTTGAAGCATGGTCAATATTAGGGAAGTGTCAATTTCTGCCTTAGATTTTATAGAAAGAAATAAATGAAAGTACTCAAAATCCCAAATGGGAAGTTTTAAACATTGATTTGCAATGTCAAAACTTAATTTTTCATGTTTCCCTTCACTAAGTTCAAGACGCTTTCTCAAAAAAACAGATCTTAATTTTGATTTTGAAACTTCAGAATTCATGAAATGAGTTAGAAATTAATTATAGACCCAAAGAAAATCAATATTTTCGTTTTGTGAAATTAGATACTGTTGAAATTCAAATAAAAGGCTTGCCAGAAGTCCCCGGAGTTTATCAATTTTATGATAAAGGGGATAAAATAATCTATATAGGAAAATCTAAAAATATTAAAAAACGAGTCAGCTCATACTTTAATAAAACTCCAGATAACCAAAAAACAAGAGTATTAGTAAAAAATATAGACAGAATAGAGCACGTAGTTGTGGACACTGAAATGGATGCTTTACTTCTGGAAAATAATCTCATAAAAAAATATAAGCCCCGGTACAATATCCTTCTAAAAGATGATAAAACTTATCCATGGATATGTTTAGAAAAACAACCTAAACCCAAAATATTTTTTACAAGAAATATAACTGATAAATCAAGAGAATATTTTGGTCCATTTACAAGCGTTAAACATCTAAAAATTTTGATTCAATTAATAAAGGAAATTTATCCATTTTTAAACCAGGAATTGAATCATCTTTTAAAAATAAATAATAAAGAATCATCTATTTTTTTATTTGAAAAACACGAAGTGTCAATAAAAGAATTAATTAAAGGAAATTTAAGTTTCTGTATTAATCATTTTAAAAAAGAAATGAAGCTCCTATCAAGTGAATTAAAATTTGAAGAAGCTCAAATTTTGAAAGAAAAAATTAATGCCCTAGTTAATTACCAGGCAAAATCAACGATTGTAAATCCTAAAATCAGTAATGTAGATGTTTTCTCAATTATTTCTGATGAAAGCCATGGTTACATAAATTACCTACAAGTATCTTTTGGTGCAATAGTAAGGTCACATACAATAGAAATTAAAAAGAAGTTAGACGAAGAAAATGAAACCCTTTTACAGCTTGGAATAATTGATATTAGAAAGCTTTTTTCAAGTATTTCAAAGACCTTATTCCTTTCCCATAAAGTTTCTTTAGGTGAAGAATTAAAGGTTTTTGTTCCTCAACAAGGGGACAAAAAGAAATTGGTAGATTTATCTCTACGAAACGCCAAATATTTTCGTATAGATCGCTATAAACAGATGAAAATTACTGATCCTGATCGTCATGCTAAGCGTATTATGAGTCAAATGAAAGTTGATTTAAGATTACCAAAAGAACCCACCCATATTGAATGTTTTGATAATTCAAATATTCAAGGGTCTAATCCAGTTGCAGCTTGTGTAGTTTTTAAAAATGGGAAACCAAGCAAAAAAGAATATCGTCATTACAATATCAAAACTGTTACTGGTCCTGACGATTTTGCATCTATGGAGGAAGTTGTTTTAAGGCGTTATAAAAGACTTTTAGATGAAAATGCTTCTCTTCCTCAATTGATTGTGATTGACGGAGGAAAAGGACAACTTTCTTCAGCCTTAAAAAGTTTGGATACTCTCGGATTACGTGGAAAAATATCAATTTTAGGAATTGCAAAACGCCTTGAAGAGATTTATTTTCCTAATGACAGCATACCCTTATACTTAGACAAAAAATCAGAAAGTCTAAAAATTCTTCAACGTGCAAGAGATGAGGCTCACCGTTTCGGAATTACTTTTCACCGCCAAAAAAGAAGTAAAGTAAGTTTAACTTCAAAACTAGACAGGATTCAAGGTATTGGTCCTTCTACTAGAGATAAGCTGTTAAGTGTTCTAAAATCATATAAAGGTATAAAGGCAGCTTCAAAAAAAGAAGTTATCGATATTTTAGGAAAGCATAAGGGAGAACAAATTTTCAATGCTCTTCAAAAACATTGAATTTAATATCAAAAAAAACTCAATAAAGAGATTTATCTTTGATTTATGGTAAAACAGTTTCTTCTAATTTTTTTAATATTTACCCTATGTGGATTTTCTCAAAAACCTATAGAAAATACTTTACCCCCTTTCGAATCTTTTCAAAATGGCGAATGGTTTCAATTGCGCCTTCATTACGGGCCTTTTAATGCAAGTTATGCGTCATTTTCCTTAGAAAGTGATTCACTAAACAATAAGGCTGTTTACCATGCCAAAGGTTTTGGGGAAACAACTGGCATAGCCAAATGGTTTTTTAAAGTAGAGGATTACTACGAAAGCTATTTTGATCAAAAGACAGGTCTCCCTTATAAATTTATTCGAGATATTAATGAAGGTGGATATACAAAAAATGTTGAGATTGATTTTGATCATGGTAAAGCTACCGCAATAGTAAATGATATTAAAAAAGATACGATTAAAGAATTCTCAATCGAGAAGGGCGTGCAGGATTTAATTTCATGTTTTTATTATTTGAGAAAATTTTATCCAAAAAAGGATGTGAAAATTAACGACAGTTTTGATATAAATATGTTTTTTGATAATGAAAACTATGTTTTTAAACTTAAATTCTTAGGTATTGAAACCATTCGATCAAAGTTTGGGAGAATTAAATGTATGAAGTTTCGTCCTCTGGTTCAATCAGGAAGAGTCTTTGAAGAACAAGAGAGCGTCACTCTTTGGGTTTCAGAGGATAAAAATAGACTCCCAATTAGATTGCAAGCTGATATACTAGTAGGATCTATTAAAGCAGATTTAGAAAATTTTAAAAATCTTAAATATCCTTTTGAAATCTTATTAGATTAGTTTGAAAAATAGGTATAACTTTTGTTTATGATTTTTATTTAATTTAAATAAGTTTCGAAATTTGTGAAAAATTCATTTATGCATCGGATATTGATGGTTTTTTTGATCTTCTTTTTTATAGGATGCAACAATAATCCGAATCAGCCTAATGAAAAAACTGAAAAAATCGTTGAAAAGTTAATACCTAATCTTTTATATGGTATAGATCTAAATGAGTTTGATGTAGAGACAAAAAAAATCAGTCGCGGAGATACCTTTGGAAAAATAATAGAAGATAATGGAATCGATTATCCTGAAGTATACAATATTCTTCAGGCGATTAAAGGGAAGGCTAGTGTAAGGAAACTAACAATTGGAAAGCCTTATAGCCTTTTCTATTCTAAAGACAGTATCTCCACCCCAGAATACTTTGTTTATCATCCTGGACCACAGTCATTTATCAGAATTCACTTACGGGATAGCTTATATGGAGAACGAATTGAAAAACCAATACGTTTAGTAGAACTTGAGGCATCTGGAATAATTAAAAGTTCTTTATACGAAACAATGCAAAATAGTGGTATTAATGAATCCCTTACTTATTATCTATCTGATGTATATGCTTGGACAGTTGATTTTTTTCGCTTACAAAAAGGAGATCGATTTAAAATTATTTATACTGAAAAGTTTGTAGATGATTCCGTTTCTATTGGAGTTGAACGAATTAAAGCTGCCTATTTTGAACATAAAGGCAAACCCCTTTATGCCTTTGAATATATTAGTGATCCAAAAAAAGGTATTGTAGATTATTTTGATGATCAAGCGAAAAGTCTAAGACGAGCTTTTTTACAAGGTCCCTTAAAATTTAATAGGGTTTCATCACGCTACAATCTTAGAAGAAGGATAGCTCTTTACGGAAATCGTGTACGCCCCCATAAAGGAACTGATTTTGCAGCTTCTGTAGGAACACCGATACTAGCTACAGCAAGTGGAAAAATAGTTAAAGCACGTTATTCAAGAGGAAATGGGAATTATGTTACTATTAGACATAACAGTACCTACTCTACTCAATACCTTCATATGAAAAAACACAACGTTAGGGTTGGGCAATTTGTTGAGCAAGGAGATATTATTGGTTGGGTAGGTATGACTGGAAACACTTCAGGGCCACATGTTTGTTATCGTTTTTGGAAAAATGGTAGGCAAGTTGATCCTTTTAAGCAAAAACTTCCTGAAGCAAAACCAATATCTAAAGATTTAAAAGCTAAATTTGCTAGACATATTGTTCCTTACAAATATAAATTAGATTGCATCGCTTTTGATGAAGACCAAGAGGCTGAGATTGCCGAAAATAATCCCTCTAACTATGCAAAAGACCCTTCCTAATAAACCACCATCAAAATTCAAAGCTTGGAAAGCGCTTCAAGATCATCAAAAAAAAATAGCTCCTAGAAGTATTCAAGAACATTTTAAAAAAGATGATAATCGACTAGATTATAGTTGGCTTGAATGGGAGGACTTTATAGTAGATGTTTCTAAAAATAGATTAGACCGGAAGGGATTTAACCTTTTGCTTGAATTAGCTAATGAGGCTAAACTTAAAGATGCTATTGAAGCCCAATTTTCTGGAGCTAAAATAAATGACACAGAGAATCGAGCTGTTTTGCATACTGCTCTAAGAAATCTTAATCATTCCCCGCTAATTATTGAAGGTGTGGATGTTATTCCAGAAATTAAAGCTACCCAAGAAAAAATATATTCCTTTTGTAATAAAGTTATCTCAGGGGAATGGAAGGGATATTCAGGGAAAGAAATTACACATGTAGTAAATATTGGTATTGGAGGATCTGACTTAGGACCGTCCATGGTTGTAGAAGCATTAGAACACTATAAAAATCATCTAGATGTTCGTTTTATATCAAATGTCGAGGGAGATCATCATGAAGAAATCTTAAAAGGATTAAATCCTGAACAAACACTTTTTGTTATCGTTTCAAAAACCTTTAATACTCAAGAGACACTTAGTAACGCGAATTCTATAAGATCTTGGTTTTTAAAACAAGCACCAGAAACAGCTATAGTTAATCATTTTATTGCAGTTTCCACAAACATAAAAAAAACTGCTGCTTTCGGAATCTCACCAGAAAACACATTTCCAATGAAAGACTGGGTAGGAGGAAGATTTTCGTTGTGGAGTTCAGTTGGCCTGAGCATTTGTTTAGCAGTTGGCCCAAAACACTTCCAAAATCTTTTGAAAGGAGCTGGAAAAATGGATTTACA
>Ga0315316_10004277_pt1 | contig 10411 bp, 8 predicted proteins | sample M160m3416metaG_FD_203702 | JGI IMG/M metagenome (GOLD analysis project Ga0315316, IMG submission 203702) | Ammonia-oxidizing marine archaeal communities from Monterey Bay, California, United States - M1 60m 3416 | ecosystem: Environmental > Aquatic > Marine > Intertidal zone | place: USA... | reverse complement strand
GTATTTCTGTAATTGCAAAGGATTTTCTAGAAGAAAAAAGACGTGAGCTAAGTACTATTCTTCCCACGATTGATGAAGAAGTCCTTACCGCACTTTGCCTCTATAGCTGGCCGGGAAACATCAAAGAACTTCGAAACGTTTTAGAGAAACTAATACTAACCTGTTCAAATCAGGAAACCATTGGCATCCAGGATTTACCCAAGGAAATTTGGAAACCACAAAACCAAATTGATTTTAATTCTTTTAACGAAGCGGGATCACTACAAGAAGCAGAATCAATCTGGGAAAAACATTTTATTCTTCATCATTTAAAAAGAAACAACTGGGATATTGACCAAACCTATAAGGTTTTAAAAACCAGTAAAAAACAATTAGAGGAAAAACTTAAATTCCATTCAATAAAGATTCAGAAAGTCAATTTCACCTCTCCTCAAAAAAAATATCAACAGCGGACTCTAAAACGGAGCGTAGTCCTTTGCGGCAGCAGCCTACACTCAGGTATAAAAACCGGGCTTATTTTACAACCAATGCCCCCTGGAAGCGGGATTATCTTTGGTGATATCGCATCAGGAAAAACCATCCCCGCAAAATTGGAAAATGTTCAATCCACGGACTATTCCACTTGCTTAAAAAAAGGTCCGAACTCAGTGGGTACTATTGAACATATTATGGCTACACTGCATATGTACCGGATCACCAATCTTCTCATCAAAATTGGTGATGAGGCACCGGTTATGGATGGCTCGGCTAAGGATTTTTGCGAACTTCTAGAAGACGGAGAATTTGAAGACCAGGATGATTTCTATGAAGAAATCATCGTCGACAAGAGTTATTCTTTTGGAAACAAGGAAAAAGGGGAACCTTATATATCAATCGAACCCAGCGATAATTTTTCAGTCAGTTACCATATGGAGTATCCCGAACCCATAGGAATTCAAGATTTTACTTATGAGTTTCAAGGGGATGAAAGTTTTAAAAATGAAATTGCTCCGGCTAGAACCTTTGGGTTTATGGAGGAGGTTGCTCAATTGACTAAGATGGGTTATGCCTCAGGTGGAAAGCTTGACAATTTTATTTTACTGGGAGACAAAAAGGTTTTAAATACCAAACTACGGTTTGAAGATGAGTTTGCACGCCATAAAATTTTAGACATATTAGGTGATTTTTATTTATTAGGTAAACCCATACGCGGAAAAATAAAAGCTAGCAAGTCTGGTCATACCCAGAATGTAGGCCTTCTCAAAAAAATTCGTGATAGTCTTATAGAGAAAAACTAAACGTATTATTTATTAGCTCTCGCCTCTCAGTTGTTAAACCACTGTTTCTAATTTATCCGGAAATCATTGATTTAAAACAATAGTTAATGATAAGGTGGGTTGAAATAATCATATCAGCGTATCTCTTCTGCAACTATAACTCTATAATAAAACACATATTTTCAATGACATCGGAAAAATTCAAACTTGCCGTTTTAGTGTCCGGTAATGGCTCTAACTTGCAAGCCATTATTGATTGTATAGAAAAAAATTATTTGGCTGCGAAAATCTCATTAGTATTAAGTAATGTGAAAGATGCTTATGCACTCGAAAGAGGCAAAAAACACGGTTTGGATGTTGTTTTTCTAGATCCCAAAATTTACCCCAATAAGGCAAATTATGAGCAGAAGATAATTGATCTTCTGCTATCAAAGTCTATAGATCTTATTTGCCTTGCTGGATTTATGCGAATACTTGGGAAAAAATTCATCGAAACTTTTTCAGGGAAGATTATCAATATACACCCATCCCTACTTCCGGCATTCCCAGGACTGGATGTCCAGAAAAAAGCATTGGAACATGGAGCAAAGTTTTCTGGGTGCACGGTTCACTTTGTAAATGAGGAGGTCGATGGAGGACCAATCATTTTACAATCTATTGTTCCTATTCACGATGAAGACGATATTGAGTCCCTTTCGAAAAGGATTCTCCAACAGGAGCACATCATTTATCCAGAAGCTATCCGATTAATAATCGAAGACAACATTGAGATCTCTGGAAGACGAGTTTTGCGAAAGAAAAAGGAAGTTTGAATTGATCTACTTTATCAAATCCATAGTTTTTATATTTATTTTATTGAGCGCTCTTATAGGACATACTGAAACGCCCGAACAACAAGCCTTGGATGCTGTCCAAAAAAACTATGAAAAAGTCTTAACCTTTGAAGCTAAATTCACGCAAAAATCTTATGTTAAAATGATGAATAAAACTCACGAAGCAAAAGGGACGGTATCTATAAAAAAGCCAGGAAAGATGAAATGGACTTATGGGGCACCCGAGATTCAGGTTTTGATCAGCAATGGAAATACACTTTGGCATTACGTATCTGATGAGGAGCAGGTTACTAAAGTACCTATTGAAAGTATTTACACTGCAAACACACCGGCCCTTTTTCTAGCTGGAAAAGGAAAATTGAACCAAGCCTTCAATGTTGAAAGTGTGAACCTCGATAAAAATCCCATCAGCATAACGCTAATACCTAAAGAAGGTGATCAGTCTTTAAGCCGGTTACAATTATTCGCAAACAAGAAAAACTACCAGATTACAGGGTCAACCGTGTATGATAAATTAGGAAACAAAACAGAAATTCGCTTCACCCAGATAAAAACAAATAAAAATATTTCAGAGAAAACCTTTCAATTTCAAGTACCCTCTAACGTAGAGGTCTTGGATTACACAAAAAATCCTTAAATATAATGTTCGAATTATCCGCTTTACCCATTGATACAATCCTGAGTTTCAGCACTAAGATGCTGGCATTTTTAACCGGGCTCGCCGCTCTAATTTTTGTCCACGAATTAGGGCATTTTCTGGCTGCGCGAAAAGTAGGTGTAGTAGTTGAGAAGTTTGCCCTTGGGTTCGGGCCTAAAATTATAGGCTTTACAAAGGGAGGTACCGAATATCTAATTGCAGCTATACCCCTTGGTGGCTATGTGAAAATGAAGGGCGAAGAAGTTGGTGAAGATGAAGCCGATGAGCAAGGTTCTTTTTCTGCCGCTCCCGTCGGGCATCGCCTTGCCATTGCTTTTGCAGGCCCTCTTTTCAATATACTTTTCGCAATCGGTATTTATTATTTTGTCTATCTTATAGGTGTACCAGCTTTATCCCCAGTTGTGGGTACGGTAAATGAAGAATCCCCTGCCCTGGCAGCGGGTCTACAAACGGGAGATCGAATTCTGGCAATTGGGGAGGAAGAAGTCTTCTACTGGGAACAACTCCAAGAAATAGTCCATGAATCACCTGGCCGCTCACTGAATTTTAAATTAGATAGAAATGGTAATATCATCGATGTTCCGATTGCTCCGGTTGCAAATCAGATCACTGATCTATTTGGAGACAAAGAGTCGGTTGGTCTCATAGGTATAACACCGCTGGTTCGCAATATTACATTAGTAAAAGAGGCCACACCCGCAGCCCGAGCCGGGATTCAAGTAGGTGATATTCTTTTAAAAGTTGACGAAACTCCTATTTTTGGATGGCAAGACTTGAAAACTGCCGCAATTGATAAGCCAGGGCAAGAGTTGCAGTTTTATTTATTGAGAAATGGCACCGAGATTGCCCTGAAATTAACACCCGAAAAAAAGAAAACAAAAAACCTCCAGGGAAAAGAAATTGAAATAGGAATGCTCGGTATAGGCATGAGCGGAGAAATGACCCAAGAAAAATATGGGTTTCTGGGCGCCCTAAAAAGAGCTTTCGAAGAAACCGGAAAATTAATTTTTTTAATCGCAGTAAGCATCAAAAAAATGATATGGGGCTCTATTCCTGCCGATTCCATTGGCGGTCCTATACTGATTTTTCAAATCTACGGGGAACAAGCCGAGCAAGGATTTAATGAGCTGATTCGGCTTACAGCACTGTTGAGTATCAACCTCGGCCTTTTAAACCTGCTACCCATCCCGGTATTGGATGGAGGTCACATTTTCTTTTTTCTGATTGAAATTCTCAAAGGAAAACCCGTTAGCGAAAGGAATAGAGAGAGAGCCCAACAAGTGGGACTATTCATGTTAATAAGTCTAATGGTGTTTGCATTTTATAACGACATTATGAGAGTTATTAGCTAAATCCATTGTCAATTGAAATTTGCCCGCCATGTTGGATGTGAAAAATAGACTCCAAGACCTGAAAAGTGTTGCAGAAAAACTAGCAATTAAAATTGAAATAGTAAACCTCAACAATCAGGAGTTCCAAATGCAAAGCGGGCATTGCAAAATGAATGGAAAGGACCTGATTCTTCTAGATAAAAATATCTCACTTCAAGAGCAATCCGAGATCTTACTTCAAACATTGAAAAACTTTGACCTCGAAGATATCTATGTGGCTTCGTGGATTCGGGAGTTTATTGAATTAGAAGGTAACAAATGACCCTGCTTAACAACATACTACCTGAGGAACGAAGAGGTAAATTAAAAGCTCTGCTGAAAAAGGGAAAGACCGTGCGCGTACTAGAGGCGCATAACGGTTTGAGCGGAATTATTGCCAATAATATTAATGTTAAAGGGGAACTTGAAGGTACATCTGTCATTCGTGAGTTTGATGCCCTTTGGGAAAGCAGCCTCACAGACTCGGCTTCAAAAGGCCATCCGGATATTGAAGTAGTAACTTTCGATTCCAGGCTTCAAAGCATCAATGAAATTCTTGCCGTCACCAATAAGCCGATGATTGTAGATGGTGATACAGGAGGAGATGCCAACGCATTTGAATATACCGTATCTAAGCTAGAAAAAGCAGGTGTCTCTGCAATCATTATTGAGGACAAGGTGTTTCCAAAGCGAAATAGCCTAGAAGCAGGAATCCAACAAAACTTGGAAGACCCAGAACTCTTTGCTCAAAAAATTTGTCGAGGAAAAAATATTCAAAAGACCGATGATTTTATGATTATCGCTAGAATTGAGAGTCTCATCGCAGGAAAACCCATGGAAGATGCGGTGAACAGAGCAAAAATTTATTTACAGGCAGGAGTAGATGGAATCATGATCCATTCCAAATCCAAATCTGCTGATGAAATATTTGAGTTTGCTCGGCATTACAAAGAAATTACTAACCAATTAAATCTAAAAAAAACTTTGGTTTGTGTTCCCACAACTTATAATCAAACTACAGAAAATGAACTTAGCGCTGCTGGATTCCAAATCATTATTCATGCAAATCATTTACTCAGAAGTGCATACAAAGCCATGACTGAAACTGCAGAAACAATACTTCGTAACCAGCGATCGCTTGAAGTCGATCCACTTTGCAGCACCGTAAGAGAAATTTTTAAAACCGTAGGTTTTCTGGATGTTAAAGAAAAAGATCAGGAAAATGAACAATCCACTAATATACCAGTCATTATTCCTGCTGCTGGAGAAGATCCTATTTTCAAAAAAATTCTCAATGGAAAACCAAAGGCCATGCTCGAAATATGCGGCAAAACCCTTCTAGGACATCAAGTTCAAACATTAAAAAACAATAATTTGGCAGACATTACTGTTATTGCCGGATACGGTCGAGATCAAATACAAGCAGAGGGAATTTCTATCCTTGAAAATCCAGATTATAAAAATGGCTCCGTGCTCAACTCACTATTTATTGGTAAAGAAAAGATGAAGAACGGGTTCATCATGCTTTACTCAGACATTCTTACCGAAGATATCATTATAAAAGAACTGATGAGTCGGCGAGAAAATATTATCTTAGTAGCAGACAATTCCACCCAATACCATAAACCTCAAGAGGGAAATATCCTCGATTTTATCATCGCCAAACACCAAAACAAACCCGCCCGCAGGGAAATACGTTTTGCCAGTGAAAATGTAGTTGCGCAAATTGGAAGTAAAATAAATCCGATAACTGCCAGCCATGAATTCATAGGCCTCGCGCGATTTAGCAAAACCGGGGCAGAGCAGTTAATTGAAACATACAAGGATGTTGTGAAAAATTACCAAGGTCAATTCCAAGAGTCTGAAGATATATCACAGCTCAACTTCACCGACCTCATACAAGAAATGATTGACCGTGGCTTTGTGGTCCATTACATGGAAATTCATAAAGGATGGCTAGAAATTCATAATGCAGAGCATATTGCTCTTGCTGAAAAATCTTTTAATGAATAAAATCCACTTTTCAAATTAACTCCAATATAAGAAAAATGTATTACTCAAAATTACTAATCCCTACTTTAAAAGAATCACCTGCAGATGCTGAAGTAATAAGCCACAAACTCATGGTTCGAGCCGGAATGATCCGGCAACTTGCAGCAGGCATTTACTCCATCCTTCCACTTGGGCTTAGAGTTTTAAAAAAAGTAGAGGTAATTATCCGCGAGGAAATGAATCAAATTGGAGGACAAGAAGTCTTTCTTCCAAGTATTCAACCAGCAGAACTATGGCAAGAGAGCAAGCGATGGGATTTTTATGGCAAAGAATTACTTCGAATCAAGGATAGACACGACCGGGAATTTTGTTATGGGCCTACACATGAAGAAGTAATCACAGATATAGTTCGAAAAGAAATCAAATCGTACCGACAACTCCCCACGATTCTTTATCAAATACAAACAAAGTTTCGCGATGAAGTTCGACCTCGATTTGGAATTATGCGAGGCAGGGAATTCATAATGAAAGATGCCTACAGCTTTCACGCGGATGCAGCTGACACTCAAAAAACTTACGCAAAAATGGCTAAAGCTTATACAAATATTTTCAAGCGTTGCGGTTTGGAGTTTAAACAGGTTCAGGCAGATTCAGGAACTATTGGTGGAAGTTTTTCTCACGAATTTGCCGTGCTCGCAGATTCCGGAGAAGATGAGATAGGCTTTTGCGAAGCATGTGGCTACGCATCTAACATCGAACTTGCTGAGGCCCAAGAAACCTCCACAGCAATCCCTATAAAGAACCAAGAGGAGCTTAAAGAAATTCATACTCCTGGCAAAAAAACCGTCGAAGAAGTTTCATCCTTTTTAAATTTGCCATGCGAACATATCGTTAAGACTATTTTGTTGGAAAATGAAAATGGGCTTGTAGCCGGGCTTGTTCGTGGTGACCATGAAATCAATCCTATTAAAATGAAAAATATGATTGGCTGTGAATGGCTCCTACCTGCAGCTGAAAAAACAATCACCGAGAAACTTAAACTTCCTTGTGGATACATTGGTCCGGTTGGTTTGGATATCCCTATCTATGCAGACCAAGAACTTGCCACCCTACAAAACTTTGTGACCGGAGCCAACAAAACCGATACTCATTTTACTGGAGTTCAGGTTCAACGTGATCTTACAATTAAAAAGTTTGGAGACTTACGGCGCATTCTTGAAGGTGACCCTTGCCCCCGGTGCGATGAAGGAAAATACCAGATAAAACGCGGAATAGAAGTTGGGCATATTTTTATCCTTGGAACAAAATATAGTGAAGCAATGAAAGCCGTTTATCTAGATAGCAATGGAAAAGAAAATTTAATGACCATGGGATGTTACGGCATTGGTGTTGGAAGAACAGCTGCTGCCTCTGTGGAACAAAATTACGATGAAAAAGGAATAGTCTGGCCTCCAAGTTTAGCTCCTTTCCAGATCATTATTATTCCTATAAATTTCAAAAAAGATGACTTAAAAAATACTTGCGAATCGATTTATAACCAGCTGTTAGAAATGGGACTTGAGGTCCTTCTTGACGATCGTCAAGATCGATTAGGAGCGAAACTGAAAGATGCTGATTTAATAGGGATTCCTTTGCAAATTATCGTAGGGCCAAAAAATCTTGAAGAAGGAAATGTTGAAATAAAAATTCGCAAAACTCAAGTATCTCAATTACACCCCTATCCTCAGGTTATAAAAGATATCCCCAATATTTTAAAGGACTTATAAGTTATTACTCGCCCCCCCCTACTCCGAAATTTCCCTTGATATTTAGAATATAATTGAAGTACAATTGCGCTAACTGAATAAGGGCTCTGCAATGCGGGCTTTGAGCCCGCTTTTTTTTTGCTTTTTCCCTTGGATAACGATCAGTTTTTAGTTTTCTCTTCCTTGTGGATTTTACTGATTCCAGGTCATATCCTGGTGATCCTCTCTTACATATTTGAGGTATAAATGGGAAAAGCCCCGGTTACTCAATCCGTAATAGAGTTGATCGAGCCTGGCCTTTTGGCAAAGGGTCTCGAACTGGTTGATGTCGAATTTAAAAAAGAAGGTAAACACTGGGTTCTCAGAGTATTTATTGATAAAGAAGGTGGGGTAACACTGGAAGATTGCCAAAAGATAAGTCTTCTTGCAGGTGACTTGATTGAGGTTGAAGAAATCATTGAACCCACATATACCATGGAAGTATCTTCTCCTGGGTTAAATCGGGTACTCAAAAAGGAAAAAGACTTCATTAAATTTTCTGGAAAAAAAATATGCGTGCAATGTCACGCACCCTTAAATGGTAGAAAAAAATTTACTGGAATTCTAACAAATTTTAAAAATCAATCGATCCACCTTGAGGTGGATGGGCAACTCCAAATAATCTCTATAAATCGAGTCGCCAAAGCAAATTTAGTTATAGAAATTTAGGAATAACAATGAGTCTGGAAACTCTCAGCATATTAGAACAATTGGCCCGAGACAAAGGCCTCGACAAAGACGTATTGATAGACGCTTTAAAGGCGGCAGTAGAGGTTGCAGCACGAAAACGTTATCCCACCGTCAACGAAATACAAAGCGAATTCAATGAGTCTACTGGAGAAGTAGAAATTTATCTTGAAAAAACCGTGGTCAAAGAAGTCATAAATACAAGCGAAGAAATAAGCCTTAAAGAAGCTATCTCTTTCTCCAAAGATGTACAAATAGGTGATCAAGTTCTTGTCCAGCAGGTAATGGAAAACTACGGACGCATCGCTGCGCAGCTTGCCAAGCAGGTTATCGTCCAGAAAGTTCGCGAAGCTGAAATCGAACTGATCCATAACGAATATAAAAGCAAAAAAAGCGAACTCATTAATGGAATCGTACACCGAATGGAATATGGTGATCTAATCGTTGACTTAGGAAATGCGGAAGGAATTCTGCCGCGCAGGGAACAGGTGTTCCGAGAAAGCTTCAGCCGTGGTGAGCGTATTCGGGCTTATGTCCTGGATGTACGAAAAACCCCCAAAAATGCATTAGTCATCCTTTCCAGAACCCATGTTGGTTTGGTCAAACGATTGTTCGAAATGGAAGTCCCGGAAATAAGCGAAGGCATGGTAGAAATTATGGGTATAGTACGTGAACCCAATGGTCGAACCAAAATTGCTGTGCGCACCAATGACCGTGACATTGATGCAGTAGGTGCCTGTGTCGGTATGAGGGGAATGCGTGTTCAATCAATTGTTCAAGAGTTACGAGGGGAAAAGATAGATATCGTTGAGTATTCAGAGGATGCTGAAACTTATATTAAAAATGCACTAAGTCCGGCCAAAATTTCTAGGATCATACTTAACCGCGAAGAAAAGCAAATGACCATCATTGTCGCCGAAGATCAAATGTCCCTTGCAATCGGGAAAAAAGGGCAAAATGTCCGACTAGCTGCAAAATTAGTTAAATGGAAAGTAGATATCAAAGGACCCTCTGAAGCTTTAGAAATGGGAGAACAACCAAACTTTATTTCTTCCAATCAAGAATCTGATGTCGACTTTCTTGATGAGATAAAAAATACCAAAGGCCTTGGAGAAAAGGTGATGACGATTTTATTCAATAATAATATTGTCACATTTAACGAAGCCTTAAGTAATGGAGCTAAAGGACTAGTCGAATTGTCAGGAATTGGCCCAAAAAAAGCAACCGGCTTGATAGAACTAGCAGAAAAAATTCAGGAGCGGGTAGCAGCTGCCCAGCTTTTGATAACTGAAGCTAAAAATCTTGAAACAACTGATACAGAGGAATCCGATGACGTTGCAGAGGAAGATCAGAAAAAAATAGAAGAACTTGAAGAAAGTGTTTCCAGCGAAAAAGAAGCGTCTGAAGAGGAAGAAATTTCAATTGAAGAATTAACAGGTTTATCATCAGAAGTACTGGATATATTAAAGGCTAATGGGTTTGAAACTTTAGCGGAACTTTCTGTTACCCCTTTAGACGAGTTGATTGAAATTGAAGGATTAGACGAAAGCTTGGGAAAAGAAATTCTTGAAAGTGTAAAACAACAGTTAGGCAATGCAGAAAATGCATAAAATTAATTTCATAAGTTTTTTGCAAATTTATAATCAGAATCCCATTCCAGGATTTACCATAAAGACTGAATGTCTGAGTGAAAACAAAATGGTGGGCTTGAAGCACAGGAGGAAGTTTGGCTAAGATTCGTGTAAATAAATTGGCTCTGGAACTTGGCCTGCAGAATGATCAGGTCATTGAAGCCCTGCAAAAGAACAAAGTTATAGTAAAAAACTACATG
>Ga0315316_10004274_pt1 | contig 10416 bp, 5 predicted proteins | sample M160m3416metaG_FD_203702 | JGI IMG/M metagenome (GOLD analysis project Ga0315316, IMG submission 203702) | Ammonia-oxidizing marine archaeal communities from Monterey Bay, California, United States - M1 60m 3416 | ecosystem: Environmental > Aquatic > Marine > Intertidal zone | place: USA... | reverse complement strand
AAAAACCTCATGCTAAAATATGCTAATAAAAGTAGTGATAATTGCAAAGGAGTAAAATGCTTGAAGACCCAAGATTGAGTAAAAACAAGGTGCGTGTACCAAGGCGAGACAACTATGAGAAACGCCCCGTACTCAGTGCCACCATCCATCCAGACATCAAAAAGACCTTGGTTTCAATGTCAGAGCGTACTGGCCTGAGCATCAGTCAGGTCACAGATGAGGTGCTGTACACCGGCTTGGTCGAGATGTATGAGATGGAAGAGCTTGATGATTGAGGGGGGGCCCCGCCCATTGATACAAAAAGTAGTTACTCGCATTTATACCTAAATGTAAAATCAGATGGAATCACAAGTCAGACAACTCTCCTAGTAAAATCCGTAGATTCTGTTCATTTTAGAATAGAAAGATCTGTCAGCTACCACAAAAATATTTATTTTAAAGATCATTTTGATCTGAAATATAAGTATATTTACGTACGTAAATACGCTAGTTTTTTGCTTGTAATCCCAACCTGTTTATGTTAAAAGTTCTCTCTTGCTAATAAAACGATAAAGCATTATTTCACTTTTTTAGTAATAAAGATGAAAAAGTAGCAAAGGCTTCATGGGGAATCTGTTAAAAATCTTCAAAGTTCCTGAACGTTCAAAAATAGAAAACACTACCGTCCCGGGAAGTGAAACTTATCCGGACGTAGAGCAGACGATTCCAGGCGGGAAAAAACCTGTTATACCTGGTTATTCTTTGGAGGAGGTCATTTTTGAAAGCAGCAGTTCCCGGATCTGGCGTGGCAAGAGGCAAAGCGACGGACTTTTGGTCCTGATCAAGGGAGCGTCCTCCTCAGAGCAGAGCGCACAGGAACAGGCAGAAATAATTCATGAGCATGAGATCAGCAGGAATCTGGAGATCGAGGGGGTACTCCGGCCACTGGAACTGGTGGCGTGTGAAAGCGGATCGGTCTTGATCCTGGAAAACACCGAAGGGCTCCCTTTAAGAAAGCTCATGGACCAAGCCCGGCTTGACCTGCTGGGCTCACTTAAGGTGGCGGTTTCACTTACCAGCACCCTGAAAGAAGTGCACCAGCAGGGCATTATACATAAAATGATCAACCCGTTGAATATTTTTGTTGATCCGGCGTTTGGAACCGTCAAACTGACCGGCTTCGGCCAGGCCAGCCGTCTTTCCCAGGAAAATTTGACGACTTTGAGCTCCCAGCTTAACGGGGAAGATCTTCTCTATATCTCCCCTGAGCAGTCAGGCCGGATGAACCGTCCCCTCGATTATCGCAGTGATTTTTATTCCCTGGGCGCCACACTTTATGAACTTTTTACCGGGAAAGTGCCTTTCAAATCCCTAGATAACATTGAAATCATCCACGGTCACATTGCCCGGCAGCCATTATCCCTGGACAAGATAGAGCCACAGGTCCCTAAAATACTTTCCCGTTTGGTGCTGAAACTGATGGGCAAGCGAACCAATGATCGCTACCAGGTTCACTCAGCCCTTTTAAAAGATCTTCAGATATGTGTGGAGCAACTGGAAAAACATGGGCACATTTCTGAATTCCCTCTGGCTCAACTTGACATTCCCAAAGAACTGCAGATCCCCCCGAGGCTGTTCGGCCGGGAGGATGAAATCGCTGAACTGGAGACCGTCCTGGAGAGAGTCAGCCAGGGAGGGACCGAGATGGTTCTGGTCTCGGGAACCGCCGGTGTCGGCAAGACCTCCCTCGTCGGTGAAATTCAAAGGTCCATTGCCCAAAAAAATGGCTTCTTCATTTCCGGTAAATTTGACCAGCTCCGGCACAATATTCCTTACAGCGCACTGATCCAGGGGCTGCGAGAACTCATTCGGGAGGTATCGGTTGGAGGCAAATCTGTAAATGAGAGTTGGAAAAGCAGAATATTGGCGGCCCTGGGAACAAGCGGACATCTGATGAACCAGGTAATCCCGGAACTCGAACAGATAATAGGCCCCCAACCCCCGCTACCGGAAATGGGAGCGCTGGAAACGCGGAACCGCTTCACTGCCGTTTTACTGGATTTCATCTTCGTTTTCTGTGAAAAAACCCATCCTCTGGTTATTTTTTTGGACGACTTACAGTGGGTGGATGCCGATACTCTTAAACTGGTTGAACGGATCGCTCAAGATCAAGTGGGGAAACCTCTACTGTTACTGGGAGCCTATCGCGACAACGAGGTGGATGCTGGCCATCTACTGAAGGACTTTATCGAAGTTATTGATAAAACATACCAGCCCGTCAAAAAGATCCAATTAAAGCCCCTGAACCAGGAAAATATCTCACGACTGCTAGTACATTCCTGCCACTGCAGTCTTGATTACGCAAACCCGCTGGCCGAATTTCTTCTGCGCAAAACCGGCGGTAATCCCTTCTTTGTGATCCAGTTCTTGACTTTACTCTCCGAGAAGGAGCTGATCCGCTACTCACCTGAAGAAAAACATTGGATCTGGGAACTTTCTGCCATCGAATTCCTTAACATTACTGAGACAGATAGTGTGGTTGAGATGCTGATTGAACGGCTTCAGAATTTACCCGCTAAAACTATGAGACTCTTAAGCCTGGCAGCCTGCATCGGAAATCACTTTGACATGGAATCGTTGGAACTCATCAGCAAAGAAGGAAGAGGTGAGATCTATGAGAATCTGTTGCCGGCCATCGAAACCGGGTTGATTAGCGATTTTTCCAATGCCAAACAGCTGGTTAATCCTAATTACAAAGGAACCATTGAGGGTGGCAGCTACAACTTCCTGCATGACCGGGTGCAGCAGGCGGCCTATGCCCTCATTGGACAAAAGAAAAAACAGCTCGTCCATCTTCAAATCGGCCAATCCCTGCTCAAGCAATACGATCCGGGAAAAAGTGACGATCTGCTTTTTGACATCGTCCACCATCTCAACCTGGCCCGGAGGGTGAAGGATAAATGGAAAGATCGATCACATCTGGCGGAACTAAACCTGAAAGCCGGTCGTCAGGCCAGAGCAGCCTCGGCTTTTGAACAGGCCCTGGAATACTTTACCATAGGACTGGAACTATTAGGTGACGCCGCCTGGAAACGGTATTACCCCCTGGTCTTATCCCTGCATGAGGAAGCAACGGAGATGTCATCGCTCTGTGCCCACTTCGACCTAATGGAGAAGCTGGCCGGTGCCGTAAAAGATAACGCCCGAGATGACCTGGACCTGGTCCATGTTTATCTATGCCTTATCCAGAAATACACCACCCGGGGTCAATTAAAGAAGGCCATGGAAACGGGCGAGGAAATTCTGGAGAAACTGGGGTGTAAACTCAGCCCTTTGTCTCCCGACCAGTGGCAGCAGATCCTCGTTCAAATCAAACCCAGCCTGGTCGGTAAAAGCGTCGAAGATGTGATGCAGTTTGAGGAGCTCACCCAAACGGATGCCGAGAAAATTGTCGAGATCTTATATAGGGTCCAATTGGCTTATGGCGAGGCTGGGTATAGTTTGGTTGACGGTCATTATCTGTCTGCCATCTCAAAACGCACCTCTTTGCTGCTGAATCATTTTTATCCAGATTATTCACCAGATTTCTATTGTCACGTCGGAAGTGCGTATAGCATGATTTTGCAGGATCATGAATTTGCTTATGAAGTCGGCTGTCTGGCCATACAGCTCATGGAAACGGTTGATCTGAAGAAAATAAACAGTGGTGTTTCCAAAACTTTCAACATCTCGATCCGACCTTTAAAGGAGCCGCTATCGGCGTCATTGGATCCCTTGCTGGAAGCTCATCAGATGGGAATCGAGACGGGAGATTTCTACAATGCTGGACGGTGCGCCATCTCAAGGTGTCAGATTGCCTTTATGTGTGGGAAAGATCTGAATTGGCTGAAAAGAGAATTGTCTACGTTGAAGCTTTCTCTCAACAAGATCGATTATGTTATCGGGTCTCCCCAAGTGGAAATGCTGACGAAGATAGTCAAGATTCTGATGGAGGAATCTTTGAGTATGTCAAGCAACATCGTGGATCAATATGAAAGGGTGACGGGTCCAGAGTATCGTTATAATGATAATATCTTTTATAATTACCAAAAGCTGATGTTGCAATACCTGTTCGAAGAATATGAAGCAGCCCGGGAGACGGTTTTTGAAATGACCATCCTGATGAAAAACTCCAAGAATGCTCTTGTTGATCCCCTTGCCAACTGTTACATGTCCCTTGCTCTCCTGGCGGTCTGCAGCCAGCTGTCTGAGGGGGAAAAGGAGGAGATCCATACCCAGGTCGATGACAATCAGGATTTATTGGAGAAACTGGCGCACAGTGCCCCGCCCAATTACCGACACAAGCATCACCTGGTGGAAGCCGAGCGGATGCGGGTTTTGGATGATGAACACGATACCATTATGCACCACTATGACCAGGCCATCGCCTTGGCCAGGGAGAGCGGATTTATCCACGAGGAAGCCCTGGCCAATGAACTGTCAGCCAGGTATTTGCTCAGCCAGGGGAATAACAACGAGGCCGTCAGGTCTTACCTGCGCTCAGCAATTGAGCAGTACGAAGCTTGGGGGGCAAAACGGAAGGTCGCGCACCTAAAGTCTCGATATTCAGATCTAATTTCGGATAATCACACTGAAGTGGTTGAGTCTCCTTCTGCAATCCTGGATCTGGCGACGATTCTCAAAGCCTCGGAGGCTATCTCCAGTACCCTCGAGTTGGAACCACTGCTGGAGATTCTGCTTACCATTCTCATAGAAAATGCCGGAGCCCAGACAGCAACCCTGATTCTGGAAACGGATGGCCGGTATCTCATTGCTGCCCGCGGTAGTTCCAAGCATGTCGAATGTTTCCTGCCGCTTTCCATGCCTGTTGAAAAGGCTGGGTCCCTCTCCCTCTCGGTCATCTCCTGGGTGAAACAAAACCGGGAACACCTTGTTTTGGAAAACGCCCCCAGCGATGAACGGTTTGCCGGGGATGACTATATCCAGAGGGAGCGTCCTAAATCAATCCTATGTGCGCCGGTCATTCATAAGTCATCTTTGAGCGGAATCATTTACCTGGAAAATAACCTGCTTGAGGGAGCCTTCACGCCCCAGCGACTTGAGGTGATCAAACACCTCGCCTCCCAGATCGCCATTTCCCTGGAAAACGCCAGGCTCTATGACAACATTAAGCGAGCGGAAGCAGAATACCGGGGAATTTTTGAAAATGCCACGGAAGGCATCTACCGGACGAACAAGGACGGCCACTTTCTGAGTGCCAATCCAGCGATGGCCCGGATCTTCGGGTACTCCTCCCCGGAAGAGCTGATTAAATCCATCAACGATGTTGGGAACCAGCATTATGTCAATCCGGAGCGGCGTCATCAGTTACTGGATCTCATCGGGCAACGACGCCCCGTTTCGGATTTTGAGGTGGAATTTTTCTGTAAAGACGGCAGCACCTTCTGGGCATCCCTGCACGTCCGTCCCGTCTATGACGAGACCGATGAATTGCGCTTCATGGAAGGGATTATTTCTGACGTAACGGAGAAGAAAAACCGGATGGAAGCCCTGCATAAAGAAAATGTCCGACTGCGCTCCAACATTAAGGAACGTTATCGGTTCGGAAAGATCATCGGTAAAAGCCCCGTGATGCAGGAGATTTATGAATTGATCTTAAAGGCGGCGGCTAGCAATGTTGGCGTCATTGTATACGGTGAATCAGGGACAGGTAAAGAACTGGTGGCCGAAGCCATCCATGAGATGAGTGATAGAAAAGAAAAACCCTTTGTTCCCGTCAACGTCGGGGCTGTTCCGGAAACCCTCTTGGAAAGCGAGTTTTTCGGCTACAAAAAGGGGGCCTTTACCGGAGCCAATGCGGATAAGCGCGGCCTGCTCCAATCGGCAGACAAAGGCACGCTTTTCCTGGATGAATTGGGCGAAATCGGCCCCAATCTGCAGGCCAAACTGCTGCGTGCCATTGAGAGCAGAGGGTTCACGCCAGTAGGCGGACTTGAAGTGGAAACCTCTGATTTTCGCATTATTGCTGCCACCAATCAGGATTTAAAACAACAGGTGAAAAAGGGATTGATGCGGGAGGATTTCTTCTACCGCATCCACATTATCCCCATTCACTTGCCACCTCTCAGGGAACGTAAAGAAGATATCCCACTTTTGATCGAGCATTTTATGCAAAACCACCTCACCTCAAAGAACATGCCCAAAATCACCGTCGCTGTCATGGAAGTTCTGACCTCCTATGATTGGCCTGGCAATGTCCGGGAGCTGCAAAACGCCCTATATCGCTATGTCGCCCTGGGAGAGGTTGATTTTCTGGGGGAACAAACAATGGCCCCAAATGGTGAAATCACAAGTTTCGGAGATAACACCCGCCATGGGAAAATTGCGCTGGATCAGGCCGTCGCGGATTATGAAAAAGCGACGATTCTCAATGCCCTGAAAAATTATGATGGCCACAAGACAAAAACTGCTGCCGCCTTGGGAATCTCCCGGGCCACCCTCTTCAACAAAATGAAAAAGTATGGAATTCGGACCATCCCAGGAACTTAATAATAGAGTTTAAAAGTGTCAAAAAACTTAGACAAATGTATAAATATCTATATTTTGATAAATAAATTATTAATATCAGAGAGTTAATCATTTTTCAACTTGCTAACGTCAAAAGGTTTAGACACTTGCTTCGTATACCCAAACCCTCTCTTTTTTAAAAATAAATAATAATTACATTAAGTTAAAGGAGTAGTCTAAGGTTGGTACACTGCTTGAAGATGACAGAGGGTTCGGGTGCTGTTTCCCTAAGCTGATTGTCCATCCATCCCTTTCCAAAGCAGCGTTTGAGGGGAAAAATTCACTGCCTGATCAGGATAAGCCTATTGGGGAAATCATGTCAGCTTCCGAAGTGCGTGGGTGGGTGAAATAGTCACTTCCTGATCAGTCAGGAGAAGTCATCATAGGGATACGAAATCCTTCGAAATCCCTAGTTTTAATTAATTTAAGGAGATATATGAAAAATATAATAATTAATAAAATAACAATGACACTTATTTTCATCGGGGCGCTGATCCTTGGGGCTTTTCCCGCATCAGCCGATGTAATCAAGCTCAAAACAGTGGGAAATTCTGGTAAGTCTCCAGCATGGCAGTGGGCACCATACGAGAAGTTGATGGAAACAGTAAAAAGGAATACTGGCGGCCGAGTTGAGCTACAAATTTATCCTCCTGGGCAACTGGTTCCTTATGTTCAACATCTTGAGGCCGTTCGTGCGGGAGTTATGGATATCGCGACTGTCGCACCCGGCTATTACAACAATGAGTTCGCGTTGTCAAATATCTGGAATTTTATGTACACAGATTTAGGTACCGACCCAGTTAGATCAACGAGAATGTGGAATGACCTTTACGATAATTACATGTCTATGGATTTTGAAAAATTGGATCTAGAGTGCGTTGGGGGTAGCGGATCTCCCATTATTGCATATGACCTCTTCACAATTGACAAACCCATAAAGAGGTACGAAGACATGAAAGGCCTTAAACTACGATCAAACAGTGCTGCTATGAGTGCAATGCATAAATCAGCGGGTGCCGTCCCTGTCTTCATGGGCGGAGGCGCAGTACCAGATGCGCTGAGTAAAAAAATGCTCAATGGTGTCCCGATGTCGGACCACTGGGGATTGGCTATTCCAATTTGGGAGTATGGTAAGCCGGGATATTGGACCGTCACCGGGTCTTATCCACAGGGCGTGAGTTGTTTTGCCGCGAGTAATAGGCGTAACACCAAATGGACCAAGAAGGTATCAGAGGCAGATAAGGAAGTCATAGGAGCAGCCTTCAGGCAGTTCGTAATAGATGAAGCCAAAGCGGTTAACGTCGCCGCCGCAGATTTTAAGAAGGGCGCCCTTGCTAATGGGATGATTCTTTCCGAATGGCCGGATTCCGAAAAGAAGCGCTTCGCGGAAGCGTGGAAGCCTCTTATTGATGAAGCCATTGCATTCGCCAAAAAAGAGGGTGCACCCGCAAAGTATATGATGGAAGCCATGCATCAGTGGGTAAAAGATAATTGAGCTAGAAGGTGCTTTATAAACTAGCAGAAGGTAAGACAGATCAGTGGCAGCGCGTTTGGCTCTGGGAACGCGCTGTTTCTGAAGCGGTTCTGGTTAAGCCAGGGAGATGGTTAGCTTATCTGGCTTCGGTAGGGTTGCTGATCATGTTGGTCATGAATTGGTATGTGGTCGGCCAACGCATGACACCGTGGGCCGGTCTTTTGTCGGGAGCCCCTTATGAAATGACCGGGCTTCTCATGGGTGTTACAGTCGTCATGTGTATCTCCTACACGTGGTATGAGGGTGCTCATATTAGGATCCTGTTCGTCAGGGATATGTGCGGTCCTCGGAAGCGAGCTTTTCTAGACGCATTGGCAGCTTTGATTTTTTTATGCTGGGCAATCGGCGTTTCTTGGGGATCGTGGTTTTCATTCCTGGATTCTCTCGATCGAGGAAAGTGCACGATGGTGTTGTGCATACCTGAAGCACCCTTCCGACTCTTCTTTTGCATCATAACACTTCATTTCTCGTTGGTACTCGTTAGAACCTTCATCGGCGCATCTTTAAGGGCGGCAAGATCAAACAGGGAAGAAGATGATACCGCTCTTGAATCCGAAGATTGGAAAAAAGGGAAAATATTATGGTAGAAGCGAGTCCCATCTGGGGAGCCCTTGCATTCCTGGTTATGTTGTTGCTGACTGCTTTGAGCGTCCCCATCGCGGCTTCAATGGGATTCGTTGGTTTAGTCTTGGTGATTCTCTTCTATGGAGACTTCTCCAGCCTTCAATTCGTTGCAGCCAACTCCTGGGGTAACGTCGCGCATTACGACATGTCCGTGTTTCCACTGTTTATTTTTATGGGTAACCTTATCTCAAAATCCGATCTAGGTCGAGATGCCTTCGATGGTATCAATAGACTCATGGGCAGGACTCGTGGGGGTTTGGCGATGGTCTCGACAATGACTTGTGCATTGTTTGGTTCCGTATGCGGCTCAAGTGCGTCAACCATTGTAGCCATTGGTGGCGTGGCGCTTCCTCAGATGAAGAGATATGGATATAGCAATATGTTACGAACAGGAGCTGTTTCGACCAGTGGCTGCATCGCCAACCTGATTCCGCCCAGCATGGCAGCTGTCCTGTTCAGCGTAGTAACCGAAGTCTCGCTCGGGAAGTTATTCATCGCAGGTATCATACCGGGGTTGATACTAACGTTTTTGATTTTGGGGACCATCTATATATGGGCGTTAGTGAGACCAGAGGATGCACCAAGATCAACTGAGACCTTTACACTCAAAGAGAAGCTTGAGGGCCTCAAGGCACCTTTGCCTATCCTCATGATCTTCTTGTTCCTGATGGTGGGGATCTATCAGGGCTTCTTTAGCCCCGCTGAAGGCGCAGGAATGGGGGTGTTTTTTACAATCGTCATGATGGTCGTGCTAGACAAGTTCACCTGGGGGCGCTTTTATGATGCGCTCAGGGATACGATAAAAATGACCAGCATGATCTTTGCGATCCTCATGGCCGCGGTTATGTTTTCCAGTACCATAGCGCTGAGTCAACTACCCCAGTTCATTGCTGACTGGTCATTAGAGACTGTGGAATCTCCATTAGCCATTTTGTACTTGGTGATCCTTATTTTTATTATTGCCGGATGCATCTTGGAAAATTTCGGTATGGTGATGATGCTGGTACCGCTGTTCTACCCTGTTATTACCCAGGCGGGTTTTGACGGGGTTTTCTTCGGGGTGATCATTATAATGATGATGGAAATGAGCATGCTCACGCCCCCCATCGGAAACAATATATATGTTACATCATATGTAGACGGCGAGGCGACCTACATGGACGTTACAATCGGAACCATTCCCTTCTATATTGCTGTGATGGGGTTGACGGTGCTGATCATTCACTTTCCGATGATTGCCATGTGGTTGCCAAGCACAATGTAGTAAAGAAACAAACTTAACTAGGAGAACTATGAAGAGGTCGGTAATCGTAACAGGTGCGCGAGGTGGCATTGGTGAGTCAACAGCCAAAAAATTCTTGGATCTTGGAGACCAGGTCTATGGTGTGGACCTGGCTTTAAATGATACTCCTCATGACTTTGTCGAAGTCATATGTGATGTCTCAGATCCAGATGCTGTAAGTGGGCTGGTCGAAAGAGTAGTAAATGAAACAGGTCGGATTGATGTTTTGGTCAACAATGCTGGTATTCGACTCGAAAAGGACGTCATAAACACCACCATTGAAGAATGGGATAGAATGATGGCGGTGAACCTGACCTCTGTTTTTCTCGGGTGCAAGTTTGCCCTTCCCCACATGCTCAAGCAGTCATCCGGGGCCATCGTCAATGTTGCATCAACGTCCGGACTGAATCCTCTCCCCAATCGCGCTGCT
>Ga0315316_10004273_pt1 | contig 10417 bp, 8 predicted proteins | sample M160m3416metaG_FD_203702 | JGI IMG/M metagenome (GOLD analysis project Ga0315316, IMG submission 203702) | Ammonia-oxidizing marine archaeal communities from Monterey Bay, California, United States - M1 60m 3416 | ecosystem: Environmental > Aquatic > Marine > Intertidal zone | place: USA... | reverse complement strand
AAAAAAAGCATTGGTGAGATTTTTACTAAAGATCAGCAGGCTTTAGTCAAAGAGATTTTCTTGAAGCTGCACAGTGAAAAATATGCTGAGACTGTTCTTGGGCAAGTATTGCACGACTCTGAAGGGGAGGGTTTCGCAAGCACATCCGTAGCTCTTTTTGGTAAACCTAATACAGGCAAGTTTGAGTTTGTGTTAACTGGTAGGCACTGCACCCGTCGTTGTGATGGTGATTCCGTCAATGGTGAGGCTTTTGGTGGGCCTATATTCTATGGTCATGCAGCTCGCAGCTTCAATGAGACTGCGGAGCATCCAGGTAACGTATACTGGTATCAGGCCAAGCAGGCCAACAAGGTCTTTTCAATGATGGATGGGAAACAACAAAAAATGGCACTATTGGGTGAAAGTCGACCGGAACAAGGTACCAAAACTGTAAAATTGACTGGTAAGAAAGTGGGATTACCGGGAATTCCTTTGTCGGAGTTGAGCCGCGACCAAAAAGGACAAGTTCGTAAGACGATGAATGATTTGCTCTCAATGTTTCGGAAAAAAGATGCAAAAGAAGCAATGAAAATGGTTGAGGACGCTGGGTTTGACCACCTTCACATGGCTTTTTACAAAAACCATGACATTGGAGAGGATAAGGTTTGGGATGTTTGGCAGATAGAGGGGCCAAACTGTCTATGGTACTTCCGAGGTGATCCTCATGTACATGCATGGATTAATATAAAGAAGTCATGATGGCTCCCATTTTTTGCTTATTTTTGAATAAAAAACAAAAAAAGCGTTGACGAGGCAGTTAGAGGCAACTAGATTGCCTTCCCTTTTGGGGCGCGTAAAAATCGCTAAGCCATTGATTCTCAGTTACTTAAGGTGCAGCAGGGAGTCAGATGGTTATTTTGCGTTTGGAGTGTGGCTAGAGTGAACTGAACTAGTGCGGAGTGCCCATGTAGCTCAGTCGGTAGAGCACATCCTTGGTAAGGATGAGGTCACCAGTTCAATCCTGGTCATGGGCTCCATTGGTAAACAAAGAATTTGTTCGTGAAAAAGTAACGAACCAACCAACAAAAGAAAATCGAATGGCAAAAGAAGAGTTCCAACGTGATAAACCTCACGTAAACATTGGTACAATCGGTCATGTAGACCACGGTAAGTCTACGCTTACCGCGGCTCTTGTGGATGTGCAGGCAAAAAAAGGATTGGCAGAGCCAATATCTTACGCCGATATCACTAAAGGTGGCACGGTTCGCGACGAATCTAAGACAGTGACTATTGCGGCATCTCATGTAGAGTATTCTACTGAGAAACGTCATTATGCTCACGTTGACTGTCCTGGCCACGCCGATTATGTGAAGAATATGATTACTGGGGCTGCCCAGATGGATGGAGCTATTTTGGTGGTCGATTCTTCCCAGGGTCCTATGCCTCAGACTAAAGAGCACGTACTTCTTGCTAAGCAGGTGGGCGTGCCTGCGCTTGTTGTTGCTCTGAATAAGTGCGACTTGGTGGATGACGAGGAAATGTTGATGTTGGTAGAGGAGGAAATTAAAGATCTTCTCACAAAATATGATTTTCCAGCAGATACTCCGATTATTCAGTGTGCATCCCAAGGGGCATTGGATGGTGAAGAAAAATGGGTGAACGCTATTGGTGATCTCTTGGAAGCTTGTGATACTGCTATTCCGGAGCCAGAGCGTGATGTCGATAAGCCTTTCCTTATGTGCATCGAGGACGTCTTTAGTATTGAAGGACGTGGTACGGTGGTAACTGGTCGTGTAGAGCGTGGTATTATCAATAAGATGGATGAAGTGGAAATCGTGGGTCTTCGCGACGTACAGAAAACCACCGCTACAGATCTTGAGATGTTTCGTAAGCTTCTTAGTGAAGCTCGCGCCGGTGAAAACGTTGGTGTTTTGCTTCGTGGCACTAAAAAGGAAGATGTTGAGCGCGGACAGGTTTTATCCAAGCCTGGTACGATTAAACCTCATACCAAATTTAAAGGTCAGGTTTATGTTTTAACCAAAGAGGAGGGCGGTCGTCATACCCCGTTCTTCACCAACTATCGTCCGCAGTTTTACTTCCGTACGACCGATGTGACTGGGTCTTTAACCCTGCCTGAAGGAACAGAAATGGTGATGCCAGGTGACAATGTTACTGTTAACGTTGAGTTGGGCAAACCAGTTGCTATGGAGCCGGGTTTAACATTCGCTATCCGCGAGGGTGGTCGTACCATTGGTTCTGGTCAGGTGACTGAGATTGTTGAATAAGGAATCCTTTTTCGCATGATGGTGGTGTTTATGCTGCTGTTTTGCGTTCGGGTTTATCCCGAGTAGGACGGTAGTTCAATTGGTAGAGCAACGGTCTCCAAAACCGTCTGTTGGGGGTTCGAATCCCTCCCGTCCTGCCAGTTGATTATAAGTTTAACCCCAAAACCGGAGGGGTGGCAGAGTGGTCGAATGCGGCGGTCTTGAAAACCGTTGAAGCGAAAGCTTCCGGGGGTTCGAATCCCTCCCCCTCCGCCAAGTGCCGGGAGAGCTGAAAAAAGAAAGTTCGCACATGAATGAGACAAATAATAGCGCTGCGCCAAATGCAGCTACAACGACTGCAGAGGTGCCTGTAAGTGAGCCTGGCAGCAATCCTGCTTCGAGTTCATCTGGTGCGGATCTTCCTCTTCCAATATCATGGTTGATTGGTGGAGTTGTTCTTTTGGTTGTTCTTTTTATAGCTAAGAAAAAAGGACTGCTGGATAGAATTCGATTTTTCTTCCTTCAAACGCGAGAGGAGTTAGCGAAATGCTCATGGCCTACCAGAGATGAGCTTAAAGGATCTACATGGATGGTTTTGGCAGCAGTCTTTATGCTTGGGTTTTTTACCTTTATGGCTGACTTGTTCTTGGGGGATATGTTTATTCAGAGATTTCTTCTTGAGTATTTAGCGAAGGGCGGAGCAACTACTTAATAGCGCAAATCATGGCACACGCTTGGTACATTATTCACACTCTATCTGGTCAGGAGCAAAAGGTGCTTGATAGCATCAATAAGCGTCTTGATGTGGAGGAAATGGGTGCGTATATCAAAGAAGTATTTGTTGCAAAGGAAAAGGTTGTGGATGTTCGTGGTGGTGAGAAAAAGGTTTCAATGAAGAAGCTTTTTCCGGGGTATGTTTTTATTCATGTTGATTTGCGAGATGATGATGACAAGGTTATGACCGAACCTTTGAACTACATCAAGGATACCCCAGGAGCCATTGGATTTGTAGGGGGCGATGCGCCTGAACCGACACCAGAGGGTGAGATTAACGATATTAAGTTACGCATTGCTGATTCCGAGGACCTAGAGAGACCTAAGGTGGAATTTGAAAAAGGTGAAACGGTAAAAATTAATCATGGTCCCTTTGAGGGGAATAATGGAATTGTTGAGGAGATTGATCCGGAAAAAGGTCGACTTAAGGTTACGGTTAATATTTTTGGAAGAAACACTCCGGTGGATGTTGAGTATTGGGAAGTCGATAAGGGGTAACCTTGTTTGTCTGACTCAAAAAAAGAAGATTATATAAATAATAACGAGTATGGCGAAAAAAGTTTCAGGATATATAAAGTTGCAGATTCCGGCAGGTCAGGCAAACCCAGCGCCGCCAGTAGGTCCGGCATTGGGGCAACATGGTGTAAATATCATGGAGTTCTGTAAGCAATATAATGCGGCTACTAAAGATCAGGCTGGGTTGGTTATTCCAGTAGTTATTACGGTTTATCAGGATAAGTCGTTTACATTCGTGACCAAGTCTCCGCCTGCAGCGGTGTTGCTCAAGAAAGCGGCCAAGATTGCGGCCGGGTCCGGTGAGCCAAACAAGAAAAAGGTTGGTAAAATTACAAAAGCTCAATTACTGGAAATTGTGGAAACTAAGAAAAAGGATTTGAATGCTCGTGATCCCGAGATGGCTGCCCAAATGATTGCCGGTACCGCTCGTTCCATGGGGCTGCAAGTTGTTGATTAATTTTAGAGACAGCGGAAGGGTGAAAGAGTCCCGTTTGCACCGCGCCAAGAAAAATGCCAAAAAAAATAAGTAAAAGATTAAAAAAAGCCCTCGAGATGTTAGAGGCAGGAAAGAGTTACTCTATTGCGGAAGCTGCTGAGTTGTTAGGTAAATTTCCTAAGGCAAAATTTGACGAGTCGGTCGAAATTGCATTTAAAATGACTATCGATCCTCGCAAGACAGATCAAATGATTCGAGGCACTGTTCGACTTCCTCATGGCAGTGGCAAGGAAGTTAAGGTGTTGGTCTTTGCCAAGGAGGGAGAGGCAGCAAATGCTGCAAAGGAAGCTGGGGCAGAATATGTAGGGTTTGATGAATATATTGAGAAAGTAACTAGTGGATGGACTGACTTTGATGTGGCAGTTGCGACTCCGGAGGCGATGGCTGAGGTGCGAAAGCTAGGTCGAGTGCTAGGTCCGAGAGGCCTTATGCCTAATCCTAAGACTGGCACAGTGACAGATGATACGGCTAAGGCTGTAAAGGAAGTAAAGGCTGGTAGGGTTGAGTACAAGCTCGATAAGGGTGCTAACATTCAGGTTTTGGCAGGTAAGGCTTCCTTTTCTTCTGACCAAATACTAGAAAATATAAAAACGATTATAGATGAAGTTATTAAAGCTAAACCTTCAGCGGCTAAAGGCAGGTACATTGACAACTGTGTCCTTTCGTCATCTATGAGCCCGGGGATTCCGTTGGACCTTCGGGAAGTATTGAAGGGGCTGTAACGAAAAAGAGGGAAATAAAACATGCGCGAAGAAAAAAAACTAATTACCAAAGAGTACGTTGATCGGCTTAATAGTAGTCCTTATTTTATTGTAGTTAATTACGAGGGATTGAAGGTTGGTGAGTTTGAAGAATTGCGTAACCGATTGGCCAGTTCTAAAGCCGAGTTACACGTTGTTAAAACTTCTATCTTTAAAATTGCGATTCAGGAAGCTGGAATAGAAGACATTGGTCATGCGATGGCTGGTCAGGTGGCTGCTGTTACAGGTGATGGGGAAATTACTGCAGCAGCGAAGGTTATAAAGAATTTTAAGGCTGAATTTGAAAAGCCTGAATGGCATTTCGGTTTTCTTGATAATGAAAAGCTAGATGCTGAACAGATTAAAACATTAGCTGAATTGCCTTCTTTGGACGAGTTGCGGGCCAAGATTTTGGGTACTATTCAGGCGCCTTCCGGGAAATTGGTTCGTACTTTGGCGGAGCCTGGTTCCAGCTTGGCTCGTGTCATTCGAGCAAAGTTTTCAGAGGGTTAAGTAAAGATTTTTTGAATTTTCTCTCCCGATGAGTGTCGGGACAGAGAAACCAACAAGAGTAACTCGTCGGTGCGCGGCTGTGTGCTGAAATTCTCAGAGCTCTGAGAGCGACGAAACTAGGTTGATAAAATGGCAAACATAGACAAAATAGTAGAAGAGTTGAGTGGGTTATCGGTCCTTGAGGCTGCTGACCTAGTCAAGGCATTAGAAGATAAATGGGGCGTCAGCGCAGCTGCGCCGGTTGCGGTTGCGGCCGCAGGCGGTGGAGGAGGCGGAGGTGACGCTGCGCCGGCCGAAGAGAAGACTGAATTTGATGTTGTCCTCACTAGTGATGGAGGCAAAAAGATTCAGGTTATCAAGGCTGTGCGTGAAGTTAAATCTGGCTTGGGCTTAGCAGAAGCTAAAGGCTTGGTTGAAGGAGCCCCTACAGCGGTATTAGAAGGTGTGTCTAAAGACGACGCCGAAGCCGCTAAGACAAAACTCGAGGAGGCTGGAGCCGCCGTCGAGATTAAATAATAAGTATTTGGGCTTGGGGGTCATGCGCCCCCGGCCTTTTGCGATTCCTGCTTTTGGGAAAAAAAATAATTATTAACGCCTTAAATGGGCGGACGTCGATGAAGATTGTCCCTTTTTTAAAAAAGGGAAGGTGTTCGTCGTTTTTTATTGTTCAAATAATCCCTAGCGAAAAGCTGGGAACCAAATCCTAAAATATAAATGCCTACCTTAGCAAAAGAGCGTATTAACTTTGGCAAGATTAAAGAAATCATTGCCCCGCCAAACTTGATCGAAATTCAGGTAAATTCTTACCATGAATTTCTGCAGGCGGAAGTTAGCCCTGCAAAACGAGAAAACACTGGCTTGGAGGCTGTGTTTAATGAAATTTTTCCTGTTGAGAGTTATGACGAGAAAGTTGTGCTTACGTATGATCATTATGAAATTGGTGCGCCCAAACTGGATTGGTTAGAGTGCATTGACGATGGTCAGACATATGGATCTCCACTTCATGTTATATTTCAGCTGAAAGATGAAAAAGGCACTAAGGAAGAGCGTGTTTTTATGGGTGAGATTCCGCTTATTACTCCACAGGGTAGTTTTGTTATTAATGGTGCTGAGCGGGTAATCGTTAGCCAGTTGCATCGGTCTCCAGGTGTGGCTTTTGAGGCAACAAAGCATCCGAACGGGAAGACTCTAAACTCATTTCGTATAATTCCTGATCGCGGTTCATGGTTTGAGGCGCAATTCGATACGAGCGATATGCTCTATGTTTATCTTGATAGAAAGAAGCGTCGTCGGAAGTTTTTAATCACTACTTTCCTGCGTGCTATCAACTTTCTAGAAGGTGATGATACTAGCAGTGATGCTTCTTTGTTGAATACTTTTTACGACATTAAAGAGGTTACCACTAAAAAGGCGGCGGAGATGGATAACCTTGAGGATAATGTGCTTATTAGTGATTTAGTTGAGCCAGCTAAGGGTATCGTTGTTGCTCGAGCTTTTGAACCTCTATCCAAGGCTGTTATAAAACGCATTAGTGAATTGGGTGTAAAGAAAATCCAAATTGTTGATGTGTCCAGTGATGAAGGATTGATTATTCGCTGTATGGCGAAAGATCCCACTCATAATGAAGAGGAAGCTCTGAAAGAGATTTACAAGCGTCTTCGACCTGGGGATCCGCCTACGCCAGCCAATGCGCGAGCTCTTGTGAAGCGGCTGTTTTTTGATGCAAAGCGTTATGATCTTGGTCGTGTCGGCAGATACAAAATTAATCAAAAGTTAGGACTCAAAGGTGACGATGGTTCTCGTACTTTGATGAAGGAGGATTTGATTGAAGCGACAAAGTATTTGCTTCGTCTCAAGTTAGGTGATGGCACGATTGATGACATTGATCATTTAGGTAGTCGCCGCGTGAGGACTGTGGGTGAGCTTCTCGCGAACCAATGTCGAGTAGGATTAGCACGAACCGAACGCTTGGTTAAGGAGCGTATGACTTTGTTTGATCAAGAGTTGGATACCATGACTCCTGCCAAGTTGATTAACCCGAAGGCGTTATCAGCTGTGGTGCGTGATTTCTTTGGTCGAAGCCAATTATCTCAGTTTATGGATCAAATAAATCCTTTGGCTGAGTTGACTCATAAGCGCAGACTTTCAGCGCTTGGGCCAGGTGGTTTGTCTCGCGAGAGAGCTGGATTCGAAGTGCGAGATGTGCATCCATCTCACTATGGTCGTATTTGCCCAGTTGAAACTCCAGAGGGTCCAAATATTGGATTGATTGCCAGTTTGGCCACTTTTGCCCGTGTCAATGATTTCGGTTTTATTGAAAGTCCATATAGGAAAGTGAATAAAGGTAGAGTAACTTCTAAGGTGGATTACCTTACGGGTGATTTAGAGGAGAAATACTATGTTGCTCAAGCTAATCAGCCAATTGATGAAAAGGGTAATTTTACTACCGACTTGGTTACGTGCAGATTCCGTGGTGATTTTATCGACCGCTCGATAGACAAGGTTGACTATATGGACGTTTCGCCAAAGCAGTTAGTATCGGTAGCTGCCAGCATGATTCCGTTCTTAGAGCATGATGATGCGAATCGTGCTTTGATGGGGTCAAATATGCAGCGGCAAGCTGTGCCTTTGTTAAAGCCAGAGTCTCCGTTTGTTGCTACTGGAATGGAATCTAAAGTGGCTAAAGATTCCCACGCGGTTGTGTCTTCTGAAGTAGATGGCGTAGTAGCATCAGTAACGGCCGATCGAGTTGTTATCACAAAAAATGGAGCGCTTCCAGAAGGTCGTAGGAAGATAAAGCATCGTCCTGAAGAGGGGTGTTGGGTTTATTCTATGCGGAAGTATCATCGATCTAACGCTGGGACATGTATAAATCAAAAGGCACTTGTTAATGCTGGTGACAAGATAAAGAAAGGCGATGTGCTTGCTGATGGGCCATGTACTAAAGATGGTGAAATCTCACTTGGTCGCAATGTGTTGGTCGCGTATATGCCTTGGAATGGATACAACTTTGAGGATGCTATTTGTATCAGTGAGCGTATTGTGAAGGACGATGTTTATACATCTATTCATATCGCTGAGTACGAAGTGGCTGCTAGAGATACCAAACTTGGTCCTGAGGAAATAACACGAGATATTCCCAACCTTGGTGAAGAAACTCTTAAGAATCTTGATTTAGATGGAGTAGTCCGGATAGGTGCTGAGGTTCGACCAGGAGATATACTTGTCGGGAAGATTACCCCCAAGAGTGAGACGGAGCTAGCCCCAGAGGAACGTTTGTTACGGGCTATTTTTGGTGAGAAGGCTGCGGATGTTAAGGATTCATCTCTCAAGGTACCTTCGGGTGTTTACGGTAAAGTAATGGATGTTAAGGTCTCGGCAAAGAAAGAGAATGATAAAGGGGCTAAATCCAAAGAAAATGAGGCAAAGAAGCAAGCTAAGCAGTTGAATGATGAGTACAAGAAAGAGTTAAGCGATCTTCATGAGCAGTTAACTGAGAATTTAAGTAACATATTGCTAGGTGAAAAAATTCCTTTGGATGTTACCAATTCAAATACAGATGAAGTTATCATTCCGGCAAACCGAAAGATTACAAAGACATTACTTCGTAAACTTTCTCAGGTTTATGATAGAATTTCGATCGACCCTTCTCCAATCAAGAACAAGATTTTGGAGATAATTAGTGGTTTTACAAAGCGGTTTGATGATCTTAAGTCTAAGCATAAGGAACAAGCTCATCGAGTTGCGGCTGGGGATGAAATTGATTCTGGCGTTATTAAGTCGGTTCGCGTGTTTATCGCTTCAAAGCGCAAATTGTCAGTTGGAGATAAGATGGCTGGGCGTCATGGAAATAAAGGTGTAGTGGCTAAGATCATCCCTGAGGAAGATATGCCATTCCTAGAAGATGGAACTCCTGTGGATCTTATCCTTAATCCACTTGGTGTTCCTTCTCGAATGAACGTGGGGCAGGTGTTTGAGACACATTTAGGTTGGGCCTGTGAAAAGCTAGGTATTAAGATTGCGACACCTGTATTTGATGGAATTGGAGAGGACCGAATTAGGGACTATCTTAAGGAGGCTAAACTGCCGGCTCACGGCAAGGCTTATCTGCATGATGGGCATACCGGAGAAAGAATCGATCAAGAGGTCGTCGTCGGATACACATACATGCTTAAGCTCGGGCATTTGGTGGCAGATAAGATTCATGCCCGCGCAGTGGGGCCTTATTCGCTCGTTACTCAACAGCCGCTAGGCGGTAAGGCGCAGTATGGTGGGCAGCGTTTTGGAGAGATGGAGGTGTGGGCCATGGAAGCTTATGGTGCCGCTTATATGTTACAGGAATTGTTAACAGTGAAATCCGATGATGTTCAGGGTCGTACGCGAATTTACGAAGCAATTGTTAAAGGGGACCATGCACTCGAGGCCGGGATACCGGAATCGTTCAATGTTTTGGTCAAGGAAATGCAGTCTCTTGGTCTGAATGTTTCAGTGGGTTACACAAATCCAGTGCAACAAGCCAAGGTTGAGAACGTTTTGCCTAAGGCGTTTTTAACAGAGTAAATAAGGGCCAGTAGGAAACCATAAACGAAGTAAAAAATGATTAATACAGAATCTTCAAGCGATTTACTAGGTGTAGAATCCTCACGCGAGTTACTTGGGCTCGAAAAAGTTAACCACGTGGATCACGTTGCCATTGCAGTTGCGTCGCCTGAGTCCATACGGTCTTGGTCTAAGGGTGAAGTTAAAAATCCTGAGACGATTAACTACCGTACTTTTAAGCCTGAGAAAGGTGGCCTTTTTTGTGAGCGTATCTTTGGGCCTGTCAAAGACTGGGAGTGTTCTTGTGGTAAATATAAACGTATCAAGCATCGAGGGGTGGTCTGTGATCGTTGCGGTGTGGAGGTGACTCAGGCACGCGTTCGACGTGAACGTATGGGGCATATCGAATTAGCCGTACCTGTTACACATATATGGTTCTTCAAATGTATGCCTTCGCGTATAGGTTTGGCATTGGATGTAACGGCACGCAATCTAGAGAGGGTAATTTATTATGAGGATTATCTTGTGGTTGACCCCGCTGATACACCGCTAGAAAAGAATCAATTGCTTACTGAGACCGAATTCCGCGAAGCTCG
>Ga0315316_10004268_pt1 | contig 10423 bp, 8 predicted proteins | sample M160m3416metaG_FD_203702 | JGI IMG/M metagenome (GOLD analysis project Ga0315316, IMG submission 203702) | Ammonia-oxidizing marine archaeal communities from Monterey Bay, California, United States - M1 60m 3416 | ecosystem: Environmental > Aquatic > Marine > Intertidal zone | place: USA... | reverse complement strand
TTGGACGTAAATTTACTGAGTGTTGGCCTGGTTCGTTATCGGGCTGGAGATTTTTACTCGGTCTTATTTTTCTTTCGGGCATCGTTGATTCGGCATCCCGAGAGGCGAAATCTTTTTTCTTGCCAGCATGACTGCGTTCTGCATCTTGAGAGAGTCTGTGTTTTTTTGTTCCGGGTGCCCGATAATGTGTGGTCAACAGCTTTTCCATCCATGTTGCAAAGCAACTCCGAAAACTTAACACGCCTTTTTCTAACGAGCAGGATTAATTCAGTAGAAAAGCGCTCGGTTCAGCACTATGATGAAGAAATTAGTAGGTGAGGTGGTATCTGTGAACACATTTCAAGTGCCTGAAGCAGGACCGTTAGCAGGGGTTGTTGTGGTTGACGCCACGGACTCACGTGGTGAGATGTGCGGCCGGTTACTTGCTGATCTTGGAGCCAGTGTATTCAAAATTGAACCAGTCAATGGAGTAAATTCCCGCAAACTAGGACCGTTTGATTTGGAAGATGGTGAATCGCTGTATTGGGCTCATGTGGGTGCAGGCAAATACTCTATTTCCATAAATTTCGAAGACGCCGCAGAATTAGAAAAATTAAAGGACTTGATCAGGCGGGCAGACGTTTTTGTGGAGAGTTCTGATCCGAATTACATGAATCAACTTGGCTTTGGTTATGATTCGCTGTCTGAGACCAACCATCGATTAGTCTACGTATCTGTTTCAGCATATGGACGAACTGGACCGAAGGCCAGTTGGCCTGCGACTGATTTTACGGTGGAGTCGGCAGCGGGACTCACCACACTTCAGGGTGATGGAGACAGGCCGCCAGTTGCAGTTGGTTATCCTCAAGCCTCTTTTCATGCAGGTGCTCAGGCAGCAACGGACGCAGTTATCGCTCTAAACGAACGGGCATCAAGCGGAAAAGGTCAATATTTGGATGTGTCGATGCAGACCGCCATGATATGGACGTTGATGCACGCAACTGGGTTCTGGCCCATGGAGCAATGTGAACCACCACTAACCGGCGATGACAGAGCGGATGGGCCTGAATTTATTGGTAAATTGGATCTTGGTTTGGTAAATACCATAGCTTGTTCGGATGGATTTGTTCTAGCTACTCTTCGGACGGGAAGATTTGGCGCTCGAGTATTCCGGATGGCAGCAGCATTAGCTGAGGTAGATGGCGATTTGGATTCTGAGCTAAGGTACATTGACTGGGATGAGTTCAGCCTTCAACTACAACCCGATGCTCCTGAGGATACATTGGCACTCATTATTAAAGCTGCAGATATGGTGTATAGGGTTTTTGCTAGACGAACTAAAGCTGAAATTTTCGATAGAGCTGTCACTTATGATGCCCAAGTTGCACCGGTAAATTCAATCGCTGATCTTGTGGATAGGGATCCTCAATTACGGTCACGCGGTTTCTGGAAAAAAATCGGGAATCGAATCCACCCAGATTCCCCAGTGAAATTTAGTCGAACTTTGGCTCAGTTTTTTCGTCCTGCACCAAGCTTGGGTATGCACAATAAAGTACTAGAAGGACCGATTAATTTTCCATCAGGTCTTCCGGCTCGAAATGCCGTTGCGAATGGCTTGAAACCAGTTAGTCAAGACCGCGAGGGGCTCGCATTCTCTGGTTTGAAAGTTGCTGATTTTTCGTGGGTAGGGGTAGGGCCTATTACTGCCAAGGCATTGGCTGATCATGGTGCAACTGTTGTCCATGTTGAGAGTGCTTCAATGCCGGACGTGTTGCGGATGGGAAGGCCAGCTAAAGACGGCGTTACAGGCTTAGACCGGGGACAATTTTTTGCGAATTTTAATTCGTCGAAATTGGGATTGCAGTTGAATTTACGCACGCCTTATGGCAAAAAAATTGCTAAGGATTTGATTGAATGGGCTGACGTGGTCGTTGACTCTTTTACAAGCGGCACAATGAAACGCCTCGGATTCGATCCGAAAGATATTCTTAAGTCGCGCCCAGATTTGATTTGGTATAGTACGACTTTGCGCGGTCAGACCGGCCCACATGCGAGCTTTGGTGGGTTTGGCTCACAGGGTAGTGCAATTGCAGGTCTTCACGGATTGACAGGGTGGCCTGACAGAGCGCCTGCGGGGACATGGGGAGCCTACACCGATTTCATTACTCCTCGCTATGGGGTATCAGCCTTAGCAGCTGCAATTTTTGAACGACGGGCAACGGGACTTGGTCAATTTATTGATATGTCCCAAACCGAGGCAGGACTGCAATTTATCGGCCCTCTACTTCTTGATTACACAACAAACGGAAATATGACGGAACGGTCTGGTAATTCTTCTCATTACGCGTGTCCCAATGGTATTTATCCAACTGCGGACGGAATAGAAAGATATATAGCTATTTCTTGCGAAACTGAGGATCAATGGATTCGATTAATAAATCTCATCGACCCGGGTTCTAGTCTCACACAACTTAGTTCCCGCGAAGACCGATTGGAGCACGAAGATGCGATTAATGAGGTCATCGGTGCTTGGTGCAGTAAGGCAAATGGTAGGGAGCTTGAATTAAGATTGATAACAGCAGGTATCCCAGCTTCAGTCGTTCAGCGAACGAGCGAGTTATATAGTGACGAGCAGCTAGAGCACCGAGGTTTTTTTGAAACATTGGATCACGCGCTAATGGGACCTACCCCATACGACGGTCACGCGACAATATTTTCTGGACGAAAGGGGAAGAGCCTGCTTGGTCCAGGTCCTGTAATGGGTGAGCATACACATCAAGTGATGACAGAAATTTTAGATTTCGATGAACTTGAAATCGCGGAAGCTGCGGTTGCAGGTGCTTTCGAGTAGGATGAGTACGTCGATACTTTTTTAATGCGGGCGGGACGCTACTAATTTTGTTAGGTGAGTGTTCCTTAAAATATGCATATTTATAGTGTTTCTCGTTCTGTGCCAAAGCGCTGGCATCTTTTCAGATACATCTTTGTGGCCGCGATGGCGCTTTTAGTTATTATTTTGGCTTCACAGACAGCAGTTTCACAGGAACCTTTGTTGGTTTCCGAAAATTCATGGATCAGGGCTCAAAATGTTGGTGATGATCCAGCGATGCTTGAAGTGTCCCACTATGACAGGTCTGGACAGACAATCGCAAGTGAGATTTGTCCTAGTGAATTTTGCGGTGCGGTTCCTTCCGGTTCCGGCTGGACTTTTTTTACGGAAACCAATCTGGATCTAGCTGGAGGCTTTTATGGGTCCACTAAAATAACAGCGGAACAACCGTTTGTTGCTGTTGCCGGAAAAGATTCGTTGACTTCAGGTGTCGATGGTTGGTACCTGACGATTGGAGGTGATTCCCATTGGCAAGGAGGAGCTTCATCTAAACTTATTCTGCCTTTCGTTGAGTATACGTCTGAAAAAAGTTCTATATTACACATTCAAAATGCTAGCTCGGACTCAGCAGCATGTATTAGAATTCGTTATTTCATGGAATCATCTTTGGACATCTTTGCGAGTGAACCTGAAAATTCATCAGTTCAGTGTCCGGTGGGAGGGCTTTATTTAGAACCGAATGCATCAATAGTAAGAAATAAATTATCGTTTCCTTTTGAGATTGGATTCACGGGGTCTGTGACTATCGAAACATCACCGGTTCAGACGGGAGATTTTTTGATTTCAGCCACTGAGCAGGCAATTGTGGCATCGGTGGATACGATTTCAGTAGATGGCATATCTTTTTCCACGTACCGGGGCTTTGCCGAAAGCGAAGCAGGTAAAGATATTGTGTTGCCGATTATACAAAGACAAGTGACGACATTTGGGGATTTTCTTGATGAGGTTTGGAGTACGAGATTTCGAATTACTGCGGCAAATCCAAGTGTCCCCACTGCAGCAAATATTTTATTTAGTGGTGCAATGCCCGACGGGACTGAATTTGAGGCAGATTACGAAGTTTCAATATATTCGTCGATAACGTGTGATCAGAACTTGGAGGGCATCGACGCGTGTTTACCCGATCAAGTTAGGTTACCAACTGGCTTTTCGGGAACTGTGCGTATCTCCAGCGATGAAAACATAGCAGTGGTAGTTCAACGTGTTAGCCAGTCAGGAATTTCAGGAGATTACCGTGGATTCACCGCCCGCGAAGCGGGCACACAAGTTGTTCTCCCAGTAGTGAATAAGACCCTATCTCCCTGGGGCGGATATGACGGATGGAATTCTACGGTGCATGTCCAGCCATTTGATGGTGGTAGCGCAACCGTGTCCTTTTTTTATTTTTCAAAAAACCTGCCCAAGGGTGGGTTTTACAGATCGGTAGGAGAGATTGTTGGAAGTAAGACAGTGCACCAAGGAGCTGATCGATTTTTACCCGATGATTGGATAGGATCGCTAATAGTTGTTTCAACGAGGCCAGTTGTGGTTTTGGCTAATCTTGAAAACGCTGGATTCAAAGGTGATTCAATCATGATGTATAACGGAGTTTCTCTTGAGTAATGCGGAGCCTATTGATTTGAAAAACCTTTCGCATACACAGGCAGCTTCATTGAGCTCAGTTGTTGCAAAGTATTCAGATGGTCCAGTAACTGGGATATTTACGGATGGTTCGTGCTTTGTTAACCCTGGCCCAGGTGGTTGGGGTGCTGTGCAGGTGCGTGACGATGTGATTATTCACCAGTTATGCGGGGCAGATATTCAGACAACAAATAATCGTATGGAGTTAACTGCCATGATTGCCGGGTTGCAGATGATTAATTTTGATGACCAAGTTGAAATTTATAGTGATAGTCAGCTTGTGGTTAACACGTTGACCAACTGGGCAGCTGGCTGGGCGGCAAGAGGTTGGCGGAGAAAGACCGGTGAGATCGCAAATCTTGATCTTGTTCAGGAGGCCTATGCACTTTTCCTAGAGAGACCGGGGGCAGAAATAAAATGGATTAGGGCTCATCGAGGATCAAAATGGAATGAATATGCGGATGCCTTGGCATCGCTGTACATGGAAAATATTAGGGAATAGGATTTAGGAGCAATGTTTGCTTAATGGTCGGCAGGCTTATAAATACTTAGACTATGGAGTAACGTTTACAAGTAGACGCCAATTACGGGGGTAGGGGCGTGACAGATTCAGGCGATCTTGTTCGATTGATAGCGATTGACGCTGGTAATACCAGCGTGGCGATTGGTATTTTTGAGAACGAATCTCTAGTCACCACTTTTCGAGTAGCTTCAAATCAAGACAGATTTGAAGACGAGTGGACTGTCTATATTGATGGTCTTTTACGATCGAGCGGCGTCAATCCGAATTCCCTTACGGCTGCAGCTATCTCCTCCACAGTTCCACAATTACAGGATAAATTCAAAAATATATGTGAGTCACACTTCAATGTGCCACTTTTAGTCATTGATCCCGCAGTTCCAATGGGTCTCGAGATAAAATATCAAGATGCGAGCGAGATTGGACCCGATCGGATACTGCATGCAGTTGCCGCCTTGGAAGTCTACGAACCTCCCATAGTTATTGTCGACTTGGGAACCGCCTGTGTGTTTGACGCGATCGATGCTGAAGGGGCATATGTGGGCGGCGCGATTGCGCCTGGTATTGGATTGGCGTCAAATGCATTATTTGATAAAGCTGCTATGTTGCGAACGGTGAAGTTAGATGCTCCAGAAACCGCAATTGGCAACACAACTGCACATGCATTGCAATCAGGTATCTGTCTTGGATATGGCGCACTTGTGGATGGAATGGTGGGGAAGTTTAAATCTGAGCTTGGCGGATCAGTGACGACCATAGGGACTGGTGGCTATATAGATTTGGTCAGATCGGCCGTACACAGCTTTGATGTTATTGAGGAAGATTTGAATCTGAAAGGACTCCGGATACTGAACGAGCGAATGAGCGGAGAAAATCGTGGCTGAACAAAGTACTTACCAAACAATCAATCATGATCCCCTGCATGGCAAGAATATTGTGCTCGGGGTAACGGGCTCTATTTCCTGCTATAAGGCGCTTGATATTGCTAGTAAATTGGTTCAGGCAGGTGCTCATGTCGATGTAGCACTAACCCAAAGTGCGACCAAATTTATTCAGCCTTTAGCGTTCAAGGCGATTACGAATAGACAACCATACGTGAATATGTTCAGTCTTGATGCCAAAGATGGGGAGTCACACGTTGAGCTTGCAAGGCGGTGTGACGCAATGTTAATTGCTCCGCTTACTGCCACGACTTTGGCTAAACTTAGTCATGGTTTAGCGGATGATTTTGTAGCATTGACGGCTCTCGCGACAGAGAGACCTCTTTTGGTAGCTCCAGCAATGGATTCCCAAATGTGGATGAATCCAGCAACTCAAGACAATGTAAGAAGTTTGATTCAGCGAGGCGTGCAAATTATTGGTCCGGCGGAAGGCCGACTTGCTTCAGGACGTACCGGAGTAGGAAGACTAACGGATCCGCTGCGTGTAGTTGATGAACTTCGATATCGATTGGCTCGAGAACTGGGTGATCTTTCATCACTAAAGATAGTTGTCACTGCTGGAGGTACACGCGAAGCAATAGATCCTGTGCGTTACGTAGGAAATAGATCCACTGGGAAAATGGGATACGCGGTTGCGGAAGCGGCCAGAGATAGAGGAGCGTCTGTTAGCGTAGTCACGACTGTAGATAGGCCACCGGCAGCGGGAATTCGCGATGTTCGCATCGAGAGTGCCGCGGAGATGCTCGAGGCCGTGCGGCAAGAATGTGAAACTGCTGATGTATTGGTTATGGCCGGAGCAGTCGCAGACTATCGTCCAATGAATGTCGCCGATCAGAAAATTAAAAAGGCAGAATCCGATTTGTCTAGTATGACTATTCAACTCGAAGAGACTACGGATATCATTGCCTCAATTGACAGTCGGCAGAAGACAGGTCGACTGGTTAAGGTTGCGTTTGCAGCAGAGACTCAAGATCTCATTGCCAATGCGCGGAGGAAAATTCAAGCCAAGGGGGCTGACTTCATTGTTGCAAATGACGTCAGTGCTGCGGACTCAGGTTTCGCTGTTGATACCAATAAGGTAACTATTCTTGATGCATCTGGTTCGGAAGAATCGCTGCCGGTATTGTCTAAATACGAAGTCGCGAACGTTATTTTAAGTAAGGCCTTGCCGCTGATAGGCTCCGAGTAATAAGTTACTCTCTTACGTCAATGTTACGCAGCCTTTTCTTTCGCATAGCTGTTGGCTCTATATCAAGAGGGCTTTTTGCATTCACAGCGTCGTTTCTGTGTGCATAAGCAGCAGCAGCAATCATGGCTCCGTTATCGGTACAAAGATTTGGAGGAGGTATTCGCAATTCGATCGATATGTGTTCAGCTAGAACCTCTCTTAAACGTCGATTTGCGGCAACGCCGCCCGCTACCAATACTGATTTCACATTTTCCTTTTCAGCCAAATTACGAGTTTTTTTAGCAAGAACATCACAAACTGATTCCTGAAATGCCCAAGCGATCTCGGCCGAGGCTGGATGATCATTTTCTTTTAGAAGATTCAAGACTGCCGTTTTCAATCCTGAAAACGAGAAGTCATTAGTGCCACGAAGCCAAGCGCGAGGTAGTTTAAGTTGCCGTTCATGGGCTGTTTCGGCGAGAGCTGACAGAGGAGGGCCACCTGGATAAGGAAGCCCAAGAAGACGTGCCACCTTATCAAATGCCTCACCTGCTGCGTCATCTCGAGTAGACCCAAGTCGAACGAAAGTATTATTTTCTTCAATACGAATTAGCTCGGTATGTCCACCGGAAACTACTAAGGCAAGGGCTGGAAGTGGCGGAGGGCTTTCGTTTAGCCAGCACGCACGAATATGTCCTTCGATATGATCTACCGGAATTAGTGGAATGTTTCTACTGTATGCAAGGCCGCGTGCTGCATTGAATCCTATGAGTAAAGCACCAGGCAAGCCTGGTCCGTTTGTCGCACCAATCGCATCTATATCATTCCAGTTGCATTCTGCATCAAGCATCGCCTGTTCTATGACGGGCACAATTGCCTGTAAATGCGCTCTAGCTGCCACTTCCGGGACTATTCCACCGGTTGTTTCATGAAGATTAATCTGAGATGCGACCACAGACGAATGCATGAAGTGTCCGTCACGGACCACTGAAGCCGCAGTTTCATCACAAGATGATTCGATACCTAATATATTCATATTAAAGTTATTTTGCCGTGTTTTTGGAACAGGCGCTAATGTCAGTGAAAGGTTCTAATGGCAAGAGATAGTGTGGCTCAAGTTCGGACTATTGTGTTGGACTGGCATCAGGATCATTTTGTTGAGTTCCCGTGGAGAACGTCCAAGAATCCCTACCATTCTTTGGTGGGAGGATTTTGTACGCAACAGACACAGATGTCGCGTGCACTCGAGACGCATAGGCGGTGGTTGAATGCGTTCCCCACAGTGGCTGATTTAGCCGCAGCCGAGACGTCACAGGTCATCCGCGTATGGGGTAAAACCGGATACCCGAGAAGGGCGGTGCACTTGCAGCAAGCAGCACAACAGTGCGTTGAAAGATTCGGCGGTCAGATTCCGAGTGAACTTGAAGACCTTCTGTCTTTGCCTGGCGTAGGGCCATTCACTGCTGAAATTGTGAGGTGTTTTGGGTTCGGACTTGAGGTAATAACTACAGACACAAATATCGTGCGAATATTTGGGCGAATTTTCCAAGGAGATTTGCAGCCTATTAAAGACACGGGCAAGGACACTATAAAACAACTTTCTGCTCAGTTTGTCGCTTTAGGTCATACCAATCTCATCAATCCTGCATTGATGGATTTTGGCGCAGCTGTATGTACTGGACGTCCCAAGTGCGAAAGTTGTCCAGTGTCGCATATTTGTAAGGCGGTGACCAAGTTCAGAAGTGGTCAGGTACCCAAACCTCAACGAAGAAATAAGGTTTATGCCGGCAGTGATCGTGAATGGCGAGGGAAGATTTTGGAGATACTTAGGCAGTATTCGCGCCCTGTTTCGGAGAAGAAAATTAAGAAGATTTTAAACTTGGAATCCGAAGAGCAAACCGAGCGGTTATTAGCCGGTCTAGAAAAAGATCTTTTAATATCGCGTGAGAAACATCTAGTAAGGCTTGGTTAAAAAAATTGCTAGTAACCGGTTAGGTGTGAAAAGCAATTTTTGGCTTTACTATGTGACTTCGGATTGCTGAATTAGGAAGCGGAAGGCATTTGAATTATGAAGCGCGAGACTTGGAAATTGCGCCTGATGGCGCACAGATACGGTCGCAAAATAAGAAAAAATGCTAGTGGCTCTGCATTTGCAACCACCTCTGTAGGCAAACGAGTACTCGGGACTTCGGGCGCGAACTCTGCTTCAGCGACGGAGTCCGAGAATACTCCTGTCGCAACTACAACTGAGAAGGTCATCAATCAACATTTGGTGCAGCATGTCGTGGCAGTAAAAATGTTTAGCAGAACGTTCCCAACATCAAATGTGTGGATTTTGCATGACGGTAATGAAGCTGCACTTATTGACTCTGGCTACGGAGATGCCCCATCGATCGATGCGAGACGGGAATATTTTGCAAAGGATTGGGCCGATACAAAATTTGTAAGAATTGCGATGACTCATCATCACTTTGATCACTCAAGTGGCGGAAGGCAACTTCGAGATATTCTTCGCGCTGATACGGCAATTCATCCATTGGATGAAGCGCTGCTTCATACGCCACTTGGACCCGAAGAAGGTAATGAAGATTTGCCCGATGACAAGGTGATCACAGATCGCGCAGACGTATGGAAAAAAGAGGCTTTCGAAACACCTATCGATGTCACAATGGCGGATGGTGAGCAATTTAAAGTAGGAAGTTTGACCGTGACCGCAGTTCATACGCCGGGTCATACAGCTGGTCATAACTGTTATTACGTGGAGGAAACCGGGCAATTATTCACGGGTGATAATATCTTGGGCGTTGGAACTAGTGCTATCGGCCCCCCACCTTCTGGCAATATGGGAAATTATTTGGATTCTTTGAGAAGAATGCAAGAGCTTCAAGCTAAGTTGTTTGCGCCTGGACACGGTCCTGTGGTTACCGCGACAGCGGCAAAAGTGCAGGAACTTTTGGATCATCGTGAGATTCGTGACAGGCAGATAATCGACATCGTTGAAAAAGGCTATGACACAGATCAACGAATTCGTCGTGCGCTATATCCAGAAATTCAGAAAGGCCTTCGTCGAGCGGCTCATGGTCAGGTCAGATCTCATGTCGCCAGAATGGTCGGCCAGGGGATTATGGAAGTGGACGAGTCAGAAGACGGTTCTGTCTGGACAATTCGTCTGACGAAATAGATTTCGGAATAAGTCTTAATAGTTTGAGACGTTCATATCTCTGGGGTAGACCCCTGTAGCAGAGTAGACTGCCCGTTCAGCTATATTTGTTGCTCTATCTGCTATTCGCTCGATATTGTGAGAA
>Ga0315316_10004265_pt1 | contig 10429 bp, 16 predicted proteins | sample M160m3416metaG_FD_203702 | JGI IMG/M metagenome (GOLD analysis project Ga0315316, IMG submission 203702) | Ammonia-oxidizing marine archaeal communities from Monterey Bay, California, United States - M1 60m 3416 | ecosystem: Environmental > Aquatic > Marine > Intertidal zone | place: USA... | reverse complement strand
GTATAGTTTAACAGAATTAGAAAATATGATGCCGTGGGAAAGGGAAATTTATTTAGGACTATTACATCAATTTCTTGAAGAAGAAGCGAGAAGAAGAAGAGAAGAAGAACAAAAAAGGAAAAATATGTAATGGAAATACCTTCACCTAATGAAACTGCATTAGAAATTACTGAATTTCTCTTACCTTATATTGGTATGGTAATGATTGTTATCATAGGATTTATGATAAAGGATTTTGCTACCAAATTAAGTAAGGGTATTGCATTTTCTATGAATAAACAGTTTAAGGAAGGTGATAAAGTAGTTCTAGATGGTGAACGGGCTTTAATTGTTAAAATAGGAATGACACAAACTGTTTTTGGTATTGAGAAAGATAGTGGTCAATTTAGAGGTGATTATGTGTGGAGATATGTTCCAAATGAACGAATAGATACTCTTAAATTAGAAAAGGTAGTTTTAGACCATGCTCCTATAAATAATAGACAAAACATTGCAAATAATACAGAACAGATAGAGGGGTTAAAAAATGGCTAAAGCTAAAGTTGTAATTGTTGAAGAAGAAAAAAAAGAAGTTACATCAGTAGCACCAACATGGTATAATAGTATATCATCTTCTCAAATAGATAAATGGCGTGTATGGCCACGGATGTTAATTACTCTCTATGGTGTTATGTTCTATAGAACAACCGAATGGTTTATGTCTCTACCAGATCCAACTAATGCTCAAAGTGCCTTTATATCAGTTATTGTGGGTGCTGGAGCTGCATGGTTTGGACTTTATTGTGGTTCTGGTGGAGGTAATTCTGGTGGAGCTAAAAAGGATAAAGACTAATGGCTGAACTTCCTGGCGCTGGTAAAAAAGCAGAAGAAAAACAAACTAAAAGTATTGTTGGAGCAATAACCAAACTTCAAGCAAAATTTGCTCAAGGAGAAGATAAAACTGCGTCTGCTTCTAAAGTTGAAGATACCAGAAAAGAAAGAGCTCGTGCAAATCTAACAAATAGATTATTAAAACAGATTGAACAAAATACTGGTGGAGTATCTGGAAAAGGTAAAAAAGGTGAAGATGATGAAGATGGAGGTTCTTTAGGTAGTAAGATTATGGGTGCTATGTTGGCATCCTCTGGTTTGTCAGCTATTGGTGGTGGTTTAGGTAGTGTTGTAGGTAGTGGTTTAAAGGGTGGTTTAAGTAAACTATATGCTGGTGCAAGTAAAGCATTTTCAAATCCAAAAGTAGCAAAAATTATGGGCCCAGCAGCAATTGCAGCTGGTGTAGCACTAATGGTTAAAGATGGTATGGCTGCACTAGAACTTGCTGATGAATGGGGAACTTCTAAAGTAAGTTCTGTTATGGGTGGTGTATTAGGTGGTACTGATTCTGGTATTAAAGGAGCCTTTAAAAATGCAGGCAAATGGGCATTAATTGGTGCTGGTATTGGTAGTGTTGTTCCAGTAGTAGGAACACTAATCGGTGGTGCAATTGGTGCTGTTGTGGGTGCTATTCTAGGATGGATAGGTGGTGAAAGACTTGCAAAAGCATTTGATGCTACAGGAAAATGGTTTCAAGAAAAATGGGAAGAAGTTAAACTAATACCAGGCAAAATTTGGGATGGTATAGTTGGAGCTCTTAAAAGTGCTTTAGGTATGGGTGATAAAGAAGAAAGTACAGAACCAACCTTTATAGAATCACTTAAAGGTAAACTATTTGACCTTAAAGAGTTCTTTATGAGTATTCCTGGCATGAGTTATCTTGTTGATTTTATAACATTCCCAACAAGAATGCTATTAAAATGGACAGGTATTGACCAATGGGGAGATGCTAGTAAACGTCCAGAATTTATTAACAACATAATAGATGGTGCAAAGAAAGCATTTGCTAAAGGTTCAGAATGGGTAAATGAGCTATGGGAAAAGTTTATACCAGAAGGTGTTAGAAAGTTTTTATCTGGCCCTGTAGATTATATTTTAACTGATATTCTTGGATGGAAAAGTGCAGAAGGTGAAGCTACTGATAAAGGTGAAAACATTATAAAACTTATGGAAGGTGCTAAAGGATGGGATGGTACTAAGAGTTTACTAATACAGATAGCAACAGATTTATTCGGTCAAAAGATGATAGATATTGTTTCAGCATTTGCAAGTGACCCTTTAGGGTGGACTATGGATAAACTATTTAAAGGATGGGATTTAGTCAAAACAAAATCTGTGGAACTTTGGGGAGATGTTAAAGATGCAGCTGGAACAGGATGGGATAAAACTAAAAGTATATTTTCTCAAATTATAGACAAAATTATTCCTCAAGGGCTTTTAGATTTTGCAAAATCTCCTATAGATTATATTCTTAAAAATTGGTTTGGTTTTGATATGTCATCGGCCGATGGTGGTGATCCAGTTACAGGTGGAGAACTACAAGATGGGTTTACTATGGGAAAACAACTAGCAAAACAAATGTTTGAGTATATGAACGCTAGAAAATTATATAGTTGGATGTTGGAAGATGAACATGGTGGATGGAAAATTTCTCAAATAGATCTTGAAGAGATTTTTGCATCAATTGGATATGAAAAGGGTGGAAGATTTCAAGGTAAAAAACCTATAATGGTAGGTGAGGCAGGGCCTGAATTACTAATACCAGATACGGGCGGTGAAGTACTTACTAATCAAGAAACAAATCAAATTATGAAACAAAATGCTCAAAGAACAAATCAAATTATGCAAGCTGGTACTGATAAAGCAGCGACTCAAGGAACAAATGTTATAATGCCTATTGCACAACCAGTACACCAACCAGTAGTTCAAGCTGCGCCAACTCCAATGCCTATACCAATGTTTAATGATGACCCAACAATAATGGCTGCTCTAAGGACTTAATAAAAAACGAGGGGCTAACCATGGCCCCTCACGCATTTATTAAGGAATGACCCTACATAACAAAAAGTTTATATCACCCTTCGTCTGCTAATTTCTGAAAATAATCCATAGTATCATCTTCTTCGGAAGTATCTACAGTAGGAGCAGGCTCCTCTGGAGTATCAACCTTAACAGTGGATACTGGTTCATCTACAGTAACAGTGGAAGCTAAACCAACTGTTGCAACACCAGACAATACAGTATCAAGACGAGTCTTCAATTCATCATATGATTTGAAGTTAGTTGGAGCTGTAAAATCTGCAAGAGAATGTTGCGATTTCCAAATGTTCTCCAACTCATCATCATTATCTTTTAATGCTGATGGTTTTTCAAATTCAGACTTGTCATAGTTCCAGAAACCGTCTACTTTACGAATCTTCAATTTGAAATTCGCACCCTTCCAAAGATTAAAAGGATCAATAGCTTCTTCATCATCAAATTGTGGTTGCATTGCTTCCATCAATTTATCAAAGATTTTCTTTCCATAACGGAATAAGAAAACTTTACCCTCATTCTCTGGATTTTTAGTATCCGTAACAATATACACATTTGAGTAATATTGCAACTTACGCTTCTGTTTGCGAGCAATCTCTTTATCAGATTCAACACCAGAGTTCCACAAAACAGTATTATGTTCTGAAACTGGGTCTTTTTGATTAAGAGTAGTTAAAGAGTTTTCAATAAACCATTGACCAGTGGGGCCTTGAAATGCATGACTCCACAACTTTGCCCAAGGCAAATCTTCTCCATCAGATGCTGGAAGAAAACGTAGAACGGCATAACCATTACCAGTTTTATCTAGTTGAGGTTTCCAGATACGTTCATCAACATATGACTTTTTCTCTTGTGGTTGATTTTCTGCTTCAGCAGCAGAAAGTAGTTTGTCTAATGTATTAGACTTTTTCATAGCTTGTAACGACATTTTATTCTCCTTATGTTAATATATGTTATCGTATGTTAAGATATTATTTGTAATATATCACAAAGTTCTGCTTTTGTCAAGTACCCTACGTTTTTTATATTGTAACAAGGTGGAGTACCGTATGACCAATCTACCCAATAAAATTGTGTATCTGGAAATTCTTTAAAAACAGTTTTCAATTGGTTCATCCAATTTACAGGATTGAACCCTTTAGCAGATGCAGGCAAATAATTGTCTGTATCCTTGTATATGTTATTTATAGGTTCTGCATAACTACTTAAATCAAAACCCAACATATACACTTCCTCTGCCCCTTGTTGGCAGGCAAGATGTATTGCTGTACTACCAGCAGACCATCCATTAGGAAAATCTATATCCTTTATTGTATCTTCTTCTTTTACCCAAGTAATCCAAAGACCAGTATCTTTTTCCATCTTCATTTTAAGATCATTCATATCTAGGCCTGGATGCATTTCTGAAGCAACTTTAATATGTTCATTTATAGTAACAGGGTCTTTACCAGAGATTACACATTGTTCTGTCATTGGATAGTTTTGATGTATAAATGCTTCTGGTATATCAAAACTGTATATCATACCTTCAGCAGCAGATGCTGGTAAAGGACTCCAATCAGAAAACCAACATTGAACATTCTTATGGTATTCAGATTCATAAATTTCTTGTTGCATTGCATAATCTACAGAAACAAGATTATCTACTACTCCATCACGATAGATAGCATTACAACCCCAAGTTACAACAAATGGCCCTAATGGTGATAAGGTAGTGGGGGTGAACCATTTTCTTGATTCACCATTTCCCAATACAAGATGTTTATTTTGTATGAGGTTTCTCCGTACATCCGATATGTTGAAGTCTGATTTTCCATCCGTCAGCAAGCATTCCTTGTACGGTTTCAACTCCTTTTTCTCTAATAGCATTTTCCCAATTTTCTATAAACTGTTCACATACTTGTTCTGATTCAAAATGTCTAGAAAGTACGTGAATCTTTTCATCCCTATCTGCACCATTAGGGTCTGTTACAGTAAATGCCAAGAGGAGCATAAAAGCTTTATCAATCATGTACCCTCTCCTTTAACTCATTTACTCTATCTTTCATAACACTTACTGCTGTTCGTAAATGACCAGTATCATGTTCTTGAAACCTACTTTCAATCACAGCAATTTCTTGCATTAAAACCATAATTTTATTTACAGTTTCAATATTGGATTCATTACCATATAATAATTTATTTGTCATAGTCTATTAACGCCTCCCATGAATTTGGAAACTTCTCCTTAGTTAATTCATGTATCTGTTTAGCAACCATTTGGGTTTCAACTTGTGCATCTGGTTTGCATCGTAGGTTGCATACACGAGCAAATGCATATAATGTACCACTCCAATACCATTCGGTGTACATATTCTGTGGCAAAATCATTCTTGCCATTTCTGGTGCAACTCCAGCATTCAATAAATTTTCATATGTTTGTTTGCAAAAGTCAATTGTAGATAAAATATCCAATTCTACTGTTTCATCACTAGAACCTTGTTTGATACTTTTTTTTGGTCTTTTTCTCCAATTTTTAGGAATATAAAATTCTGGTTCATCATCAACATAACGTCTTGATACTTCATTCCACACCAGACCGACTTGGTGTTTCACCAGTTGTCTTGCAACAAATACTGGTGCCTTGATATGAAATTGTAATGAAGCATGACCGAAAGGACTCCAGTGATTGTGTTTTGCAAGATACTTAATTAGACGTTCATCATCATAATTTAGACAACCTTCCACTTCACCAGCTTCTGGTATGGATTCCCATTCAGAAGTTTTTGCAAAGGAAACACGGGCAGCATTTACTACCGACAAATCACTGCCCATATGGTCTACAAGTGTTACTTTACTCATAATCAGAATATAATCCTAATCCTTCAATATTTTGTTTAAATGAAAATGGATTCCAACCCCCACCAAAAGACATTTGATATAGTTGATCTGGTGCTACTGTACCATGTTCATATTCTCTACCAGTTTCAGCATAACTATTCCATCTTTCACAATTTAGTAAGCATTTTTGTCCTTTTCTCTCACCCTCTTTCCAAAATTCCGTAGGATATCTTGGATTTTCAGCAGCATAATGACACATAATAACTGCCTCTGCTTCTTTAGCCCATTGAGTATACCACTTATTACATTCTTCTTGAAATTCTGTTTTATCATCTCCAGCTGGTCTAGACCATAGATCAATAGTTCTTTCTATGATACTTGTTTGAAATTCTATTGCTGTTGCTTCTAATGGTTCTGCAAAAAAACTGGTATTGCCTACATAGGCAACTCTATTATCTACCCAATTAACTTTCCTTCTATAAGAATCAAAGTGTAAATGTCTTGGATCATCTTTAATTCTTAAATCATGATGAGAAAGAGAAACATATTTTTCTAATTCTTTTTGAATATCTTCTTCTTTTGAAATTTCACTATTATAACAATAACCAAAAGAAATTCTATTCTGTAAAGGAATACCAAATATCCATCCATTAGGCTGAGCATCTGCAATGGTATAATTATATAGAGGAGCATCCCATTCACATTGAGCAACAACAGCTGCATTTGTTACAGTATGTTTAAGTGGTTCATAAAGAGGATTATTTTCTGGATCTGAAGGGCCACCTCTAGCATCCATAATAAAATCAGCATCAACATCATTATGATGGCCAATGTCAGCTTCTGTAAACTTAACATTCTGCTGTTTAAGAGTATCCATTAATACATCTTGAAGTTGTGTAGCAGAAAAATGCATACCATATCCTGGCGGTGGAAAACTATGAAAAAAATCTCCTTTAGTGCCCCAACCATAATATTGAATACCACACTTTAATGTAGAATTAAATAATGGTACATAATCTTTAAATGTCCAATTTTGACACAAATATAAAAGAGCTGGAAGGGAAAGTTGTGAACCTTCTCCTACAGAAACCTCTGGAATATCTGGATTATAAAAAACTTCAACATCCACATATTCATTACCCCATTTACGGAGCATCATAGCAGACAAAATTCCAGCTGTACCTCTACCTATTACAGCAACCTTTTGTCGTTTTAAAGGTTTTTTTGGAGTAACATCTTTTACATCTTCAGGCTGTAAATCAATTATTTCGTTCATTGAACCTCTTTCTTTTTGGATTATAACCTCTAGGCCAGAAAGGCTTTCTAGAAGCAAGAGTTTTACATCTCTCTCTTAGTTCATCGTTTTTCACAACCAACTCAGCATTTTCAAATTCAAGAGACTTTACCAATTTTTCTAATTCTTTGAATTTATGTTCAAAGAAGGCATTCTCTTTCAAATTTTCTAAAGCTTCACTTTTCATTATCTGTTTCCTCAATTAATGTTAATAACTTCATTCTATACTTATTTGGGTTAATTGTCAAGAACCCTTTGTAATTATTCATAAGTTTTTTTATATCAGGCCAAACAAAATCATCCCACGATAAATCTTTATCCCAAGTTTCACTAAACTCTACTAATTCATCAAGAATAATCATAGTTTCCAATGAAATACGTTTACCCAAATACTCTTTTAATAAAGTAGGGTGTTGTCCACTCTTACTTTCAAAGAGGGGATTAAAATTTTTAATGTGTGGTTCAAGTTCTTGGGAAAAAATTTGATAAAACATTTTTTTTCGTTGTAACCAATCTTCATAGTTTTTTTCATTAAAATTTAAAATATATCCATTACGATTTTGAATAAAATTTGCAACGAAATAATCTAATATTTCACCATCTTCATATTTATGACCTACTTTGACAAAGAAAATACGATCTTTTCTCTTAAAGAAAGAGTCTCGTTTAATCTTAGTCTGTCCACTGAATTTGTGATAATCATAATCACCTTTAAAGTGAGCTTTCAAAGCACAATACATCAAATAAACATCAACTGCTCGCATCGTCTTTAGATTTACCTACATCCTTAACATCTTGATCAACTCTTCGTTGAGTATTTTCTTTAAACATACTTGCTGCTACAAAACTAGCAGCTGCAAGCATAGGTATAACATATACCATTTTATCAGTGGTATATGCTGTAACATATGTAGGTACTAGAACTACAAATGCTTTAAGAAATCCTTCTATCAATCCTTCTGCATATTTCAATCTTTTTTCAGTTTCCATAAAACATATGGTTCACTGCCCTCTACTTGTAAAGGTAATGATGGAACAGGTGGTTCACTTAGAGGTTGTTTGCCTGTGTAGTGCCAACTATACCCTTCTTCTGTTTGTTTTTTTACAGTGTCAAAAAATTCTTTATTATCTGCTACAAATAATGTACCAAATAAAACTAAAACGATACCGATACCCATATATAATCTCCTATATTGGTAGTTGAGCTTGTCTAGGAAGGAAGTTTAAATCCCTTGCATTTGCTTCTATTTTTTCTTTAAGTCCTTTAGAAATTAAGGAATTAACCGTGTCTGGTTCTATTCCCTCTTTATCACAATACCACAATACGGCATCCATATGAGATATATTTTTGTCTTTTACAATATTTTCTATTGCTAGTGAAAATGTTTTCGGTGTATTAAGCCCCATAATTCTCTTTCAAAATAAAAGTTGTGGGGGGGATTAGGAAATACCCCCAAAGAGCCACTGGCGAACTACCTGTTCTAACGCAACTCTTACTACCCCATTGTCTGCTAAGACAGAACCGCTAAGTTCTGGAGTATACCTTATCCCCATTCGCTAGGGATTGTTCAGTCACCACACCACAAAGCCGTCACTTTATGGTATTTTTTAGGGTTTGATGGCCAAATCAAATAAAACTCTACATTGTCTTACCAATGATGTACTCCGTAAACAGAGTCTAAGAAGGCCTAGTACTGAGCCCCAATGTCCTTTCGTTATCATCTTTCCACATGGAAAGAATCTATTTAAAATTATACTCGCCTTAGTGCGTTAGTATAAAGTGGTAGGTTATTCTGTTACTAGGAAACCTACCGAAACCCTATCCGATCTACGCTGCTAGAGCGTAGTCTTGAGATGCAAAGTTATCGTTTGCATTTAGAAAGTTGACCATTAACGGAGTCATCCGACAATTCTCCACTTCTCTATTCCACGCCAGTCGATCCTATTTCGCCCCCATCATAAAGAGATTGGCCAGATTAAGAATTACTACTTTCTTATCTACTTAGTCTAAGTTTGGGTACGTTTAAAGGGGTGTACTACTTCGCAAACTTAGAAACCAACAATCTTAAATCCAATCTCCTTATGGTGGAGGCGTTGGGTATTGCACCCAAGTCCTGTACGTCTTTCAATCTGTTTCATCAAATTGTATTATATTTATACCATAGTGCATTTAAATTGTCAAGCACTTTTTAGAAAAAAATCAAATATAAAATACCACCAATAACGATGATATCTGCACATATACTCCAAGCTATGTATGCTTTAAACATCCATTTACTTACTTTTTGTACTAGAGGGCTCTTCATCATCGTTCTGACCCTCTAAAATTTTCCTTATCATAATGTTGTTCCTTTTACAATATCGTGGTGTAATTTTCCTTTTCCATGAGCAAGAATACACATTAATCTATCTTCTGATGGCATTTGTTCTAAAACAGTAAATGTTTCTGAATCAGTATTATAAGTTACTGTCAACATAGATATTACTGGCATACCATTTGGCATAGCAGATGGTACTTGACCTACAAATATCGGTTTTTCTCCAAATTTTTGATATAAATTATTTAATAGAACGTCTGTCCTACTACATACTACTGGTTTATGGCTTGTAACAACTTGTCCAGGCATTATAGTTTTGCCTTCAAAAGGATTTTTGGTTTCTTTTTTTTCTTCCTTTTTTAACTGTTCTTCCAATTTATCCAATTCATCTGGTTCTATTGGTAAGACTTTAGGCTCTTCTATTTTCTCTGGTGGTTTGGATTCTTCAGCCACTATTGGTGATGAATTGGTTGTCTGACATCCTATCAATCCTATCACCATCAGAGTTACTGCTAGGGCTTTCATTTTGGTTGCTCCATTGACTCATTGTATCTTCTAACATAGGAAGATACTCTTGTTTATCCTTTATAAACTCTTGCACTGTACCATCTTGTGTAACCACAAGAATAACGATTTGATTAATCTCTAATCCTGTCCGTTCTCCAAACATCTCAGCATATGCAGATCCTTGAATATAATAGTTTTCGTTCCATTCATCAGTCCGTTCTTTTGAAGATGTTTTGAAGTCTATAATAGAAAGAGTTTTATCATATTCTGCAATGCAATCAACACGGCCTGCTACCTTATATTTATCAGTATAAAGGCCGCACTCTTGAGCATATATATTGTTAATCCTTTTATCCAGAAAAGCTTTCATCTGAGTAAATAAACACCAAGGAAGAAAATCCTTTTTATGTTTTTCAAATTTGTCTGGAAATTCCGTATGCATATTGTTGAGGTAGTCTTCACACATATGGTGAACTTTTGTGCCTCTAGCTGCAGAAGTACGAGCAATATAATTTGCTACATCGTTACCAACACGTTTACGCCATTCAAAAAGTCCTTCTTTATTACGAATAGATAGGACAGTAGT
>Ga0315316_10004263_pt1 | contig 10431 bp, 6 predicted proteins | sample M160m3416metaG_FD_203702 | JGI IMG/M metagenome (GOLD analysis project Ga0315316, IMG submission 203702) | Ammonia-oxidizing marine archaeal communities from Monterey Bay, California, United States - M1 60m 3416 | ecosystem: Environmental > Aquatic > Marine > Intertidal zone | place: USA... | reverse complement strand
TGGGTTCTGATGGAAACTATTCCAGCCGTCTTTCTTTCTGTGATGCTTTTACTCGGTTCAAACAGAGAACCAGTCGTCTTACTATTCTGGGCTGCATGGACTGCTCACTACATCAACAGGGCATGGGCCTGGCCGGCACGCGCTCGGATTTCAGGAAAGATGATGCCACTTAGTATCGTCTTCATGGCCCTGTTCTTTAATGGTGTCAACACATGGTTGAATGGAATGTGGTTATTCGAATTAACGCCTAATTATGGTCTCGATTGGTTAATGGATCCAAGATTCATAATCGGTGCGATAATTTTCATTACTGGTATGATAATCAACATCAAATCAGACGATATTCTCTTTGCTCTACGCGATGATGGTTCTACAGGATACAAAATCCCGAGAGGGGGGTTATTCGATAAGGTGTCATGCCCAAATTATCTTGGAGAAATCATCGAATGGACTGGTTGGGCAATCGCTACTTGGTCGCTTGCAGGTGCGACATTTGCAATATGGACAATGTGTAATCTCGCCCCACGTGCGATTTCCCATCATAAATGGTACAAAGAAGAATTTAGTGACTATCCTAGGGACAGGAAGGCACTAATCCCTTGGATTCTATAATCAAACGATTTTATGCATTCTTACTAATGAATCCGAGAGTAATGAAATTTCATCTGGTATTAATATATTAGAGATTTCTGAATTTAATGAAATCCCAATTTCTTTCTTTTGTCGCCAGACATTCGAATTAAATTCCATTATTGAATCAGAAAGAGACATCCATCCATCCATATCTAAATCATCAGTAATTTTCTTCTTCAGCCTAGGGAAATTATCAATTTCTGTTGAAGATTTACCATATAATGTAGTAGATAGATGATGAGTGAAGAATGGGCATATCGGGGAAAAGGTGGTTAATGTGTCGCGGACAATACGATGTATTGTCCAAGCAGCAGCAGCATCATCTTCGTAAAGTCTAGATTTCACCATTTCAAGCCAATGACTAGGGAATATTCCGGTAGAGAAATTTTTGATTGATTGCGCAGCATTGTAGATGTCAATATTTTTCCATGATTTTTCGACATTGACCATCATGCTATTGAACTCGGAGAGAATCCATTTGTCTTCGGGGTGTAATTCCTCAGAGAGAGTCTCAAGATCGTCAGGTACTTCGAACTGACTAGCAAACCTAGCTACATTGAATATTTTTGTAAGAACACCGAAATATTTCTGCTCAATTTCTTCAGGGTTAATGTGGAAATCATCACCAACTTGCGCGTCACAGGCTTTCCATAATCTGAAACATTCTGAACCTATTTTATTCGCCTTCAATTGCACTGATTTATCTGGCCCTCGAATCTTCCAAGAACCAGTTCTACCTTGAGCTCCGCATTCAAGAACCGAATCAGCATCGATTCCATTACCTAGTGATTTAGACATTTTCCTACCCCATGGATCCATACCTAAACCATCAATCCAAATATGTTCAAATCCAGGCTTGTCAAGAAGAAGAGTACTCTTGAGTAAAGTGTAATACAACCAAGTCCGAACAATCTCTTTTCCTTGAGGGCGGATCCCAGTCGGGAACGATTTGGAAAATACTTCATCATCATCCAGATACCCTGAAACAAATAGATTAGAATTAGAAGAATCCATCCAAGTATCAAACACCTTTTCCTCACCTATAATATCACCAATAGAATCTTTCAAATCATCCCAAGAACCGACGTCCTCACGAGAGGCGCGATTCAATACTCTACTACCTGAGGGAGGAGATTGCCTCCATGGTTGAACATAGACTCCAGATGGAGGTACAATAACACACATATCGTCAGCAGAGTACCATATTGGCACCTCAGTATGGTACCAACGTCGCCTACTGATTGGCCAATCAATACTGATATTATCCATCCAATCAATGAGGTACTGTTTGTTTCGAGGGGGATGAAATTGGATAAGGTCAACTAATTCTTTCATTCGGTCTTGAATATGAGTTTGACGCACATACCATTCCTTTAAGAGAATAATTTCTACAGGATTTTTTCCCCGCTCACTTACAGGAACTTCCTGTTCTTTTTCGACTATCGAAGTTATCCTTTCATCTTCTTGAAGGTCTTCTATTACCTTCGCGCGAGCATCATTCACTGAAAGTCCACAATATGGACCAGAAACCTCAGTCATACACCCATCTAAATCAATTGCTTGAAATGGTGCTAACCCTAATTCTCGGAACACAGCAACATCATTTTGATCACCGTATGAACAAACCATTAGTACGCCAGAGCCAAACTCTGATTTCACTGAATGATGAGTTGCTATTTCAACAGATTTTGAACGTCCAGAAGTTTGGACGGGGAGATGAATTTTCTTACCAACCAAATGTTTGTATCGTTCATCATCCGGATGAACTACAACAATACCACAGGCACAAATTAACTCCGGGCGAGTTGTCGAAATGATAACTTCATGACCGTCTTCAGTACTCCATTTAACATCGATAAGTTGTGTTTTCCGTTGTAATCTTTCAACTTCGGCATCAGCTATTGTTGTCCCTTCGACGGGATCATAAATATTAGGACGCAGGTCCTCAACAATGTCACCGCGCTTGAATAAATCCACAAAAATTGATTGAGATACACCTCTATATTCGGGAGAATCAGTGAGATACTCTTTATCGAAATCACAAGATAGTCCCACTCGTGCAGCAGTATTTCTCATCGCCTGTGTATACTCTTCAATAGTTTCTTTGCATAACTCGAGGAACTCCGCACGATCATAGGTTTTCATTTTCCGTCCAGTGTTTTTCTCAACAGTGAATTCGATATTGATTCCATTTCTATCAACGCCCCAAGGAAAATATACTTCTTTACCGAGTAAACGCTGGCTACGAGCAATTACATCAATCATCGAATATTGAGCGACGGCTCCAATATGCCATGTTCCACTTGGATAGGGAGGAGGTGTATCTACAACAAAAATTTCTTTGCCTGAATTTGGATTGAATGAATAACGCTTTGAGTAAACATCTGAATCTGCATAATGCTCCTCTTGAATACGCTTTTCAAGATCAATTGTCCATCTCTTTTCATCAATGGTAGGTTTTCCCATAATGTCCACCAGCGTTTAGGATATGTCTGCGGCTAATACACTTCATTCTTGACCGTTCCCGCTAAAGACGCACCCTCACTAATGTTATTGGAATCTAAACTATGTTCCGTCGGGTTCAAGTCCCGACTGTATGCACAACCATGTTAGGTGATGGCGTGAGCGGTATCGGCGATGAAGACGATAAAGGCAACCTCGCCCAGAAAGTTATGGGCAAGGCAAAATCAATTGTCAGTGATACTGTCACCAATATAGATGGGAATAATAAGGATTTTTTACGAACTAAATCAAGAGTTATGAAAAATAAATTCAGTAGAATTTCAGCACGAATGGATACGACAGAGTTGCTAACAAAATTCCCAGCATTTACTGTAGTTTTATGCCTTGTAGTTACTGGATTTTTCTCAATAGAATCTGGAATTATAGATTGTAGAGATGGATTTTGCCCATTCCCTGATAAAGAACCTTCAATGAATGTTAATGGTGATTTGGAAGTATATCTCCCTCAAGATTCTCCTATCTCTGCACTACTTGCAGATGTTCAACTAGATTGGACTACAAATGTCATGGTAATTTATGTTGAATCTGAAAATGGTAATGTTACGGCTGTAGATGATCCAAAAACCCCTGAAGTTAATGATGGCGTCCTTAAACAGATAGACAAGGTGGAAAACAAAATCAACCCGAATAGGGACGATGGTGGAGTAGATAACGTAATTTATGTTCTTTCAATTTCGACTGTTGTTAAGGAAGTTAATTCCAGTGCTGGACGAGTTGCGATCTCATTCGGTTCTGCAATTTCGGAAGCAATAGGTGACGATACAATTTCTGAGGTGATTAATGAATCAATAAATGAAAATCCTGACCTTGTGGGAAATTACGCAATTCCCGATGAACAAGATAGAGTTGATCGGATACTACGTGAAATGCCTGAAAGTGCTCTTGATAAACTTGTTAGAGATGTAGGTAAAGATAGTGATGGAGATGGGATAAAGTCAGAATTGAAAGCAGGTTATTGGAATAGAGCAGTAATAATTATTGGAATATCTGATGAATTAAAAAATGAGTCAGGCACTACACTTTCTATATCTCAATTGATTGAGCAAACTCAAAATGATATCTATCAAATAGCGGAAGATAATGATTGGGAATCAAAGAACCTGACAATGACACTAACAGGACCTGTTCCAATCACAAATGCAGTAACAGAAGAGTCATTCAATCTATTCTGGACTGTATTCCCTGTAGGAGTGATACTGGTCGCATTTGGTTTATTTTTATTCCATTGTGACCTGTTACAAACTGGCCGTATTAGATTTGTTCAAGGGATAAAAGTAGTCATAATTTCAGGCTTACCTACTCTTTGCTCGGTATGGATCACTATGGGGATAATTGGTTGGACGGACTATGAAGTAACCATGACTGTAATTATAGTTGGACCAATTATCCTTGCTTTAGGCGTATCTTATGGACTCCATATTACCAATCGCTATGCTGAAGCAAAAGGAACACCTCAAGAAAAAATGAAAATAGCTCTTTCATCAACAGGAAGGGCTGTATTACTTTCAGCTGTAACTACAGTGATTGGATTTATTTCTCTAGTCACCACTCCTATGGCTCCTATACAAACAGTAGGATATTCACTTGCAATGGGAATTGTTGTTGTATATATTATGACTATGGTAATGGTGCCCAACCTGACAATGTTACTAGATCTGAAAAAACCGTCTCACCCCCCCCCTGAAATCTTCGTTAAGGCTGTTACATTTCCAATAAACTGGACAAAAGTAACTATTGCAGTATTTATCAGTTTGATGTTAATTTCTTCTGTTTATAGCCGAGAACAAGTAGAAGAGAATATTGATCTTCTTGATATGGCGCCTCAGGGTGTTGAAGCAGTAGCGAAGATGAAAACTTATTCAGATGAATTTGAGGCTGGGCAACCTGGATTCTTATTGATAGAAGAAGACGTTAGTGCTTCTGCAGAATTATTGAATCCGAATTTGAACGAGATGAATGACCCCTATGAGAACCTCAAAGGGATTGAAGATTTAGAAGAAAAATGCAACACAATAAATCAGACTTCTGCGGTATCTATTGTGTTTCTAATGAAAGCAGTTGCAGTAGGTGTGAACATTTCTGGCGATTCAATTAATGATCCAATCCAAGAGAATGAAATAATTCCAGACGAAATTAAAGATGTGGCTGATATTGTATTCAACAGAGAAGCATCTGGGAACGGGTCATTTTGGTGGGCTCTTTCTGTACTTGATCAACAACCATCAGGAGGAGTCCAGGAACAAAACTTCCTAATTAACGTATTTTACAACAGTATGACTAAAGAAATGAGAGAATTTTTCATATCAAAAAATTACCAGAGAAGTTTAATCTACATAGATATGCCATTCATGGATGTACAAAGAACAGAAGCAGCAGTAAATATGGTCAATTCATTTGCCGGCGATGGAAGTTCTGTAGATGTTAAAGATGATACTTTAGTTGGTGTTGCAGCGGTAACAATAGAAGTCAACGAATTGATTGTTAAATCCCAATGGAATTCTCTCGGCTTCGCTCTTTTATTCACTGTTTTTACCCTAGGGCTTGTGTTCAGTTCAGCTAAATATGCCATATTAACAACTCTACCTGTCGCATTCACGGTTTTCATGCAATGGTTAGTCATGGATATGAATGATACGAGTCTCTCTTTAGTTACTGTAATGATTGGTTCAATACTTGTGGGCGTAGGTGTTGATTTCTCAATTCACATTGCTAATCGTGTCCGTGAGTTGGGAGGTTCCTTAGACGCAATTAGAATAGCGTGCGCTAGTACTGGGATGAGTCTATTTGAGGCTGCAACTGTAACTGCATTAGGAATGACTTGCGCATATCTAATCGACATCCCTGCAATAGTACCATTCGTTACTGTGATCATTATCCTATTGGTATTAGCAGCCATATCTGCATTATTTTTGCTACCAGCAATCTATTCTTTACTCGTTAAGGCTAACATCTCATTATCTGGTGGTTCATCTTCAATGGCTAAAGCCGCAGGACTTAGAAGAACATTAACTAGAGAAGAAGATGGATTAATTGATGCGACCCTTGTTATGGAAAATGTAGGAGAGGCTTGGTGAATATGGTAAATCATTGGTTGATGAAAAGTGAACCCCATGTTTACCCGTGGGAACAACTAGTAGAAGACGGTTCGACGCATTGGGATGGTGTTCGCAATTATCAAGCAAGAAATATAATGCGAGATAAAATGAAGAAAGGTGATTTGGTTTTCTTCTATCACTCAAATTGCAAACCTCCACATATTGCAGGCATCGCTAAAGTTTGCAAAGAGGCATATCCAGATTTCACCGCTCAAGACCCCGGATCAAAATACTTCGATCCTAAAGCATCACCAGATAACCCAAGATGGATGATGGTAGATATCGAGCCAATACTAGAAATTGGCCCAATAGGGTTGCCTGAACTAAAAGAAAATCCCGCCTTGGAAGAAATGCCATTATTAAAACGAGGTCAAAGACTATCAGTGCAACCAGTTTCTACAAAACATTTCTCAATCGTATGTAAAATGGCAGGAATAAAAAATCCACCTAAATAGGTGGGCATGTCCTCGGTGGACGCTCGTCACCAACATAGAATATTCATCGATCTCCTCCACCCCGCAGTCCCAAGGCATCCAGCATCCCCGGTCGGGCTGCTCGCTTCCGCGCCTGACCTGATTCCCGGGCGTAAGACGGGCCTCGCTTCCCTCCGGAAGCGACCTCCGCCAACCTGCATCTCTTGGGGGCGAGGCATCGACGTTAACCGATGGTTCATTGCTGGCTCGTCTGCGCCGCCCTCGGACTTCAGGTCACCATTATCGACGATTTGTGAATGATAGAGCACGTCAACACTCCCCCTAGCCCAACTACTCCTAGGGTCCGTTACCTAAGAACAACACGCTAATACAAAAGTACTGATTTTAGAATTATGATTCATATTTTGAGGGGCAACCAGTTTGGATTTCATTTGCACCAATTTCCCACATAGATTCAGATTCAGAAAGCACACCCTTGACTGCAATTGTCTTCCCTTCTTGAAATCCATCAGGTACAGAGATTTCAGCAAAAATAACTGAGATCTCATTTTGTGAACCTTGTAGAATGAAACTATGTGATGAATTGTCCAAACTACCGGTTTTCACTATTCCTCTAAGATGTATCTCACTTCCAACGAATTCATCAGGAGATTCCATTATTTCATCCACAGAATACTGAGTCTCCGGTTCAACTGCAACATACATCAATGCAATAAGTGCGAACATGAGAATGCCTATCCCCAATAACCGCTTGACGCGCGTATTGACCATAATGAGGGCTAAATGCACCCATTGATGAGGATTACCACGAATCGTATGTGAAAACTATCAGCGAGAGGAGCCAACAGCTTCTTCGAGATCTTTGAAACCATTCTCATTTAATTTCTTTTTAATTCCTTTAATTGTTCTAGGGACAACGGATGGCCCTTGGAAAACCATTGCTGAATACAGTTGTAATAATGATGCTCCGTTAGTTATTGCACTCCATGCTGATTCTGCATCTTCAATTCCTCCACAACCAATGATTGGAACCTTGTCCCCTACTGAGTCATATAGAAGCCCGATTTTCTGAATTGATTGAGAAAGAAGAGGACGTCCAGATAGACCTCCGGATTCAGCAAAGATATTCCTTGAACGTGTATTAGAAGGAACTGGGCGAGATATTGTTGTATTTGTCGCAATAAAACCATCAATACCTGCTGATAATGCAGCACCCGCGCAAGAAAGAAGCACATCATCATCCAAATCAGGAGAGAATTTGAGTAAAATCGGCTTTACACCAGAATTACTCTCGCGAACTCTAATACAAGCCGATACCACATCACGGATATGGTCATCCTCCTGTAATTCTCTTAATCCTGGAGTATTTGGCGATGACACATTCAAGACAAATAAGTCTGCATGTTCATAAAGAAGACTAAATGTTTCAGCATAATCATTGGGTGCTCGATTATTATCTACACTCTTTGAGCGCCCAATATTAGCCGCGACGGGGACTTGTGGCCATTTTCCAGACACGCGGCGGCTAATACATTGGTCTCTTACGGCTAATGCACCAGGATTATTGAAACCCATCCTATTAATCAAAGCTAGATCATTATCGGATCTGAACATTCTAGGTTTAGGGTTTCCATCTTGCGGATATCTAGTAATTCCGCCATACTCAACCCAAGAGAATCCTAAGGCTGGCCATGCCGATAGTGCTGTTGCCGATTTGTCGAATCCGGCAGCAAGCCCTAATGGATGGCGAAATAATTTTCCAAAGACATTTATTGGTATTGAAGGAGTTCTGTATATGGAACTTAGAATTTTTTGTGAGCCTCGATTTTGTCCAAATTTAGCAAGTACATTGACACTCAAATCATGCGCTTTTTCGGAGTCAATAAATTTCATCCCAGGCCGAACAAACAACCGATATGGCAAGCCCATCTATACGACCGGGACAGCGGTATGATTCAAGGATTGCGTGCCTTGCGGTAACTGTGGGCGGGGAACAGAGACTCCGTGCTATTCGCGAGCTGGCACGAAGACTACTAAGATCGAAAGGTGTAACTGTACACCATCCAAAAGATTGGAATCAAGCAACTACAGAACTCTCAATAAGATTATCTGACATCGCACCAAATCTCTATATCGGAATTAATTTTGTTTCCAACACTGATAATAAAATACATATTGATTTGATTGGTGAAATAGGAGGAGTATTCGCAAATTTACCTCCAAAAGAATCCGAATTAGTTTGGATACCGATGGAGAATGGGACTGAATGGAATGTTTTCATTTCAGAAGTTTTTGCCTTCGCATCAGCCGGCTATCCTGGTTGCTCTGGGTGTGGTGGTGCAGATGCAGAATTATTGTGGAATGAAAAAACATCACGAATTAGAATGATGCACTAATTCACGCGCGCGTGAGCGCAGGCGCACGCACGCACGCGTTGTATTGCCCTTTGTTCGCTCACGTTTATACAGGGTCCATGTTGCCACCGCGAAACGTGGAACTCTGACATCAGTCGGATGAGTCCAAACATGTGAGGTGGTCACTTGAAGTTAATGATTCTAGAATCCGGAGCAAAGGCTCGAACTATCAAGAAGTATCTGGGCAAGGAATGGATTGTTGATGCCTGCAATGGCCACGTGCAAGATTTGCCAAACAATGGATCATCTAAACAAAGTAACAAAGCTATGTGGGCTTCGAAAGAAGGATTTCTACCCGAACCTCCGTGGGCATGGACAGAAAGAGCAGAACGTGTAATAAGCAATATGATTGAGAAAGCCAAGAAGAAAAATGTAGAAGAAATTTACATCGCTACTGACCCTGATAGGGAAGGGGAATTCATTGCATGGAGATTGAAAGAAATTTTCAGTGATTTCCCTCAAATAAAAAGAGTCACGTTCAATGAAATCACTCAAACTGCCGTTCAAGATGCGATGGAGTCGCCTAGGGAAATCGACATGAATCTTGTTGACGCTGCAAAGGTCAGGAGATTTATGGATAGATTAGTTGGATTTCGCTGTTCAAGATTTTCTCGTTCATGGAGCTTAGCATCTATGGGGAGAGTCCAAACACCGACTCTTGGATTCATAGTAGATAGGGAAATAGAGCGTGATGCGCATGTACCTATCCCATATCATTCAGTTCAAGGAGATGCTGATGGTGTTACCTTCAAAGTTAGATTTCATGAAAAAGATGAAAATGAGGCATGGACAGATGACGGAGGTAAACATCACCCTGATAGAACATCAAATTCCGAACTAGCTGACAATGCTATTCAAGCGCTTAATGAAGCAGGTGTGACTACAATATTATCCGTTAAAGAAGGGAAAGTCAATCGCAAACCTCAACCACCATTTACTACCGATACTTTACTTAGAACAGCAAGTAGCCGATTAGGATGGTCTATTGCACGGATTAACAGAGTCGCTACTTCACTATACCAAAGTGGTCACATAACATATATTCGTACAGATTCGACTCGAACAAGCGAATCTGCAAGAAAACGAATCCGGAAGATAATTGATAAGGAATACGGAGAAGAATTCCTAGGCCCCGGTATTCTTGGGAAAGATGCAAAAAAAGGAGCGAAAAATGTCCAAGATGCTCACGAAGCAATAAGACCAACAAGCCCCGAGAGTAAGAGTTTAGATGATGGGGAAAAAGACCAACAATCACTATATCGATTAATATGGGCTCGTTTTGCTGCGAGTCAAATGTCAGATTCAATAAGGGAAAGAAGAGATCTTACTTCT
>Ga0315316_10004262_pt1 | contig 10432 bp, 10 predicted proteins | sample M160m3416metaG_FD_203702 | JGI IMG/M metagenome (GOLD analysis project Ga0315316, IMG submission 203702) | Ammonia-oxidizing marine archaeal communities from Monterey Bay, California, United States - M1 60m 3416 | ecosystem: Environmental > Aquatic > Marine > Intertidal zone | place: USA... | reverse complement strand
GCTTTCTTCACCTTATTTACGAGGTCTTCTTTTTTCATATTTACCTTTTGATTTATCTTCAAAAGATCTTTCTCCACGTTTAACAAACGATGGTCGTCCGCTTTCTTCATCACCCTTGTGTTTATCTGAAAATCTTTTTTTAGCTCTTTTAGTAAAATTTTTAGCACTACTTTTCTTTTTGATATATTTCTTGTTTTTACTAAAATTTGAATTATCTTCTTCATAGTTTATTTTTTTATTAAAACTAAAATTAGCATCTCCTAAAATTAAGGTTTCCGATTCATTTAATACCTTTGCATATAAGGAATAACCTATTAATTTTTCTATAGCTTTTAATTTTCTTTTTTCTGATACATCGCATAATGAAATTGCTATACCAGATTTACCTGCTCTTGCAGTTCTTCCAATTCTATGGATATATATTTCAGATTCATTAGGCATATCATAATTTATAATATGAGATATATCATCAACATCTATTCCTCTTGCAGCTATATCTGTAGCAATTAAAATGTTTAACTTGCCTAATCTAAAATTTTTTAAAGTCCTAGTTCTTTGACTTTGACTTTTATCTCCATGAATAGCCTCTACATCTATTCCAACTTTCTTAAGTCGCATTGCCAATTTATTTGCACCAACTTTTGTTCTTACAAATATTATGGATCGGTACACAGTATGATTGTTAAATATATCACGCAAAAATTTAAGCTTAGCTTCTTTTTTTACTATAAATACTCTTTGATCAATTAATTCTATTGGACGCGTACTAGGTGCAACATTAATTTCTTCAGGCTTATTTAAAAATTCATCCGCTAAACTTCTTACTGCTTTAGGCATAGTTGCTGAGAGCAGAACTGCCTGTTTATCTTTAGAAATTTTAGAAATAATTTTTTTTATACTTGGCATAAAGCCAAGATCTAACATTTGATCTGCCTCGTCTAATATTACAGTTTTCGTTACATCGAGTCGTGCGACTTTTGATGTTACATGATCTAATAGTCTTCCTGGCGTTGCTACAACTATATCGGCACCATCTTTAAGCGCCTTTATTTGTGGTCCAGGCTTAACACCGCCTACAACTAAAACTGCTTTTGGTCTTGTAATTTTGCCATATACTCTAATTTTATCTGCAATTTGCATTGCTAACTCTCTAGTCGGAACTAAAATTAAAACAGGAAAACACTTTGATTCATTCTTTTTATCTTTTTTAACTAACCTCTCTAAAATTGGAAGTACAAATGCAGCAGTTTTTCCTGTACCTGTTTGCGCTATACCGACTATATCGTGATTATTTAAAAATTTTGGTATTACAGCCATTTGGATAGGAGTGGGAACGTTATATTTTTCAGATTCAATAGCTTTAAGTATGGGACCTGTTAAACCTAATTCGTTAAATTGCATACAGTATACTTTCTTTTAATTATTACTCAGAGAACTCCAATAACCTCTTTAAAATGCCATATATATAGCTTAATAAGATAAATGAAATGAAATCAAAAATTCTTATAAGGGGCGATATCACATGCATAATTTAATAGCAAGGTATTTAAATAAAGATGATTATATTTGTAATGATGAACAACTAAAATTATAATAAATATAAATTCTTTAATAATATGGATGTATAATGCAAGCTCTACAAATACTTAATGATGTATTTGGATACAACTCTTTCCGCTTTGGACAAGAGGAAATTATCAACACTCTACTCGATAAAAAAAATATACTTGCTGTAATGCCTACTGGAGCAGGCAAATCGTTATGTTACCAAATCCCTGCCTTAATGTTTTCTAGAGGCACAATTGTAGTTTCACCTTTAGTAGCTTTAATGGATGATCAGATTTTATCTCTAAAAGAAAACGGTATAGCTGCAGATAGAATTCATTCTCATAGATCAGAAGAGTTAAATAAAGAAGCCTTAATTAATTTTAAACAAGGCAGAATTAAAATACTATATTTATCTCCAGAGAATTTGATGAGTGAAAAAACATTAAATGAACTTAGTAATACTGATATTGCTATGTTCGCTATTGACGAAGCTCATTGTATTTCAAAATGGGGTGTAAGTTTTAGACCGCAATATGAAAAGCTTTCTAAATTATCAAAAATATATCCAGATTCTATTATTGCAGGCTTTACCGCTACTGCCGACAAAAATACTAGGGAGGACATAATCCAAAAGCTTAGTAATTATAATTCAAAAGTATTTATTCAAGGTTTTGATAGACCTAATCTAAGTCTAGCTGTAGAACAGAAAGATGATTGGAAGAAACAAATACTTATTTTTTTAGAAAATAAAAATGGCGAATCAGGTATTTTATATTGCCTATCCAGACAACAAACTGAGGATGTTTCCTTATTTCTTAATAAAAATAATTATAATGCTATTCCTTATCATGCAGGACAGGATAAAAATATTCGCAAGAATAATCAAGAAATCTTCATGAATGATAAAGGAGTAATTATAGTAGCTACAATTGCATTTGGAATGGGTATAGATAAATCAAATGTCAGATTTGTTGCCCATCTTAGTCTACCTTCTAGTATTGAGGCATATTATCAAGAGATTGGAAGGGCAGGCCGTGATGGTATACAAGCTGAAACTTTATTACTGTACGGCCTAAATGATTTATTTCAAAGACGTCGTTTTATCGAAAATGATGGAGATGATCTTCAACATAAATTAAGAGAAAATAAAAGGCTCGATAGCTTATTAGCTTACTGTGAGACTCCAATTTGTAGAAAAAAAGCTCTATTAGCATATTTTGATGAACATACAGAAGACTGTAATAATTGTGATAATTGCCTAAATCCACCTAAAATGATAGATGGAACAAAATTAGCTCAAATGGCTTTATCTGCAATTTACCGTACTGGACAAATTTTTGGGACTGTACATATAATAAATATTTTATTAGGAAAAGAAACTGATAAAATTATTGAAAAAAGACATGATAAAATTACAACTTTTGGAATAGGAAGTGAATATAAAAAAGAATTTTGGCAAGGTTTTATTAGACAACTAATTTCTTCAAGACATATCATTATTAATATTAAAAAATTTGGATGTTTACAGATTACAAAATCTGGCTTGAAAATATTAAAAGATGAAGAATATTTCAACTATAAAAAAATTGAGATCAAAATATCAAAGGTATCTAAGAATAAAAAACTTAAAGAAACAATAATTATAGATGATAAGGAATTAAAAATTTTAACGTTACTTAAGGAACTAAGATTAAATATAGCAAAAGAAAAATCTATTCCAGCATTTGTGATATTTCCAGATTCAAGTCTTATAGAGATGGCAAAAATAAAACCGCATAATCTTCAAGAAATGATTAAAATAAATGGTGTAGGCCCAAGTAAACTTAAAAAATACGGAAATAGATTTCTAGAAATTCTTAATAAATAATTATATTATTTACATCCACAAACGCTTCATATTTTTTTCCGTAAGCTACTACAGCTATAGATTTAATATTCTTAGGATTAATTTTTTTCGATAACATAATTCCTGATCTAATAAATTCTGAAAAATTAATATATTTTATCTGCCAAGTATTTGTTGCTAAGAATGGAGCTTGATAATATTGCCATGGTAAAATTGTTCCACTCGTTCTAATATGAATATAATATTTTTGATTATTTCCTCTTATATCTATTTTAAGTCCTTTGCTTAGTTTATTTATAGCAAGATCGATCTTCTTTCTAATTTGTATAAAACCTCCATCATTTTCTAAACTTACCATGCCTGTCATACGTGCAAAGCTTTTATCACCTTCAGAGATAAATTCTAATTTACCACTAGATACGCCTCCCATAACCTGATCGGTTATAAACTCCCACTTTTTTTCAGGATTATTTACAAAGTTTTCAAACAAAACTTCTTCTCCTAGGCTTTGTTTTATTAGTATTAAATATATAATAAAAATAAATTTAGCCATATTATTCCTTAATAATGAAACATTAAAATTACTAATAAAAATTAGATAGCTAGAACATAACTATAAAAATAATAATATCAAGACATGAATGTTATTTCAGCACCATCTTTTTAAACTCTCCAAACTTTTAATAAAATCCAACTCTACAAAAAAAGTAATGGTATGATTGTTCTTGGGAGAATAACTAAAAGCCCACTCAAAAAACATACCTAAATAATCTTAAATTTGTATTTAATATATATTACACTTTTAAAATTAAATTTCTTTCTTCATATAATCTTTATAATAGAAATATATTTTCTTCATTTTGTTTATCAATAATGAAAGAAATGAAAAATAAACTAAAAATAAAACAATTAGCTATTCCTGGAATGGCTTTTTTTATAATTTTTATTATAACTTTTATTATAATTATGACTCATACCTGGAATTTATTTAGTAAATATAATTTAATAGAATTATTATTTAGGACATAAATTAAGTAGAGAATCTGTTTGATAGTTGTCCTTGGACATTAGTGCTTATGCATATAGTTTTTCCAGAAATGTCATCTTTATCATTATTAATATCTTTTGCAGAGGTAATAAATAATTTATTCATATTTGGACCACCAAATGCGACACATGTTGGTTTCATCATAGGAGTCTTTATTGTATTTATTATTTTTCCATGCTTATCATATTTAACAACTTGTCCTCCGTTCCATTCTGCATTCCACAGAAAGCCATCTCTATCAATTGTAGAACCATCAGGAAAACCTTTCAAATTTGTATTATCAACAATAATACTTGATTTACCCAAATGAGGTTTTTTATTATTTAAATCTGCTTTAAAAATTAATTTCTTATAAGTATCCGCATAATATAGATATCTATTATCAAAAGACGAAGTAATAGAATTACTAATATGTATACTTTTTACAACTTCACAAATTTCTAATTTATTATCTAACATGTATAATGCACCAACTGGTTTAGAAGGATTAGACTCACTCATAGTCCCACACCAAAACCTTCCATATCCATCTGTTTTTCCATCATTAAAACGAACATTATTAGGAAGTGTTACTTGATTTTGTAATTTTTCAATATTTTTATTTTCTATATTAAAGTAAGCAAAATAGGTGTCAAATGCACACAAAAGAATATTATTCTTATTGGTTAGAGATATTGCACAAGGTCTATTTTCAAAATCCCAACTTAATTTTTTATTATCTAAATATGACCATGCATGTAATATCTTTCCTTCTATATCTACCCAGTATATTCTTTGCAATAATTCATCCCAAATAGGAGATTCGCCTAAAATTGATCTTTCGTTATTTACAATAGTAAAATTACTCATTGATTGATTCTATCTTTTTTCTCCATAGGTTGTACCTTCATTCCAGCTCTTTACATATTCTTCAACTGATATAGTCCAACTATTTTTCATATTTTCATCAAAATATTCAAATATAATTCCATTTTTTGCCTGCATAGATAATAATACTGTGCCCCCGTTTTCTCCTCCATGTTCTAAATGAGGTAAAGCATCAGCTTCTGCCAAAGCATAATCCCCCTGTTTTCTATGTATGAAATTTTTAGAGCCATCTTCTTTTATTTCTGTGAGGTATTGTTCTCCCTCAAGAACTAAAGTTAATGTGGACGCTATATGACGATGCCTCCTACAGTGACTACTTCCCTCAGGATACCTAAGAAGCATATCTAATCTTCCATTTTTAATATCAAAACCTAGAAGACTATAATCAAAATCAATTTTATATTCCTTATCGTTAGGATCTTTAAAATTTCTCCACTCTACTTTATCAGGATCATAGCTACTTGATACTTTATAGATATTTTCTGCCAAATTTCATACCTCCATAAATTAATAGCTCTTAATATAATTTAAAAATGATATTATAGTATATAAATTAAATTATTGAATAGAAATTATTGGTGATGGATCTTCTACCCAATAATAACATCTATTATTTGGGACTCCATTTTGAGTAGATCCAGAATTATTATAACCAGCACCTAGATTGTTTGTAACATTAAAAGACATTGATATAACAGGAACTTCTTCTGAAACGGTATAAGTTTTTTCAAGTTCCTTTATATAATCGAAAGTAGTAGCATAAGGAAAGTCATCACTTACTAGCTGAACTCCCTTAGATGTATAATCATTAGCTGCAGGACCTCCACTATTAGCTAATTTTCCTAAATCTACCATAAATAAATTTAAACTTGCTTCTGTCTGGTCCCCAGCAGTATATGCTGCTACTGTTTCAGTTCCTGCAGTTCCATTTGCTGCCGTAGCACAATCAACCCCAGTTAATTCTACAGTTCCTGTTAACGACATTGCTCTATTTAAATTCCATCTTGCATGTGTATAAACTTTACCAATTTCAAGAAAAAATTCATCTACATATGTACCAACATCTCCTGATGCACTAACTGATGCAATATCAAAGTTTTTTGAAACATTACCTAAACGCGCATAATTCGTACATGCTGCATCCTCACATAAATCCATACTATTAACAGTTACTATATAAGATGAAGGAGTTGCTAATTCACTATATGCACATCTTATAAACATAAAAAAAGAAATAATTACACTAAATATTATATAAAAACTTTTACTTTTAATAACTAACATCTAATTACCCCTCTTTACCTTGATAGCGCCTTTAACAACTTTAATAATTTTATTTTCTCTAAGCACTTTTTCGTACATTCTGTGTTCAACACTTTCTAGTTCAAAAGCATCAGAACTAGATTTAGTTACATTTTCTATATCATTAAACTTAAACGAATAATTTAATAAAATATAGAAATCCTTGTTACTTGTCCCATCATCGTCAATAGCAGCTTCTACATAAATATTTTTATATGGCTTGCCAGTAACACCAATTTTATATCCATCTAAACTAAAATCACCTCCACTTTCAGTCCAATCATAATAAGATGCAAATACAGAAACACTATAGTCATTGACGATAGTACTTGGTAAATGATAATCACCTCTAAAATCCCATCCATCTAGTGCTTTTTCTTTATCATTTAACTCTACTAGTTTAGTATCTGAAAATGCTTCATAATAGTTGCTTCTTAAATCAAAAATTGATGACAATAATTCAAATCCTATACCAAACCTTTGATGTGTGACTTTAATCTCCCTATCGTAAAATACATTTATTCCTAATATGATTTTTTTATCATTTAATAAATTTCTATAGCCTAAACCTGTATTTAAAGTAGTATTACCATCATGATTATAAAGACTAGTTTGATTAAATAAAGCATTTAAATCGTTCTCAAAAATAGAAGAAACAGCATTAACAGAATAGGTAGAGTCATAGTCGTCAGAGTATACATATTCGACATCCAGGCTTTTAATAAAATCCGGCGTATTACTTTTAATTCCGCCGACTATATACTCACCTATTATTTGTTTTGCTGTACTTTTATAATCTTCAGAAAAAGCCAATTTATAAATTAATAGCAAAATAAAAATAAATACTACTGATTTAAAATATTTAATAATATTTCTCCTAATTTTTTTAAAAAAATTATAGCATATATTAAAATATAATGAAATATATTAAAATTACATAAAATATGTTTTTACTGGATAGCAAGTTTTATTAACAAACGAGGAATAATTTGATAGAAGTTTCTGCAGCAATTATATTTATAGAAAAGAAAATATTATGCTTACGAAGAGGATATAGTAAATATGATTATATTTCTAATAAATTTGAATTTCCTGGAGGTAAATTAAAAATAAATGAAACCCCAGTTTCTGGGCTAAAAAGAGAAATAAAAGAAGAACTAAAAATAGAAATAGAAATTAAAGAAAAATTCAAAACAATTATTCATAGCTACCCAGATTTTAAAATAAAATTATATAGTTACATTTGCACAACAAAAAATTTTAGCGGTAAATTATATGATCATACTGAATATAAGTTATTAAATATAAAAGATATAAAAAGTTTAGATTGGTTAGAAGCAGATATTCCGTTGATAGAAAGTTTAATGCTCAAATATAATGTTTAATATTCAAAATAATTAATGCATCAAAATAAAATGAATATTATATTTTATCTAATAAATACAAGTAAACAAGCCAATAGCACTTTCATTCGTCTTGACTTAAATTGTAATAGAGATATAAAGATGCTAACCTATTTTAAACTCCAACTAGCATCATTTTCAGGATACAAACATGAATTTGTACAAAACTTATTTAAATGAAATCAGTGAAAGAAAAAAACAAGGTTTAAAACCTAAACCAATTGATGACGGAGAATTAATAAAAGAACTTATTTTAAACATAGAAGATAAAAACAATATATATAGGGATGACTCTCTTAATTTTCTAATTTATAATACTCTTCCAGGAACAACTACTGCAGCTAATGAAAAGGCAATATTTTTAAAAAAAATTATTTTAGGTGATGCCACTGTTACAGAAATTTCAAAACCATTCGCATTAGAGCTTTTATCTCATATGAAAGGTGGGCCCTCTGTAGAAGTGCTTCTAGATTTAGCACTTAGTAATGATAATGATCAATCAACTACTAAAGAAGCGGCAAATATTCTTAAAACACAAGTATTTCTCTATGAAGCTGATACTAATCGTCTTAAAAAGGCATATGAAAAAGGAAATTTAATTGCCTTAGATATTTTAGAAAGTTATTCAAAAGCAGAATTTTATAAAAATTTACCTGATATAAATGAAGAGATAAAAATTGTTACTTATGTTGCAGGAGAAGGAGATATTTCAACTGATTTACTCTCCCCTGGAAATCAAGCACATTCCAGATCAGATAGAGAGTTGCATGCTAAATGCATGATTTCAGAAAAAGCGCAAACTGAAATTAAAAAACTTCAAAAAGAGAACCCTGATAAAAGTATTATGTTAATTGCTGAAAAAGGTACAATGGGAGTTGGGTCTTCACGAATGTCTGGAGTAAATAATGTAGCTTTATTAACAGGAAAGAAAACCAGTCCTTACATACCTTTCGTCAATAATACTCCTATAGTTGCCGGAACAAATGGAATTTCTCCTATCTTTTTAACTACAGTTGGAGTTACTGGTGGAATAGGAATAGACTTAAAAAACTGGGTAAAAAAAATGGATCCAGATGGTCATCCAATAATAAATAATGATGGGAATCCTGTTCTTGAACAAAAATATTCAGTAGAAACAGGAACAGTTCTAAATATTAATACTAAAGAGAAAAAACTGTATAATAATACAAAAGAAGAAGAACTTGTTGACCTATCATCATCTTTTAACCCTCAAAAAAAAGAATTTATGAAAGCTGGAGGCTCATACGCTATTGTTTTTGGTAAAAAACTACAAAGTTTTGCCTGTGAAACTTTAGATATTAAATTAGACTCAGCATATGCTCCTTCTAATGAAATATCTCACCAAGGTCAAGGCCTTACAGCTGTTGAAAAAATTTTCAATGCTAATGCTGTAGGTATTAACTCAGAATATATCCTTCATGCAGGTTCAGATGTTAGAGCAAAGGTCAATATAGTTGGATCTCAAGATACTACGGGATTGATGACTGCACAAGAGCTTGAATCTATGGCAGCAACTACTATCTCTCCCACTGTCGATGGCGCTTACCAATCTGGTTGCCATACTGCTTCAGTATGGGATATAAAAGCTCAAAAAAACACACCTAAACTAATGAAATTTATGCATAATTTTGGGATGATTACAGGCAGAGACCCAAAAGGTATTTACCACTCCATGACAGATGTAATTCATAAAGTTTTAAATGATATTACAGTTGATGACTGGGCTATTATAATTGGTGGAGACTCTCATACACGTATGTCTAAAGGAGTCGCATTTGGTGCTGACTCTGGAACTGTAGCATTAGCTCTTGCAACAGGTGAAGTAACCATGCCTATACCTGAATCGGTAAAGGTAACTTTCAAAGGTAAAATGGCTGATCATCTTGATTTCCGTGATGTAGTTCATGCTACTCAATCACAAATGTTAGAACAATTTGGTGATAATATCTTTCAAGGAAGGGTAATAGAGGTACATACTGGAACCTTATTAGCTGATCAGGCTTTTACTTTCACAGACTGGACAGCCGAAATGAAAGCTAAAGCCTCAATATGTATTTCTAATGATGTAACACTTATTGAGTCTCTCAGTATAGCTAGAGACCGAATTCAAATAATGATAGATAATGGTATGGATAATGAGGCTGGCATGCTTCAAAGATTAATAAATATTGCTAATAATCGTATTTCTGAAATTCAATCTGGCATAAAACCAGCACTTAAACCTGATGAGAATGCAAAGTATTATGCAGAAGTAGTTGTAGAATTAGATCAAATAGATGAACCAATGATAGCTGACCCTGATGTAAACAATATTGATATATCTAAAAGATATACACATGATACAATAAGACCAATTTCCTATTATGAAGCTAAAAAAGATGTTGACTTAGGTTTTGT
>Ga0315316_10004261_pt1 | contig 10432 bp, 9 predicted proteins | sample M160m3416metaG_FD_203702 | JGI IMG/M metagenome (GOLD analysis project Ga0315316, IMG submission 203702) | Ammonia-oxidizing marine archaeal communities from Monterey Bay, California, United States - M1 60m 3416 | ecosystem: Environmental > Aquatic > Marine > Intertidal zone | place: USA... | reverse complement strand
TGGCGTTCCGCATCCTCAACGGAACTACGTGTTCCATAGCGACCATAGATCGTTTTATCCGCATTCATAAATATTATAGAAAACGTCAGATCATAATCAAACTGAAATAGATTCAGATTTAAATCGTTTGCCTTAACGATTCTCACACAAACAAATTTATCAAACAGCTCTCCCAAACCACCTTCGCGACGGACAACCTGCCCATCAAAACCTTCGCAGGCATGTCATGGGATTCAGCGAAAAACGATTAACAGTGGTTTTTTGGAGCGTAGCGCTGCTTCTCGAGCACTCTCGAAATCATCATAAAACCACAAACCATCGTCGCTTAACTCTTGTTTGTCTAAACGAACTGCTTTGTCACGCGCCGACTGCGCCTCAACTAACATAGGCATGGCGCCATGTATGGTAAAAAAAAGTACCGCTGTGAATAAATGTCGCATTTGTTAAATCTATCTCCTATCGACCGTTGAAACGATTTATGTGCTCAGTTGTTATTGTAACGAATATGGGCATATGCTTGCCACTGTGCACCATTTTTTCATGCTCCTCCAATAACTTCCGCACGCAATAGAATTGTATTTTCCGTGCAGTCAACCATTCGTTTTGTTGCCCAGTCATTTCGGTTTTGTGCAGTAACTACTTACCTATTTATAGATTATACTAACGGCTTGGATTGACGATGACGACACTTATATCGCAAGACCATGGTGACTTAAGTCACGAGCAACTTTTTTACTGGAGACTAAAAATGCAGCCTTTCCAAACACCAACACGACTTGATTCTCGATGGTCACTAATCGGTTTCTTTGTCCTCCTTCTATTTCTTTTGCCATCAGTAATTACGGTCGCTCAGGATTACGATGCCGTCATTAATCGAATCAAGCAGGCTGTTGATGCAAAAGAAATCAGCTCCGACCAAGCAAGAAAGATGATTGCTACGCTTAAGACCCCTAATGCCAAGCAAGCGACAACAAAAAAAGGCACAAGCACTCCTAAAGTCAATTGGAACGAAATCGAGAAAAAAATCGAAGGGGCTGTCAAAGCGGGGAAAATCACGCGCAAGCAGGCAGATGCCAAGTACGAACAACTAAAAAAACAGTCGCCGCAAAAGCCGCCCGCTCAGAAACACACGGGTAAGCCAAAGGCCTTGCCAACAAAACCAGCGGCGAAAAAGAAGCCCCAATAACGGGCTTACGAGGGGTCAATATGAAACAACTTGTAATCATTTGCGTGTTGATGTCGTTGCCAACAATCACCCAAGCACGCCAGCCAAATGTAATTTTCATTCTCGCCGACGATTTAGGCTATTCGGAACTAGCCTGCTACGGTAATCAATTTAATGAGACACCGGCTTTGGACAGACTAAGCCAACAAGGCATGCGCTTCACCAATGCCTATGCAGCGGCTCCTGTCTGCTCACCATATCGCGCCTCATTACTGACCGGCTTACACCCAGCTCGTGTAGGTATCTTAGACTACCTGCGACCTAACTCCGCGTTTGCCCTATCGACCAGCCACCATACGCTGCCCGAGGCCTTCAAAAATAGTGGTTATTCCACCGGGTTCATCGGTAAGTGGCATTTAACCGGGTATAAATACCATGATTCGCTTTATGAAATACGTCCAACAGATCATGGTTTCGACACAGAGGTCGCCGGAGAAGTTAAAAGTGTTGGAAATGGCGCGAATTTCTGGCCATATTTTTTTCGAGATCAGCCCATTCGGTGGCTCGACATAAAAGAAAACGAGCTTGGTAAAGAAGAGTATCTTGTCGACCGTATGAACTACGAAGCCATTCAATTTATTGAAAACAATCAGAACGAGCCTTTTTTCCTATATTTAAGTCACTATGCAACTCACTCTATTCTTAATGGTCGACCAGATAAGGTTCGTAAATATATAGATAAGCATCCACCCGGAAAAAGCCTTCGCACAAACTGTTATCTATGTAAAGACAGGGGCCATCAGGGCGATCCGCTGCACCATTGGGCGCCGGACCACAACCCTCATCTAGCGGCAATGCTAGAAAGCATCGACGATGGTGTTCAACTCATTTCTGAAAAGCTGGAAGAACTCGGTCTAGCCGACGATACGATTATCATCTTCACCAGCGATAACGGCGGTGAAACTCAAGTGACCTCTAACGCGCCACTTCGAGGTGGCAAGAGCCAGTTGTACGAAGGCGGAATTCGTATACCACTGGTTGTCCGCTGGCCAAGCACTATTCCCGCTGGTACCGTATCAGACGCGCACACCGTCAATACTGACTTTTTCCCCACTTTGGCGAAAGCTTGCGATTTGAAGCTAAGCAAAAACCACCAAACGGACGGTACGAACATGCTGCCGCACTGGAAAGACGCCTCGACAACTGGCCCACCGCGGGATCTTCACTGGCACTACCCACTAGACTCGCCGCATTTTCTAGGAGGTGTATCCTCCGGTGCGATTCGTGCCGGTAACTGGAAGCTAATTGAATTCTTTGAAACTGGCAAATTTGAACTTTTCAATCTAGAAGAGGATTTAGGGGAGTCGAAAGATGTCGCTCAAGATTACCCACAAGTTGTCCAGTCGTTGTCCAACCGACTACAGCACTGGAGACACCAGACCGGAGCCCGCACTACTTCCGGGCTAAAAATGGCTAGCAGCAGCAGTGCTATTCTGGAGGACGCCTTTTCAGAGGGATTGGTCAGCGACCGCTGGTTCTTCCAAAAATACTGGGCGGTAGATAACGGTGAACTAGTACGCACGGAATTTGAGAAACCGAGTGCTCGGATTTTCATTAAAAACCCTACATACAAGGACGTCGTCGTTAAATTTGACTTTCAATTTCGTGGTGCCGAAGATATTCGTTTCCTGACGGGGACACCCGGCAAATACAATATCGTGGTTCATATCCACAAGGATCGTTTTTTTATCCAAACCGCTACAGATCAGACCGTCCCGTTCTTTCCAGCGATTCATGGTATGTGCCAAGTCGATTTCAGAGAAAACCAATGGTACACCATGACCGTGGAAATTGTTGGCGATGAAGTAATTGCACATGTCGATCGAGATTTATTTGTCATCGGGCAACATCCTATTATCGATCGAGAACGAGACTATTTCGCATTTCAGGTCGACAAACCGGGTGTCGCTCTGGATAACATCCAAATGTTGCAAGCGAAACGACAAAAGCAATGGGAAGATCGGCGAGCCAGTTACCTGAGCCGCCAGACGCAACGCCCCCCAGTCAGAATTGATGCGAAAGAGCGGTATGAGATGCTCAAAATGAACGTCCATGACAAATTATACCGAACCGACCACAAATATCGCGCCATCGTACAAGCGCTCGACGCACAAAAGGTAAAACAGCACGAACTGTATCCGGAAGTGTTCAGTACCATCAAGCAGGTGCTCAAACCGATCGATGCCTACCGGCGAGAGTTACAAGCAAACGACCAACAATACAAAACCATTCAGCAGCAGATCAATAAGGAAAAGCTAGCGTTAAGGGACTATGTATTGGCAAAGAACATGCAACTCACCGAACTGAGGATGAGTGTCTATGAAGCGGAGTTCGAAAAAACGAGGCTCCAAGTCGCTAGGACTGCCGAGTATCAGGCGATTGAACAACGCCAACGGGAACTTGAGAAACAACTGGTAGAACAATATCCCAAACTGTATATCACAAACTCCGAAATTCAAGCCGACCAAAAAAAGGCACGCCAAAGACTTCAGTCTGACCCGCAATTCAGGGCGCTCATATCAAGGACCGGCGATTTAGCCCGAGCAGAACTTAATTACCGACATGAAGTAAATGCAGAGTTAAAAGAATTGTGGGAGAAGATTTTTCAGTGATCTAGGGATCAATTTTAGGTGTTTCGCGTCAACCCGCGCGCGATTTTTTCTCTGCCATCCATCTCCACGAAGCGGTTTTTTTTCTTTAGAATGCGTCTATAAAGTCTCCAACATTCAATTACAACAGAAAAGATTTCATGAGATATATAACGCTCATTGCTGCCTTCCTCGTTTTCACAAACATAGCCACGGCCACTAACAATAAATCGCTTAAAGGGAGTCGGCCCAATATCATTTTAGTGATGACTGACGATCAGGGACTCGGAGATCTGTCCTGTATGGGTAATAAAGTTCTCCGAACACCCAATCTGGATAAATTTCATGCGATCTCAACTCGTTTCACTGATTTCCATGTCAGCCCAACCTGCGCTCCGACCCGCAGCGCTATTATGAGCGGACGTCACGAATTTAGAAACGGAGTTACCCATACGATCCTCGAACGTGACCGCATGGCACTCTCCACAACGACCTTGCCTCAACTACTACATGCCGCGGGATATGAAACAGGTATCTTTGGCAAATGGCATCTCGGCGACGAAGAACCTTATCAACCCACGAGCCGCGGCTTTAGCGAAGTCCTGATACATGGTGCCGGTGGTATTGGGCAAAACTACCCAGGAAGTCAGGCTGACTTTGCGCCCAATGCCAATAGGGATACCCGTTATTTCGACACGGTCGTTCGGCATAACAACACGGTCGTTCAGACCAAGGGTTTTTGCACAGATGTCTTCTTTGAATCAGCGCTCGGCTGGATCAAACAGCAGCGTGATACCAAGCAGCCACATTTTGCCTATATCAGCACCAATGCGCCGCATGGCCCAATGATTGCCCCGAGCGAATACAAAAAACGATTTGCAGATTTGGGTTGGGACGCCAATAAGACTCAAGGGCGATACGGCATGATTGAGAACATCGATGACAACTTCGGTCAACTGATGAGTAAACTGGACGAGTGGAATGCTTGGGACGATACGCTAGTTATTTTCATGACGGATAATGGTCAAGCTGGTTCCAGCGGAACGCTTAACGGCAAGAAAACCCCTTGGCACACCGCGGGCTTTAAAACAGGCAAAGGCTCTCCTTACGAGGGCGGTACCCATGTCCCTGCTTTTTGGCGTTGGAAGGGTGTCCTCGGGGAAGGCATCGACATCCCCGCACTGACAGCCCATATAGATTTATTCGATACTTTGTGTGAGCTCGCTGGATCCAAAATTCCAAAAGATGTACAGGCCCGCGATGGCCGTAGCATGGTGCCTCTACTGGAGAACCCCAATGCTAAATGGCAAGATCGCCATTTGTTCATTCACCAGGGTCGTTGGCCCACCGGACAGGATCCGAATGATTCCAAGTTCAAAAATTGCGCTGTTAGAACAACTCGCTGGCGGTTCGTCAATAATTCGCTGCTATATGACATATCCGCGGATCCCTATGAAACGACCAATGTCGCCGATCAGCATCCGCAAGTCATTGTCAAACTGCGCAAGGAATATGACCTGTGGTGGGACGCGACCGTACCATTGATGGTCAATGAAGATGTTGAATTTCTCGACTACAAGCCTCTACACCGGATGTACGACGCACAACTTAAAAAGGGTGGCATACCTCAATGGACTCCACTTAAGTTCTAACGCCGATTAGATCAGGATAGAAAAATACTCCCATGCGTTCTCTTAAGCCAATTTTATTCCTAATGGTTAATGTGTTACTAGTGCACTCAGCCCACGGGGAATCTACACCCCCGAACATTGTCATTGTTCTCGCGGACGATATGGGAGCTGGAGACACCAGTGCCTATCAGGATTGGGCCGGCAATTCCGATCACCAACAGTTACATACACCGGCCATGGAAGAACTCGCCCGTCGGGGAATTCGGTTCACGTCGGCTCACGCGCCCCACAGTCGGTGTACTACCACACGCTATGCCCTCTTAACCGGTCGATATTGCTGGCGGACACCCGTTAAGCACTGGGTACTGTTCGGTAATCACGGAGATCCTCTAATAACACGCCAACGCATTACCCTCCCCGAATTTTTGCAGGACGCGGGATATGTCACCGGAATGGTCGGAAAATGGCATTTGGGACTCACATATCGTCGCGCTGACGGCAGCCTAGCCCAAGGGTTTGACGATGCGGATCTTCGACAACCACTGGCGGATGCTCCCATCGACCATGGATTCGATTTTTTCTATGGAATCTCACGCAGCCACGGAACGTCAGGTCCCGGCGGTCTGAAACGACTCAACACACCGCAGCAATCCACAGGACCTGGTTGGATCAAGGGGCGGCAGGTGGTAGGCGCTACTACTGACGGAAACAAATTAGCCGCCGGATCCTATAACTACTGGGAAGTGGGCAATGTGGTTGATCGGGAAGCTCATGCGTTCCTCGATCGAGTAGTCAGCGCGAAAAAACCATTCTTTCTCTATTTTGCCTCTCCGGCAAATCACGGACCTTACACCCCCTCAAAAAGCATAGGCGACATTCCGGTCGCTGGAGCAAGTAAATATAAAAACGGCACCCCCACGAAAAGCAACCGACAGGACTTTGTTTACCAAAACGATGTGCATGTCTCCAGACTCCTGCATTACCTGAAAACAACTGCGGATCCTCGTCGACCAAAACACCCTCTAATTGACAATACACTTTTTATTTTCACTAGTGACAACGGTGCCGAAAAAAACAACAAGCAATTCACCGGTCCACTTCGAAGCAATAAAGGCTCCACTTACGAAGGGGGGCATCGAGTCCCTTTTATTGCTACCTGGCCAGTAGGCAATGTTGGCGATGGAGACAGTAGCACTGCAGGTAAAACTCAATCGACGCTACTCGGCTTAAACGACATTTACGCCACGTTAGCTGAAATAATTCAGAAACCTCTACCACCGGTGACTGGCGTAGGTCGCGGAGCCGAAGATAGTATCAGTCAGCTATCGGCCCTCAAAGGGAACGCGAATTTTCGCCGATCTGCTGCATTGTTTCCCAATGACCACCAGCAGGCGAGCAAGCAATTGTCCGATGAACGGGCTTGGGTCGCGGTCCGCAGCAACACGACGCCGCTGAACGGTCAGTGGAAACTATTTCTGGATCATCGTTACGCATTCGAACAGGAGATTCATCCGCAAGAGCTCTACAATCTTGCTGAGGATCCACTGGAACAGAAAAACTTGCTACAGGATCCACAGGCAAAAGTTGCGTTGGATTATTTGATCGCACAAGCCAAACGCGCCGCCGGCGATGACGGTTTTACCCGGAACGCAAAATCTGATTAGTATTCTCCATGCTTTCGGAGGATGTTGAAGTTCATTTTTCAGTTATCGGCTATATCGTCGAAACTAAAGCCTAGTGGACGGGTTTAATAGCTATCAGGTCAATATGAGACTTTTCCACAGGCCTGTGCCGTCATAGAATACATACTCAACACAAAAATACACTACCTTCCTTGGAGATCATGATGAAACGATCGTTTCTTTACGCGTCATTACTGTTATTGATGGCACCGGCAATCGTTTCAGCTGAGGAAAATCCACCAAAACGCATTGCTTGGCACGGGAATCTGGAGAACGGGCTTGCATTAGCGAAGCAAACTAATCGCCCAGTTTTTCTTGTGTCTGGTGCGCCAGCCTGTCTGGGTGTCCCCGGAATTTGGTGACCAGGGTTTACTGGGTCTACCAGTCGCTTCTTGGTTCAGGAAGCAGTTGTTGACGCTTCACGCAATTGGATTTGCATACGGCTTTTGACATACGAGAGTAAGAGTGAATACGAATATATGGAAAAACTGCTCGGTGTACGCGAGGGCACGTTGCCCAATACGATTTTTTGTTTACTTGCCCCCGATGGTAAAACCCAGTTAACGCGTCCCACACGGGGACCTTCGGCATTTCGCACACCGGAAAATATGGCGCTGCAGATGAATAAGATGCTGCAGCAGTTCAAGCCGACCGCCTTGGATAGTTTTGTATCTCCCATTCCTTATGTGGATCGCGTTGATCTGGCACTGAATGTGGCCGCCAGTGACAATCGTCCTTTAATCGTAGCATTTGGCGCTAACGAAAAAGAACTTGCCGACATTAACAGTAAGCTGCAACCTCTTGTCTGGGATCCAAGCGTCATTGGTCAATTCATGTATGCATCAACCACTGACATTGCGGAACTCAAGGTATTAACCGGCAAAGACAAGTCCGCTGGTGTCTTCGTGGTTGAACCGGACGAGTTTGGTGTCTCTGGTAAAATTTCACAACATGTAAGTCTGAATGCTGGAAGTGACGACATTCTAACCGCGATCAAATTGGGATTAAAAGCGTTCAGGCCTTTTAACAAGGATCATCGCCGTCACATTGCTAATGGATATGCCTTCGGAATTGAATGGGAAACAGTCGTTCCCGAATCGGATCCGATGTCCGTTCAAGCCAAACAGCGATATAAAGCACGATTCGAAAATAGATAATCTTCAAACAACGTATTTAGTTGAAACATCAACTGCGACCCAGATGCCATCGCCTGTCGCAATAATTAATGCAACCCTGAAATTTGTGGTTTCGCGCCCAACTGCAGTACCTGCGGAGGAATTCCGGAGACGAGTCGCAACTGACCAATATCAAACAGCGTATGCATAATGGTTGAAATCAGATGGCCTTGATGGTGCGGCGTACCGACTGGCTCTGAGCCGGTTGGATCCGACTGGCCAATGACCTGTCCACGCCGATGACCACCGCCATACAACAGCAGGGGAGCTAGTTTTGCCCAGTGGTCACGACCACCGCGTTTGTTCAAGCGAGGTGTCCTGCCCATTTCACCACAACACACTAGCAGAATATCATCCTGCATACCACGCGCTTCAATGTCCTCAATAAACGCGGCCACGGCATGATCCAACGACCAACCAATCGCATTCATCCCGTCGGTCATATTGAGATTATTTCCGTCGGCATGCATATCCCAAACACCTGCATAGCTGGCATGCACCGTAACAAAACCACACCCGGCCTGACAAAGTCGGCGCGCCATACAAAGCAGCTTGCCAATACACCCAGCATTGGCATCGTAATACCCAGACCTCCCTCGACTTACACTATTCCATGAACCCGCAGTTGCGTATTCGGATGTATCATATTTACCAAGCACCGCAGGATCTTCTTGGGACAAATCCAACGCTCGGGCAACTCCACCGCCGAGAAGAATGTTGTACGCTTGTTGTTGTAAATCATCCGATGCCCCCACCTGTCCGTTTGCATCCGCATCTCGGCGCAGCTTATCGAGTTTACGAAGAAGAGCCTGCCGGTCGCCAAAGAACCGTGACCGCGGTAGCGACAACTGCATGTCTTTCTGCAACTGGCCATCCTTACCAGGCATGAAGGGAGCATAACCTGATCCATATGGACCCGTTTCTGAAAGATTACCTCGTGCCGACCCTTGGGGAACATCTTCACTAACAGACTGAGGAAACAATATCGCGCTGGTAGGCATTCCTGTTTGACGATGCGTCGTTCCCACGACGCGAGAATAATGGACCGGAATACTTGCTTCCAATGAATGCGGCCCTAAAATTGGCTGGATATTATGGCCGCCATTGAGCGTTTGATAGTTACGAACAATCGTAAATTGACTAGCCAGACGAGCGAGCTTGGGAAAATACTCGCTACAGTGGACACCAGGAATAGAGGTCGGAATCACATCACACACCGTACGGATACTATCCGGAGCATTCGGTTTTGGATCCCAAGTTTCTAATTGACTTGGACCACCCTGCTGAAACAGAAAAATGACCGATTTCTTGCGGACCGCCTTGGATAAGTCAGCAGCCTGAGCTTCGACACCTAGTAACGAGGCAAGCGACAAACCTCCCATACCCAGTCCGCCAATCGTCAGCAGTTGACGTCGGTTCAGGCTGGGTTGTGAGTCGTTAATTACAAGCACTGCTAAAACCTCCAGTTTTATTATAGGTTATAGCTATAGTATCAACCAACATGTATGTCCGTGGGATGTGCCGACCGCTACCCAACGGTCAGTAGTAAGCAAGTAATCAACATTAGCCTTTATCTAAATTGATTCACTGAGACCTACTCTCTATACTTACAAAGGAATGGATGTGTTGACAAACAATCCTTCGTTTCGATTTAAGATCTCCGTTGGAGCAATCGTTATCTAATTATCCACACGGTGCTTGCGAAACAAAGAGGCGTTCGGAGGGTTTACTGAACAGTACGTTGACATTTGCCAGATCCGCAAGATGATGTCGCCGCAAAATACAAACTTAACACAAGAGTACGCTAGCTTCCTTGGAGAACACAATGAAACGAATTCTTGTTTGCCTATTGCTACTGTTATTGATTACCCCATCAATAACAGCCCAACTGGCGCCACCTTCGGGATCAACCTACGGTGGCAGTGTACCGAGCAGTCGAAAAGTCGTAACCGGAATCGCTTGGTATGGTGTCTTAGCGGACGGTTTAGCAGAAGCAAAACGGACGGGCAAACCGATCCTGCTGATCACCGCCGCGGCTCAATGCAACGGCGTTCCCGGCATGTGGTGACCGGGCAAGCAAAACATGGACAGGAGTTTCCTGTCCGGTGACCAACTCATTAAGGCGACACGT
>Ga0315316_10004259_pt1 | contig 10434 bp, 20 predicted proteins | sample M160m3416metaG_FD_203702 | JGI IMG/M metagenome (GOLD analysis project Ga0315316, IMG submission 203702) | Ammonia-oxidizing marine archaeal communities from Monterey Bay, California, United States - M1 60m 3416 | ecosystem: Environmental > Aquatic > Marine > Intertidal zone | place: USA... | reverse complement strand
TAATGTCTTTGGGGAAAGGTCTCCTACTAGGGGTCAGTATGCTCCTGTAATAGGTATATTTGAAAGACAGAGGGATGGTGGGGAACCACTTACTATTGTTGGAGATGGAACACAACGAAGAGATTTCATCTATGTTAAGGACGTAGCTAGAGCTAATTATCTTGCATCTATTATGCCCCTGAAGAAAAGAAGAAATGGGTATGGTCATGATTATGTTGGTGAAGTGTTTAATGTTGGTAGTGGGATTAATTATTCGGTTCAAGAAGTTGCTGATTGTATTTCAGATAATCAAACCTACATTCCAAAGAGAGAAGGTGAAATGGAAACTACTTGGTCTAATATAGATAAGATTGGTGACGTTATAGGATGGAAACCTGAAGTAGACGTTCTGGAGTGGATAAAAAAATGAATCCTTTTGTAGTATTGAAATCAGCAGGATTGGGAAACAGAATTAAACTCTATGTTTCCTATATGCAAAGGTATGAAAAACTTTTAATAGAGAAGGAACCTGATCTCCAACTCTTTGAAAATTTTGAATTATGTGATTCGCAGGAGGATATAAAAAAATATCCTTGGACCCATTCTGGATGGAGACTTTTAGTCAATGAAGATGAGGTAAAATATTGCGATCAATATAAAACTATTGATCAATTATATAATGATACTCCTCAATATTTTATTGATAAGTATCTTCCTGTATGGCAGAAGTTAAGAATACAACCCAAGGTAAAGAAAATTATTGATGATTTCACTAAGGATTGGGATAAGGATAATATGGTGGGAGTTCATGTTAGAACTAACTTCCCACCTGTAGATGATGGGAGTAGGAGTGTGTGGATGGACTTCCCTGGATTTGAAAATGAAATTGAAAAGTATCCTACAGACCAAAAGTTTTTCCTTGCCACTGATCATACTCCTATAGTTGAGAGATATAAGGCCAAGTATGGGAATCAAATCATCACATTTCCTAAGAATGATATTGTAAGGCATGATAATCATTTTGATAATGTAGATCAAACCATCACGGCATTTATTGATATGTATTTGTTATCGCAGTGTTATAAGAAGTTGATACTTACTTGGGCCACTTCTTTTTCTGAATGTTCCTGGTGGTTTGGTGGATGTAAAGCAGAAGTTGTAATGCCTACATTATGGGATAAGATTCCTTCAGATTTTTATGATATCATTTACAATGAGAAGCATTTGACTTATAATGTAGGAGGTGAATCTGTTTTTGCAGAAGGATGTCGTACTTATGCTCCTCTCAATGTGGGGGACAACTATACCATAAAGGATTGGATGGTTCATTATGAATAGAATTGAGAATTATTCGGAGGTAAAGGATAGGATTGTTGATTGGCTCAACTCTTATATTGATAGTAATAATATTAAGTCTTTAGTGGTAGGAGTATCTGGTGGAATAGATTCTGCTGTTGCTTCTACTCTTGCTGCGCATACAGGAATTCCTGTTTATGTGTTGGGGATGCCTATCTATCAAAATAAAGATCAAGAAAGTCTTTCAGATGTTCATTTAGCATGGTTAGCAAAAAACTTTCATTTCAATGTTACCACTAGGAAATTTGATTTAACTAGTCTTTTTGAAGTGTTTAAGGATTGTATGGGAGAAGAATTTGATACTAACCATGCTTGCGCCAATTCTAGATCTAGATTAAGAATGGTAGCTCTTTATCAAGTGGCTACTGTTACTAAAGGTCTTGTAGTAGGAACTGGCAATAAGGTAGAGGATTATGGTGTAGGATTCTATACTAAATATGGTGATGGTGGGGTAGATATTGCTCCTATTGCTGACCTTTATAAGACTGAGGTATGGGAACTTGGAAAATTCATGGGGATAGACCCCAGAATTATTGAAGCAAAACCAACTGATGGTCTTTGGGATGATGGTAGAACCGATGAAGATCAGATAGGTGCTTCCTATGCTGAGTTGGAAGAAGCGATGCATCATAAAACCGGACCAGCAGTTGGTATACTTGATAAGTTTAGTAGAATGAATCAACATAAAATGCAACCTATACCTACATTTAAGTTATGAAAATTGGATTAATTGGGGCTGGAAGATTAGGACTTGCTTTTGCTCTTTTATGCGAACAAGCAGGGTATGAAGTTATAGCTTCTGATGTGAGGAAGACATACATTGCAGATCTTAAGAAAGGTGTATTGGGCACTACTGAACCAGGGGTTCACGATCTTCTATGGAATGCAAAGAATATAGAATTTACAACAGATAATAATAAGGTAATAAATGAGTGTGATATTATCTTTACTCTTGTAGCAACTCCTTCTCTATCTACTGGAGATTATGATGTCAGTGCAGTAGAAAGAGTAGTTAAACAGATTGCTGAGTCAGGTAGAGAAGGAAAAGCATTTGTTGTAGGATGTACTACTAATCCTGGAGATTGTGAGAGGTTTCAAGATGAATTAGATAGTTGGGATGTCTTTTATAACCCAGAGTTTATTGCTCAAGGGAGTATTATCAGTGATCTTAGGACTGCTGATATGGTTTTGATTGGTGGTGATGAAGGAAAATATCGTGATGAATTAGTTGAACTTTATTATAATATTCAGGGTCCTAACAAGGAACCTAGGGTTAGTTTTATGTCTACTACTGCTGCTGAACTGGTTAAGTTAGCAGTTAATTGTTATCTTACTACTAAGATTAGCTATGCAAATATGGTAGGGGATGTAATGACTCTTGCGGGTATGGAAGAGGAAATACCTTCAGTGTTGGATGCTATAGGAGCTGATAGTAGAATTGGTACTAAGTTTTTGAAGTATGGATATGGATTTGGTGGACCTTGTTTGCCCAGAGATAATCGTGCCTTTGCTGCTTATGCAAAAACTCTAGGTATAAAGTATAATCTGGGAGAGACAACTGATAATTTTAATGATGCTCATGCTAAATTCCTTTATGAGTATGTGGTGAGTAGAAATTATAAAAATCTTCCTTATTATTTTGATTATGTGTCTTATAAAAAAGGAACTGATATTATAGAAGAGAGTCAACAGTATAGACTTTGTATTGATCTTTTAGAAAATGGATATGAAGTTTATATTAATGATGTTACTTCTGTAATTATTAATATTAAGAATGATCTATATGAAAAATATTATGACAGAGTGAAGTTTGAAGAACCCACAGAAGAAGTTTATAAGATTGAATTATAATGGATCAAGTTTTAGATAAAAATAAGTCAGCTTATAAGTTGAAGGGAATTGGTCCCATTTATTATATTAATCTGGATGGTCAACCAGAGAGAAAAGAATATATGGATGACCAATTTAAGTATTGGGAGATAGAAAACTATACTCGTATCTCTGCTTATGATGGGCGAGAAGATGATCTAAGTCATATTCTTAAGGGAAGATATCCTGAGAACATGACTTCTGGTGAGATAGGTTGTGTAACTTCTCATCTTAGAGCGATTAAGCATTGGTATGAAACTTCTGATAGTCCTTATGCTATCATGATGGAGGATGACGTTAGTCTTGATCTAGTAAGGTTTTGGAATTTCTCTTGGAGAGATTTTTATTGTAGGATTCCATATGATTGGGACTGCGTACAGATAGCAATTATATGTACCGGAGATGTGCATGTTAAAATCCATAAGAGATTTGTAAATGAATTCTCCACCGCTTGTTATGTTATTAATAGGCATCATGCAGAGAAACTTATTAGACTTCATTGTAGAGGGGACAAATATAAGTTAGATAATGGAGTCAGACCTAGACCAGTTGCTGATGACCTCCTTTATAATTCAGGTAATACTTATTCTCTTCCTCTCTTATTGTATAGAATTGAATTGGGATCTACAATACATCCAGAACATATAGATGTTTTCCACAAGGGGAATTATAATGTCCAGAATAATTATTGGACTACTTCGGGTGCTGATATGCCTATAGAAGAAAGGATGGATTTTGATCCATACTTAGGAAGAGTGGTAAACCCATCACAGCAAACCCCTCCTCCTACCCAAGAATCATGAAGGTTCTTTTGTGTTGACTTCCAATTATTATAATAAGGGGTTGACATCCTTTATATCTTGGGGTATAGTTATAACTGTCACATGCACAGTGTGACACTAGTATAAATAACTTTACATAACAAAGGCCCGAAATAATCGTACCCTGCGTAGAATGTAACCTGAACTCAGTCGAGAGTTCTATCATCCGCAGGTTTTTTAATACTTGCGAGACACTATCTAAAGAAAAATGTTTAAACCCGTAATCGCAGCTCTTGCAGCTGCTCCTCTATTCGCTGGCGCTGCTTTCGCAGGTCCTTACGTTAATGTAGAAGCTAATGCTTCGTATCCAGACGGCGAATATACAACTGCTACAACTGATCTTCACTTCGGCTTCGATGGAAGTGCAGGTGAGAAAGTTGCTTACTACATTCAGGCAGGCCCTGGTTTTGTTCACACTGATTCCACTGATGACACTGAGACTGAAATCTCAGGTAAGGTTGGTGCTGCTTTCCAGGTCGCAGATGCTGCTTCCGTTTATGGAGAGCTTTCCGGCATCACTGGTGAGGACTCCGATGATGATGACATCATCAATTGGGGTGCTAAGCTTGGTGTGAAGTATAGCTTCTGATCTGATCAGTAAACTTATATAATTAAAGGAGGGGTATCCCCTCCTTTTTTTTTATGCTAAAATATTCTCATGAATAAAACATCTTTTCGTCAGTATTATGAGGAGTTCTGTGAAGTGTTGGGGCATCCTCTATGGATGATGCCAATGATGTTGATAGGATTATTGCTAATGATAGAAACATTGCATTTGAGTTATCATAGGAATGATATGAAAGATGCGCATGGATTTTGTATGCAGAAAGAGTTTGTTAAGGATCTAGTTAGATATAAAGAAAAGAATATGTATTGAAATGAGTATAAACCCCTAGTTAAAAGTTGATTTTTGATATATAATTGTGTAATGTTTCTTTACATAACAATGACTCAATCTTCGACAGCAGTAGTTACAACAGAAGACGGTGGACGCCAGAATATGTTCGCTAAAGAGCCACAAATTGAATTGACGGGTAAAGAGTATGGACCAGAAGCAGAACTCCTTAATGGTAGACTAGCAATGATTGGATGGGTTGCTGCTATTGGTGCTTACATTACCACTGGTCAAATCATTCCTGGTCTTTTTTAAAACTTAACAAAACTAAATAATTACTCGTAATTATTATCTTAGAACTAAAAGAAATGGGCGAATTAGCTTACGCAACAGAATCAGTTTCACCAATTTGGGCATTACTATTCCCTTTCTTTCCAGTTCTTATTGTATTGGGATTTTATTTTCTTATGGGTGGTGGATTTAATGATGATGATGATGACGATTCCCAAGGTGGAAAAGGTATACGGGTAATGCAACCACAACCCATTCCTGTTTCAGCTGGCGCATAAAATGATGCTCAGTATGCTTTTAACTAATACTATGTTATCCATTCCAGCATCCTCTATGGGGTTGCTGGAATTTTTTGGTATGCTCACAATAGGAGTTGCCGCTGGATCTTTGGGTGTGATATAATTAATATATACATCCAGATAGGGATTATTACACATGGCATCTTATCAAGTTACAGTAATAGATAGTGAGGGCGTAGAGACTACATTTGAGTGTCCTGATGATGAGTATATTCTAGACAAGGCAGAAGAGGAAGGTGCTGATGCTCCTTATTCTTGTCGTGCTGGTGCATGTTCTACATGTTGTGGAAAAATTCTTGAAGGTACTGTAGATCAATCAGAACAGTCTTTCCTTGATGATGATCAAGTAGAAGAAGGATTTGTTTTGACTTGTGTTGCTTATCCTACATCTAATTGTAAGATTCAATTAGGGGAAGAAGAAAATCTCTAACTAAATAAAAAGAGTTGCTCTAATTTAATGTCCGAACAAGTAGAAGTTCCTCATGAGGAAGTAGAAGTCGAGGACAATAAAAAGGAAGAAAAGAAACCACAGAAAAAGAAAGGTTTTCTTGGTAAAGCTAAAGATGCTTTACTTCCTGATCAGGAAGAACAAGCAGCTATTATATCTACCTTTGTACGTATGGGCGTGTTAGTGTGGTCCGGAGGGATCTTAACATTAAATTACGTGGCCATACCTGGAGTACCACAACAGAAAATAGATCCAACTTTTATCGCCTCGGTTTTTACCGGAGTTCTCGCCAGCTTTGGTATTCAGACAGCATCTAAGAAGGGTGACGGTACTATGAAGATGGATAAGAATGGTAATCCTTCTAATGGAGCAGCAATAACTAAAGGAGATATGGAGAAGATGCTGGCAAATGCTGGCCCTGTTCAGACAATTAGAATTGAACAAGCTCCTTTGAAGATTACAACTGCTTCAGATGAACCCCCCGTAAACCCAACTGTGTAGAAACATGAACAAAGTAAAAGGTGCCTTTGATAAGGTAGTAGAATGGGATAGAAATTTAGCAAAGAAAGTTCAGGATAAGTTTAACTTGACTGATTATCAAATGCTATGTGTTTCTTTTGCCAAAGGATTTGTTATTGGTGCTATTTTGTTATGATGCAGTTGATTCTTTTGTGTATTACCATTTTTGGGGTAAGTTATTTGTTGAATCTTCAATTATCTATAAATGAAAAATAATTTGGGAGTGGAACCAGAGGAGTGGTTTATAAATTCTATTACGTTGAATGAGTATCCTCCTTCTAGCGCTCATTATGCATCTGCATTACCATCAAATCCTTTAGATAAAATGCCTATTGCTACAAATAAATATCATCCTGATGAGGATTATGCACCATCAGAATATGAATCTCCATATGTAGAGGGTGATTGGTTTATTGAAAATGCTGTTGTTAAAAAGGATTATGAAGGTCCTTTGTATGCTAGGCATCCTGACTTAGTAGAAGAAGAAGAATCTATGCATGAGAAGATGTATCGGATGGCTATAGAAAACCATAATCCTTGGACTGGTGGATCAGAGAATTTTCAAGGTGGTTCTGAAAATATAAATGGTAATTGATAAATAACTTATGGCACAACAAAAGATTAAATTTACTATTAGACAAGATGGCATTGTAACTGAAGAGGTTATGGGTGTTGTCGGTAATGACTGTGAAAATCTCACCAAAAGAATTGAGGAGAGATTGGGTGTTGTTGAAAGAGTTGAACATAAACCAGAATATTACGAACAAAAACAAACTGTAGAGGATCATGTCTCACTTCACATGTATAAAGACCAAGATTAAAGAGAGACCTTATTTGATTGAAGCACTACAAGTTCTTGGACATGAAGTAGAAGAGAATAAAGTATTGGTTATTAATAATCCATCTCATGCAGAAGAGCATCCCGCATTTCTTGCAGATGTTGCAATTAGAAATGATATTGGATTTAGATGGAATAAAAATCGTGAGACTTATGAGTTAGTTGCTGAGTTAGATACTTGGGATCTTGATGTTCCTGTACAGAGATTTATTGATAAACTTACTCAACAATATGCAGTACAAACTATAGTTGCTTCTACTCAAGAAGAAGGATTTGTGGTAGAAGAGAAAAAGGTATCTAATAATGGATCTATAGAAATATTTGTGAATAGATGGAATTAAATGATAAAAATATAATAGAAGTTCTTAATGAATTGTTACCTTATATTGAAGCAGATGGTGGTTGGTTGGAGTATGTTGAGACTGACTATCTACCCGAAGGTGCATATGTTAAGGTAAGATTGGGTGGTGCATGTTCTACCTGTGCTTATAGTTCTCAGACTATTAAAATGGGCATAGAGAAAAAATTAATGATGGAAATTCCTGATGTAGCAGGAGTTATTCAGGTTCTCTAACATAGTCTTGAAACACACATAATAATAGTTAATAATACCTATAAGTAAAATAAATATTAGGTGAAATTAAGCGAGCCCACGGCTATTAAATCGTGTCTCATTACACAGTCCAATATCTAGACGAAACCAAGCATCATCAGACAATTTGCGAATATGCAGAAGATGCTTTCCAAGCAAGAAATCAAGCAGTTCACGACGTACCATATTTACATTCTCATCCAAATAGTATAGATTCTATTTTAGCAGAAGGCAGTATGTTCTCTGCTGTAAGATAATGATATTACAATTTGCGCACTTCATTAGTGCCCATGTAATGTTTCTTCAAGCAGGAAGCATACTCATGCTGGCACCCATACTTTTTTTCTGTCAAGATTCTTTATACAACACACATAGATACCGAGGTCATTAAAATGGAAGAAGTAGTTTGGGGCGTTATGTACGCCATGGGTTTATTGTTGACTGGAACGGGGTATGTAATTTACTATATAATGAGGACATCATATATTGAAATGAGTGATGAAACTGACTCTTCTAGCACTATTACTAATATTCCCACTCCGAGCTAGTGCTCAGGAGTATCCTTTTTATTCTGAGAATACAAGGACGGCACAAGAGTGGATTCAATCCATGAAAAATTGGAAATTAGAACAACAATGGACTCCACCTGGTGATGCCCTAAATAATGCACTAGCAGAAGTGGAGATGGATTATGGGAGCGATGATTCCCCCAAGCCGCAAATCTTGTTACAATTTCCGGGTGACGGAGATTACGAAAGTTTTGGATGGTGACACGATTGATGTTCTCATTGATCTAGGATTTGATCTTTTTAAAAAAGAGAGAGTTAGGATTGCTGGTGTAGATACTCCGGAGAAACGCACTAGAAATTTAGAGGAGAAGGCCCTTGGAGTCGATGCAACCAACTGGCTCAAAGAAAAATTGGAAGGTACTTTGGCTGGTGATGATGAGCTCACTATTAGGACTGAACTTGTTGGTGGGGTCGGTAAGTATGGGAGGCTTCTGGGCTGGTTATATGTGGGCGAATCAGTTGTGTCCCTCAACGAGCAAATGATTACTGAAGGGTATGCACATGCTTATGATGGTGGAACTAAGAATATGGATCTTGAGGCACTTCGTGAGATTCGTAGAGCACATGGAACTTTAATTGAGGGTTAATTAATGGACCTTCAAAAGATGGCTACTTATGGTACTGCAGTTGCTGTTGTAGGTACTGGTTCTGTAGTTGGTGGTGGTAAGATCCTCGATCAACAAACTGGTGGTCCTGAGAAGAGAGCAGAGGCCCAAGTAACTGAACTTAGGACAATAGTAAGAGAAGAAATAAGAGAAGCAATGCTTAAAGCATGGCCTCCTACAACTGGACCTATTAGGGGTCAGCAGCTCCCCACACAAGATTATAGGCAAGAAGTTCCCACTACTAAATAGATTAGTTTTGTGAAAAAATAAAATGACCGCATTGATTGACCCTCAAAAATATACAGAGACAGTTGACCTATTGAGGTCATTTTTTTTGTCTAAAAATTTCCTGGAAGTTCACACACAGAATAGATTAAGTATCCTTGCTGCCTGTGAAGATCCTGAAACTGTAGCAACATATGAATACAATGGTCAGATTTGGCCACTACCACAGACAGGACAAATGTGGTTGGAGTATGAACTCCTTTCTAATCCTTCAGCAGAAGGATTTTTTTGTGTCTCCACTTCATATAGGGCAGAACCTAACCCGGTAGAAGGAAGACATGAAACTATCTTCCCAATGTTTGAGTTTGAGATGAAAGGAGGTGTAGAAGAACTCAAAGAGATGGAGATAGAATTGTGTGAATGGTTGGGAATACCATTAGACACAGTTAAGATTAGAACTTATGATCAATGGCGATGGGATTTGAACACCAAGGAATTGGATCATGATAATGAAAAAACTATTCGTCGTGGTATGATTACTGATTTTCCTGAGTGGACCTCACCATTCTGGAACATGGCAAGGAATGATGATGGTACTAGTAAAAAGATTGATGTAATCCTAGGTGGTATGGAAACTATCGGTAGTGCCGAAAGAAGCACAGACAAGGATCAGATGAGAGATACCTTTTATACAATCTCTGATGGACAGTATGCTCAACTCATCATTGATTTGTTTGGTAAGGAAAGAGTTGAGAAGGAACTTGAAAAATTCCTTGAATTTGATTTCTTCCCCAGAAGTGGTGGAGGTATTGGTATGCAACGTCTAATGTCAGCCCTAGCCTAAGGGCTTTTTTGTGAGGTGACGAAACTGGTAAACGTGTCAGTCTGTTTAACTGATGTTCCTGGCGGGACTTGTAGGTTCGATTCCTACCCTCACAGTTTTAAAATTGATATTTATATGATATAATAAATAACCTTGGCCCAGGGCAGATTAACTGTAAGTCCCAGGGATGGTGAGTACCACCGAGTAAGGCAATGTAGCGACAGATTGCGTGGGTAAGACCTTACTCAATACATACTACCTCAAACCGAGACCATGGGGATTGCCTTAGTGCATTAGTCTCTCATCATACAAGTTCAACAATCGCTCTTATAACAAATGACTTCTACTCTAGCACAGAGTAAGAG
>Ga0315316_10004255_pt1 | contig 10438 bp, 4 predicted proteins | sample M160m3416metaG_FD_203702 | JGI IMG/M metagenome (GOLD analysis project Ga0315316, IMG submission 203702) | Ammonia-oxidizing marine archaeal communities from Monterey Bay, California, United States - M1 60m 3416 | ecosystem: Environmental > Aquatic > Marine > Intertidal zone | place: USA... | reverse complement strand
CTGACCTATCAATGGACTGCAGTTCGTTCAGGCCAAGAGAAAACAACGCCAGTGGAGATCGGAAATCAAGCTGAAACAACAGCAGTGTTTGAAAACCCGGGAGTCTACACACTGGAACTGAAAGTCACCGACCCAGCCGGTGCATCAGGCGTAAGTTCTCTGCCAATCATCGTCGGAAACACGAGACCCAAGGTAAGCTTCGCCAAGCCCGCTGATGGAGACTTCTTTGTCCCCGGCAAGCCCATCGAATATCAGGTGGTCGTGAGTGACTTTGAAGATGGTACAAGCGATCCTGATGAGGCCGAGGAAGATGGAAAACATTTCATCGAACTGAGTGCTTCCATGCGAGTAGCCGTAGAAGCCATTCCGACAATACCCCAAGCCGATGCGAACGCTGAAGATCCGGGTCTATCTATGATCCGAAAAAGTGATTGCCTGAACTGCCACGCTCCTAACCGACCGCTAGTGGGACCGAGTTTTGTACAAATCGCCAACAAATATCGTAATCAGCCACATCAATTGCAAGAATCCGTCAAACGGGTACTGCAAGGCTCTACTGGTGTTTGGGGAAAAATCGGCATGCTTCCTCATCTTCAACACACGCCAGCGGAAGTCACAAAAATGGTGGAGTATGTGTACAGCGTTTCTGCTGATTCATCGAATCCCAATGCGAGAGGATTTCGCAATGAACTGATGATGAAAGAAGACGCAGGCAGTGTTGTTCTGGAAGCCAGTTACGTTGACCTTGGCCGTGGCGAGATTCCGAAAATCATCGGCATCGGAACGATCCAACTGCGAAGCCGGCACCTGCAGGCCGAAGCGGCAGACAAGTTTGCTGGCACCCGTTCATTGGGCTCAGAAAAAGCCGAAGGAAAACAGTTCATGGGTGCGATTGAACATGACGGGTTCCTCAAGTTCGATCGCATTCGCTTCGACAACATCAAGAGCATCAACGCAAGCGTGGCAAGCGCTGGCGGCGGTGGTACGATCGAAGTACGTCGCGGTAAAATTGACGGATCATTACTCGGCAAAGCCACTGTTGAGGTCAACGGACAGTGGGAAGAGTTCTATGACAAGATCATCACGCTTGAGCCCACGACGGGAACTGATGATCTCTTTCTGGTATTCAAGAACGAAAAAAATCGTGGCGGATTGATGAATATCGACTCATTGACGTTTCAATGAATCAACCGGCAGGGCATCATCAGACCTGAATCGACACCGACCGTTTTGATCGCTTGAGGTGTCGTGTTGTCCGATAGAACAACGCCCAACAGCGATCAAGAGGCGGACCACTTCTTGATCGCAAGATCGTCCCCGGGATCACTCGCCAGTATCTTCCCAAATCAATTCCAACCCGCTGAGAATGGTTTCCCCGCGCGAGCTGGACAAATTCAACGACAATTCATTTTGAACCTTGATCCCCTCAAATTCCAAACTGATTGCGTGCATGGCACCGCCGCTTTCAGCGACCACATCAAAATCTTCTTTCACAGTCTCACCTTGCAGTTGTATGGTCTGCAGACGCTCACCAGCCACCATTGCATCCGGCTCGTTGAAGTACAACCGCACCATGTACTTCCCCGGCTTTAGCCCTGTGAGCTTGAACTCACGAAGTCCCTCAGCGGCAGAGGCGCTCACCCACGGGTAGTTCGCGTCCCCCTGTATCCAAAGGCTGTGCTGATATCGATAGCGTGGCATGCCGGAAGCTTTGGCATCGACAATCGGTGATGGTCCGCCAACCGAGGGATAGTCGAGCCAGAGCGTACCACTTCTTGTGATCCGATCTCCCGGAGCACCAAAATTGATCCCAATACGTTGAATTTTCCCCGCAGGGATCTCACTCTTTCCCCAAGACGCCCACTGCTCATGCTGCTCAGGCATCGACACCAACGACATCGCTGTCGGTAGGGGATAGCTGCAAGTGCACCCCTCATAGAAGTACGGAACATTCAGCACCCCACCGGATGGAATGATACTGTTGGTACAGCCGCTGCGAGGGCCACTCAAGAATACCGTCCCACTTTCAATCGTCTTATCGTAAAACGCTGCGGTTCCACTGCGAAGTGTGTACAAATCTCCATAATCAACACCACCATCACACCCATAGGTCTTCAGGAAAGCACGCGGTTCCATTTCGCCGGTGATTGGATTTTTTCGTTGACCCACTACCGGTTTCTTTGGTTTCCAAGCATCTTGCTGCCGCGGTGGTCGATACTGACTCGGTTCTGCAATTGAAGGTGATGTTGCGGTCAGTTTGTTCCGCAGATCCATGCGTTCACTGTCATCAAGAACGCGGCCTGTGTAGATGTCTGACAAGACGGGCGGCAACAGCGGATAGTCAACTTTATAGTTTCCTTTGAGCCGTGCTGCCCGCCAATCCTTGGGGCGGGATATCATTTCCCCCTGATTGAACCGTGGCTGCGGCGAACGCTTGAAGTGCGCCAGCGTGTCGTCAAACCACAACACCCCCAAAGGAAACCTGACCAGTTGATCTTCGCTTAGTGCCCAATCACCCGCATACTCATTCGCGCCAGCCAAAGCACCCTGCCTCTCAACAACGACATCACCTTTTTCGTTGCTGAACACAAACCCCTGCTTCCTCAATCGATCACGGCCAGTTCCAGACGGCAGAATATTGACCGCGACACCCCCAAAAGGCCTTAGCGACTGCAGTGACGGCAAAACCGGCAAGCTATCTCTTTCAGTCACCATCACGGTCGCAAGATAGGGAGGCAATGCGACTTGATCCAACGCACAATGCATCACCGCTACCCTTGTGCCGTAGACTCCCGCTGCATCCAAGTCACGCCTCAATGACTGGCACTGCTCCAGATGATCATCCAAAACCACCACATGGTAGTGCGACGCTTCGACCAATGCTTTCACAAGCTCACCGTCCACAAGCCCATAAACGATTGCGATTCCATGTTCGCTAGAGGCGTAGTCCACAATGGACTCGGCTTGCCGAACTGCTTCTAGACTGGGCTGAAGCTTAGCGCCCAGATTCGATGAAGCATCACGCGATTTGCTGGCCAACTTTTTACCATCTCGAAAACACAGAATGTCACCTTTTGTAGTCACAACAAAAAGGGCGTCATCCGCAATCAACATCGCGTGCACAGAACCCTTGACATCCACAAGCGGCTCATCAAATTTCACGACTTGAGAAGGAGTTCGAATCTCACGACTCAATTCCGCGACCCCCCCTTTACCGCTGTGCACCTTGTCTTCATGCCGCTGGGTGTTGATCGATTCATCAAATGTCAGTTTCCCTCTTCTCATCGCTCTTGCCTGATCAGGATCCAAAGCGGAAAACCAGCCTCCGGGATAACGACCAGCTGTAGGCAGCTCAAATTCGATCAATTCACCCGTGATCCGATTCAATCTGGCGGGGTAGGCTGTTGAACAAGGCACAATCAATTCATCGTCATCAATCAACAGGTATCCCTGCGGAGCCAACCCTCCGATGGCTTGCGTATTGTGGGGTTGCTGACCAAAGAGATTCCCCATGCGATCATTACGCCAAACAACTTTGCCAGTATCAATCTGCAAGGCATAAATGAACACTCCCTCAAAGGGCCAAACCCCTGCTGCAAAGTACACCACACCATCCTTGACCACAGGGCCTCCCCGAACAGGCCAAACAGAAATCAAACGACGGTTACCAAGCAGTAGCCGTTCACTGGGCGCAGCCTGTTGCTTCCAACGGAGTGATCCGGTGTGGAGATCAACACAATACAAGTGCCCATCATCAGAACCAAAGCATGCTGAATCGTTCCAGATCGCAGGAGCAAACCGAATCGGCCCATTGGTATAGTACGTCCAGACAAGCCGACCTGTCTGAGTGTCAAACGCCTTGACTGAATCAGTCAAGGATGACGCCACCAACAGTTTCCCTTTCGCAACAACGGGTTCATAACCGGCATCAAACTGCAAACGCTTATTTTGAAATGCGGGTGTCAATGGCAGGAACTGCCTGGACCATTCAAGCTGCAGGTTATCAGGCAATTCAACCTGAGTCTCACCTTTGCGTCCGGCATCTTTTCGGTACATCGGCCAATCACCATCGGTATTTCCCTCAACTGCAAGCAGTCTTGAATCTTCCGGAAACAGGGTTACCAAAGTCGCCAGAATGACAAATGAACAACGAAGGACATTAATCTCAAAGCGGTGCATCAAAAATCCCAGACAACGAGGACATGAGTGAAGTCCTTGAATGTAACGCGAGCACCGCCACCTGCGCAAACCCGCAGCAAAAAAGTTTTCACTTCACACCAATTAACCGGACAGTGGACTAAATCTGTGGATAAACTCGGCCAGAAAAATCGCTGCCTACCCAACCGGCACGTCGGCGACACACCGAACAAATGCAAAACAAGAACTTTTTTGGTGCTTGAAACTTTGTTTTGCCTGAAAGACGATTGCTATCAGCCTCTGCTGACTGCAAGAATAAAGGCGTCTGATTACGATGGCACCAAGCCCAGTGACATGCAGGTGGAATGAGATTGTCTAATCTCTCTATGCTCCCAACTGCGTGCTATCGCACGCACGTCCTGCCCAACAAGAAAACGAAATGCCCACACGACCACTCGTCTCTGCCGTGGTGTTTTTATGCCTCGCTATCAACTACTTGGCTATCTGCCCCAGAGGTCTAGCAGATCAAAACGTACCGCAAGCGAAAAACGGGAACAACATTCTCAGCCTTATCGATAGCAAAACGGCGTTGTCAATCGCCATTCGCAATCCGGGGGAATTGATCAGAAAGAGCCAGAAATTCAGTGACCGCGCGAACCTTCAGCGCCCACTGAACATCGGCACATTAGCCGATGAGATGTGCGCTGCTATTGGAGTTAGGCAAGGCTTTGACAAGAGTCAACCTGTCGTGATTTCGCTCTGTACGCCACCCGTTTTTCCATCCCTAACCCTGTCGATTTCAGTATCAGACATGGATTTGATGGCAGCGAATTTCGATGTATCAGCAAAGCAGCTTCAGACAGGTGAGATTTTAAAACTACCCAAGCCCCTTCAGACGTTTCTTGCCGTTACATTTATCCGTCTGAAAAGTAACCGAATATTCATGAGCACATCCAAATCGTTGCTAGATTCCCCGATGCTTGATGACTCATTTGAAAAACTCATCCCCAGTCACGACGCAGAAATACTGGCAACTGATGACGCAGTCATCACGCTGGGACAATCAGCCTTTGCCGGTCCATTGCGTATGTTTTTGGACTACATCATTTATCAAGGTGATCCACATAAACAAGGCGAAGTCGAAGAGTTAAAAAACTTTTTCGATGATCTCAGGTACATGGCTTGCGGTATCCGCCTGGATAAGGGAATCGGCAGCACAACGATCGCAAGCTTGAACAAATCGACGTTGAAGGACATTCTCGGCGACTCTTTTGACAGCAGGCGTGATGCAACACTAATTCGGATACCGATGGGAAAAATACTGGCTTCTCATGCGTTGCAAGCTGACGGCAAAACAACGGGCGGGCTACTAGGATCACTCTTATCCAACACCCGATTGGCTATCACAAACCAACTCGACCGCACCCCAATCAATCTGGAATCCTACCAACTTGATGGGCTGCTTAGCGAAGCACTCGATCGGGTCAAAGGTGGTCACCTGGTACTATACGAAAGCTCAGACCGAAGCCGCTACGGCGACTTCAATTTACTGGGCATCCTAACCACAGATGATCCTGAATCCTTCGTTGCCGACCTCACTGGACTTGCTCCATTTCTGAACGCAGCATCCATGAATGAAACAGAAGCGGGAGTCGCATTTACTCAAGAGCAAATAGAAGACCTTGTAACCAAGCTTGGCGATTCACACTACGAACGCCGAAGACTTGCAAAATTGAAATTAAATTTATTAGGTGTTCACGCGCGACCCGCTATTGAGAAGGCAACCAAGTCACGTGATCTGGAACTTCGCCTGGCGGCTGAAGAATTGCTTGCGAATAACGAATTCGAGGCTGTAACTGGCCGCGTCGAGTTGATCGAAGGCAGTCTGTTCACGAGTCTCAAACCATCTTTCACCTACACAGCTAAACAAGATCACGTGGCCAAATCAGATATCGGCATCTTGACCATGGGGTTAGGGAGTGACACACAGCCTATCCAGAATAAAATGAAGACATTGTTTGGCCCAGATTGGCAAAAGGTAAGAATCGCAACGATTGGCAACGAAGTCGTGTTGATGCTGGGGTCCGAAACCTCAATTCTGGAAAAGGCAATCGCTAACCAAAAGCTATCTGAGTCGGAACTCAACAGTCACAAAGCCTGCAACTCGTTTCGCGAACGGGCCAAGAGTGACACCACTTTTGAATTTCATATGGCGATTTCCAGACTGGCCTACCTGCTGGATCTGGGAATCAGCGAAGAAAAATCGGCAGGCAACAAAGAGACTGACCGAGTCTCGTCTTTCGGACTGACGATCAAAGAAAAACAAGTTCGCGTTGACACCTACACACCACCGCAAGACGTCAAGGTTTCCCTTGAAGTCGGACTCCCGCTAATCCTTCCATAGGCCACCCCATTCCAGATAGTTGCGAAAAGCTGTCTGCGGGCTGAGATTTGCGTGCGTCTAACTCCGGCACCTGGAATCATGGAGCTTGGTACTCGAGACTGGCAATGATTTTTCGACCGTCCCTCATGCCCCACTTTCCCTTGATGGCGACTACACGCCCCACTTTGGCATCAAAAACCAGTCGGTGAACCACTCCAAACGAGACACGGATTTCGAGTTTGGACTTGTCTGAGAGTTGTAGGTAGTAGGCGTTGGTATCGTTGATATCGTCACTGACGAGCAGAAGTCCCTTGGCAAGGAAGTCGGTACCGTCATCGCTTGTCACACGCCACGACCCATCATCCTTGATTGCCATCGGATGTCCGGCTGGTTTGGAAATTCCATCGATCGTGCCCGTGCTATCACCTAAAGCCTTCCGTTCGACCCCCATCAAATTCGCGAGCGTCAGCAACAGGTTCGGAAAAGGCGTCGGCTCGGGATACCGCACATGTCTTCCGGGACTGATCGCCCCCCCACCTTTGCCGGCAAGCACCACAGGAATGTCAGTGAGCGTGTGGTAGTCCCCGTGTTTGATTCCTGACATGTACATCACGATTGAATTATCAAGGACGTTTCCCTCACCTTCACGAAACCCCTTCAGTTTTTCAAGCAGGTACGCAAACTGAGTCGTGTGCCATTGATTGACCTTATTGAATCCGGGCAAAATCCCTCGATTGCGGACGTAATGGGACATGTAGTGCATTTCTTCATTGAGCCCAAGAAATCCATAAGTGCAACGACTGTTGGTATTCGCCATCATCATCGTCGCGACACGCGTCGTGTCGGTCCAAAAACTGAGCGCAATCAAATCCAGCATCGCCTTGATTTTCCCACTCAGATCAGCATCGATCGAAAAATCATCAAGCGCAGCCAATTTCTTTTCCCGGGTGGGATTGGCCACTTCCTGAAACGACTTCAATTGTTGCTCAACCTCGCGGATGGACTGAAAATACTGGTCCAACACAGCCAAGTCAGAACGACTCGCCTTTCGCCGAATGTCTCCCGAACTTTCCTTGACAGTATCAAGGACGCTCTTTGTCTGCTGGCGATAACTGCTGTTATTCATGCCACGAAACAGTTTATCAAACACGAGCCCGGGGTCGCGATCTGGTGGAATAGGATTGCCCTCATGATCATGTGAAAGGTAGTTGATCCAAGGGTGCTGTTTCCACAGCGAGTCAGCTGTCAACTGCAGCGATTTGACTGGCGTTTGCTTGCCAATCTTGTCTGCGACCACCTGATCAATGCTGCTGTAGCTTTTCTTGCTTTTGTCCGGCAGCGCACCAGTCATGCTCAGAGACGGAGCGACCAGGTGCCCCCCATTGTTTTTTCCAAACAGGTGGTCAAGATTCCGCAACACAAGCAGATCATCCTTGACGTTGTCGAGCGGTTGCAACAGACTCGACAGCTCAAAGTCAGTTTCAGTCCCACCTGCAATATCCCAAGCGTGAGGAAAGACACCGCAACCTTTGTAGAGCACGCACAAGCGTTTGGCCTTGGCGTCTGCCTTGGCTTTTGCCGCTGCCGTTGCGACAGCAGGTGACATGATGTCCAGCAACGGCAATCCAATTGCTACCTTGCCAATGCCTCTGAGCAAGTGCCGTCGCGAAACCAAATACGCTTGCTTTGTCATGATCCTTCGTCCTGGCGGCAGCGGAACTGAGGTGAATCAATGATCGCCCGAATCACCGAGTTTGATCGATAATCCTTTTTTACCACATGTTGGTAAATGCTGTCTTCAGTAATTCGATCATGCGGCCGAAGCGATCGCCCCAAGGCATATCCCATCATTCGTCGAATGAAATTTCGCACAATCAATTCACGATAATCAGTTAACAACAGTTGTTTCAACTCTTTTGGCGACGAAAACGTTTTGCCGCTTGGCAACATTCCATCACTCGATACAGGACTCTTGTCGGGATAATTTGTACGCCATCGTCCGAGAGGATCAAAATTCTCTAGCCCAAACCCGATTGGGTCAATGTTTTTGTGGCATACCATGCAACTGGGTAACGCCGTGTGAGCTCGAATGATTTCTAGCTTGCCCGGTTTGTCAAGCGGAAGAGACTGAATCGCATTTTCGATAGGCGGCACGTTAGCTGGCGCCTCCAATTGCTGCCCCAACAAGCGGTCGAGTATCCAGACACCACGACGGACAGGGCTTGTCCGTTGTGGTGCCGATGTCAAACTCATCACACCAGCGGAGGTGATGACTCCGCCAAAGCGTTCACTTTGAACGCCACGCACCACAGGCGGATCATAAATCTGTTCAATTCCACGCCGCGCATTTCCTGTCAAGGCACGCACCTGAAGCACGTTGGCGTGCTGTGAATTGATCTCAGGTGATTTTACAAACTGATCCTTCCCATACGAATTAATCGTGTAGTTGCTGATGTACATCCAATCCGAGTCAACCAGGTCCAACAGGCTTAAATCGGACTTGAATAATTCATCAAAAAAATAAAGCAGCTCGTCGTACTGCGCTCGAACGGTTGTCGACACACCCTGAGCATCCGAGGCAGACGAGTCAAGCAACGCATCGAAACCAATCCACTGGGCGGCAAATGACTCGGACAGGGAAAGTCGTCGCGGACTGCTCATCAGTCGTTGAATTTGACCATCAAGTACCTCGCGTTCCCGGAGTCTTCCGCTAGCAGCCACATTGAGCAATTCGTCATCCGGTGTTGATCCGGTCAAAAAGTACGACAAACGAGTTGCGAACTCATGGTCACTGACGCGGTAGGGTGACTTTTGATTTCTTGCAGTTTCAAGTCGGTAATGAAATTCCGGCAGCAGCAAAATTGTTCGCAACATGCTTTTGAATGCGAACATCGACGACTTGCCTTCTTGAGCCCTGGCAAAGACAACGACTGCATTTTCGAGATGTCTGGTTGTAGCTTGTCCCCTCAGCGCGCGACGCAAGAACGACTCAGCTATCTTCCTTACCTGTACTTCTGGCAATCTTTCCGGCAAGACAGTCGCACCCGTCAACATTTCAATTGACGCGGCACTGCCTGACATTTTTGACAGCGCAAAATCGATGCACTTCATATACGCCAACAGCGGAACTGGTTGCGAAGCAAGCGAATCCGCATCATTTACAAATCCACTTTTCCCGGGAACCTCAACCGGCAGAACACGATCAACGAGTCCCTTTTCCACATGCACACTTTTCAGATGGTTGTATTCATTGCGCATCTTGATTCCGAGCAGGTCTTCAAGCGATGCAATGAATTCCTCATGCGTGAGTCGGCGCAAAGGAGTGGTACCAATGTGGGGCAAACCGTCACGCACCACCAACCGCTCATGAAACCACTTTCCAAATTCCTCCAGTTCATCGACTGACAGGGGATTTTCTTCTGGCGGAGGCATCCTACCCTGCGTGAGTACCGTCTCAACACGCAACCAGATTTCCTGCAACTCGTGTGGCAGCGTTTCGTCGGCGGCGTGGTCCTTCATGGAATCGAGTACCGTAGCCAGATCGACAGATGCTTCGGCACCCTCGCCCTGATGACAATCGAGACAGCGTTCCGAAATCAACTCATGCACAAAACGGCCCGTCTCAACAGTGCTTTCCGACCGAACCACGGAACTTGCGATCAAACAAAAAACCAAGGCCAACACCGGAGCGGAACCTAGGTTCCTGAATCTCTGTTTCCTAAGCATCTGTTTCCTAAGCATCTGTTTCCTAAGCATCTGTTTCCTAAGCATCTGTTTCACAACCACCCTTAAAGCTGCACCGTTTTTGCTCGCATCGCTGTTTTTTTAATCGAGTTTTATGGCATCATTTTTTTGCCATCCGACAACAGCATCTTGATTCAACCCTTTAAAATCGCCATCCATCGCGTGATCATCCAG
>Ga0315316_10004254_pt1 | contig 10438 bp, 9 predicted proteins | sample M160m3416metaG_FD_203702 | JGI IMG/M metagenome (GOLD analysis project Ga0315316, IMG submission 203702) | Ammonia-oxidizing marine archaeal communities from Monterey Bay, California, United States - M1 60m 3416 | ecosystem: Environmental > Aquatic > Marine > Intertidal zone | place: USA... | reverse complement strand
AGTAGACACCAAGTCGCTGATTGTTGACAACTGAGCCAACACCGCGCCCCTCATCACAGATACCTTTAAGCGCTCTTGAGGCTATATCCCGTGGTACGAGATTTGCAAAAGCAGGATACATTCTCTCAAGGAAATAATCTCTATCTTCTTCTTGTATATCATTAGGATTCTTATCACAATCCTCAATATTCTTTGGCGCCCAAATGCGGCCATCATTTCGAAGAGATTCACTCATTAAAGTTAATTTTGATTGACTATCACCTGTTGGTGGAACGCAAGTTGGATGAATTTGTGTAAAACTTGGGTTAGCGAAGTAAGCTCCATTTTTATGGGCTCTCCAGGTTGCTGATGTATTACATCCTTTGGCATTCGTTGATAGATAGTAAGCGTTACTGTAACCTCCAGTGCACATCACAACGCAATCAGCAAGATGCGAAGAGATCTCTCCTGTAATTAAATCCCTAACGACAATGCCTCTTGCTTTACCATCAACAATGATCACCTCGAGCATTTCACATCTCGACTTGTGGCTGACTTTTCCAGATGCGATTTCCTTACTCATTGAACTGTATGCTCCCAGAAGAAGCTGTTGTCCAGTTTGTCCTCTTGCATAGAAGGTGCGAGATACCTGAGTTCCTCCAAAAGACCTGTTAGCTAAATACCCGCTGTACTCTCTAGCAAACGGAACACCTTGAGACACTGCTTGATCAATAATGTTACAACTAAGCTGGGCTAAACGATAGATATTAGATTCTCTTGCACGAAAATCACCACCCTTGATCGTGTCGTAAAAGAGTCTCCATGTGCTGTCACCATCATTTTGATAATTCTTGCTAGCATTGACACCACCTTGCGCGGCAATGGAGTGGGCTCTTCTTGGACTATCATTATAACAAAATGACTGGACGTTATATCCAGCCTCCCCTAAAGTGGCACAAAGCGAAGCCCCAGCTAAACCCGTACCTATAACTATGATGTTATATTTCTTTCTGTTTTGAGGAGCGATGAGTGAAAGATCGAACTTGTGTTTCTCCCATCGATTCTCTAAGGGTCCAGTTGGAACGTTTGAGTCAAGATTATGCATATAAAACTCCTAAGGGAATTGAAACATAACCTGCCATCATCAGAACTACAAGAATGAGAGCTACGCCATTGTGCTGTTTGCTTGAGATACCTAAAGTTTGAAGAACATTAGTTAGGCCATGGTGCAAATGAGTTGAAATTGCTACCATTCCGAGTCCATAGATTCCCCACATGATAGGCCTCTTAAAAATATTTTGAATTTCTGAGTATAAATCAACTGTGTTTGTTGAAAACATTTGAAAAGTATGCGTTAATATGAAAATTAAAATTATAGCGGCTCCAGACCATGCGACAATTCTTGGAATAGCTTTAGGATAAGGCTTTTTATAACGGTCACCCGAACTAACATTATTCGAGAGCTGCCTAGTAATTGCAACATAAACATGAAAAGAAAGAGTCACTATTAACAGCGAAGCCAAAATGGGATAAAAAATGGAATTATTAAACCCAACATAAAAATCAGTAAATGCCTGCTCACCCGAATGGAAAGTCAGAGCCGCTAAAAGATAGAAGACTAAGAAAAAAAACCAAAACAATCCAGCAACTGCCATCATTTTCTTAAGACTGACTGTACGATTATTAATAAAATTCATCGAATTCTTGACATAGTTGAGGACTTTTCAATTTTTTATGATAGCTCTTATTGTTCACCGAATAACAATTTAACCTTCTGACAGGTGAGTATTATATTTTATAAGATGGTGAATTTTAGTCTTTAATTATGTTTTTTAAATGAAGAATTCATTTTATTTAATCAAAATTTCATATCTTGAATTTTTGTTTATTTAATTCAAATATCTAAATAACTATCTAACGAATCATCTAAAGCCTCAAGCCATGGAGTATGATGAGGTGGGGACTGAGTTCCAGTCATTAAAGAGGCATGGGATTTATCTCTAAAAGTCATAATGCCGTCTTTTTTATTATGCTTCCAGTCCATAAAAGTTCTATTGACGCCCTCAATATCGAAATTAGGATAATCAGTTTCATCAATTAGCATCTGAGTATATGCTCCCTGAAAGTCAATTGCATAGGCCGCATCATCTTGTGCTGTCTCCCTCTGATGCCACTCAAGAGTATGAGCTTGCATTTCATTGAAAGAAGGCAAATTGATTTTATTTAAAATCACATCTCTTGCATACCAAGCTTGGGCATCGAACATATTGAATGTATACCATTGGTCCTGCATTCCCAGATACATCAGCTTAGGATTCTGTTCCCAAACGACTCCTTTATAGAGTCCAAGGGGGTAGAGAATATTATTGGTTTTCAACCTTAAAGAATCTGGAAGGAAAGGGAAGTGGTGAAGATAGCCTGTACACAGAATAATTGAGTCTACATCTTTTGACGTTCCATCGGCAAAAAAAGCAGTGCTCCCCTCAACTCTCTCTAGCGCTGGTTTTTCCTCCCAATTCTCTGGCCATCCAAATCCCATTGGTGCAGTTCTATAACTACTGGTTATAGATTTAGCTCCATATTTATAACATTGAGATCCAATGTCCTCAGCTGAGTAGCTACTGCCAATTACTAAAATATCTTGATTCTTAAATTCTAGTGCATCCCTGAAATCATGAGCATGCAAAATTCTGCCATTAAAATGACTAAAACCCTCATAGTTAGGAATATTAGGAGTCGAAAAATGTCCACTAGCTACAATTACGTAATCGAATTTTTCAGAGTAGGTTTCATCATCAATATGATTACAAACTGTAACAGTAAATTCTTCACCTGACTCATCATAGTCAACATTTCGAACGGATGAGTTGAAACGAATCATCTCTCGGACTTTTGCTTTTTCAACTCTGCCCTGAATGTAGTCAAATAAAACTTCTCGTGGAGGAAAAGATGCAATTGGATGACCAAAATGCTCTTCAAAATAATAGTCAGCAAACTCTAAGCACTCCTTAGGGCCATTTGACCACAAGTACCTGTACATACTGCTGTGAGCAATTTCTCCATGCTCATCAAGGCCAGTTCTCCAACTGTAGTTCCATAATCCGCCCCAATTATCTTGCTTCTCAAAACAAACAATTTCTGGGATTATTTCGCCCTTTTCTTCAGCGGATCTAAAAGCTCTGAGTTGTGCTAGACCACTTGGGCCTGCTCCAATTATTGCAACTCTCATGTTCATTTATTCTCCTTTTGAATAATCCCATCAATTAACCTTAAAAATCTAAGGTTTTTATAAGAATTTTATATCAGCATTTGTAGTCATTCTAGATAAATTTAATTAAAAAATTCTTGAATTTTCAAAAAAAATAAGAAGAAACTATAAAGTGGAAAATATTGGTAAATAATGGTATAAAATGGGTTTATGTATCGTGGAATTCATCTACTATCTATTGACTCAAAAGGCAGATTAAAGATACCTGCACGTCATCTTGAGCAAGTCAATAAAAATTCTTCTGGAAAAATGGTTTTGAGCGTTCACCCCGATGATTCATGTTTAGTTCTTTATTCTTTAAAAGATTGGGAAAAGCTTGAACTTAAGATTGGAGCTCTTCCCTCTTTGAATATTCATACTAAGAAGCTAGCTAGAAAACTCATAGGTCATGCATGTGAATGTGATCTCGATAAGTTTGGAAGAATTCTTATTCCTAACTCTCATATTAAGTATGCAAACTTAGTTAGTAAAGCTATTCTAAGTGGTCAAGGTAAAAGCTTCGAAATTTGGGATGAAAGGACATGGACAGATCAAATTGAAAAGCTTGATAGGCTCAGTAGTGAAGAAGAGATTCCTCAACAAGTCTTGTCTCTTTCACTTTAGTTTAATGTTATTGTGTATGACGAATGCATGACAAAACTAAATCAGATCGTCATGATTCAGTGCTTTTTGATGAAGCGATTAATGCTTTAAGTATCACGTCAAATGGTGTTTATGTTGACGCTACTTTAGGACGTGGTGGTCATACCCAAGGGATTCTTGATAGTCTTGGAAAATCAGGAAAAGTCATAGGTTTTGATCAGGACCTTGATGCAATCAAATATGCAGAAAAAAATCTTATTGACTCTCGATTAACTCTAATCCATAGTAACTTTTCTCGGCTCAACAATCAACTTGAACAATTAAACTTAATGGGTGAAGTCGATGGAATCCTACTCGACCTTGGTATCTCCTCTCCTCAAATAGATAATCCAGAAAGAGGGTTCAGCTTTAACAAAGATGGAGCACTGGACATGAGAATGGATCAGTCCCAAAAAATGACAGCTGCGCTTTGGCTTAGAGAAAGCAGTGAAAAGGAGATTGCTGATGCATTGTATCAATTTGGTGAAGAAAAGAGAAGTCGGATTATTGCATCCACAATTAAGGAATATCAAAAAAATAAAAATATTGACTCAACTCTAGAGCTTGCAGAACTTATTAAAACTGTGGTTAAGCCAGGTAAAAATAAACACCCAGCAACTCGCTCCTTCCAAGCAATAAGAATAGCAATCAATAATGAACTCAAAATGCTTTCGGAGACTCTTGATCAAAGTATTAATGCACTGAAAAAGAATGGCAGACTTGCAGTCATTACTTTTCATTCAATTGAAGATAGAATCGTCAAACAATTTATTCACAAACATACTCGACCAAAACAACTGCCAAAAGGTCTACCTATTATTTCTAATAATAGTCATCGCCTCCCCCTTAAAGATCTTGGAAAAATAAAACCTTCAAGCGATGAGGTGAGGCTAAATAGAAGATCGAGAAGTGCAATACTTAGAATAGTCGAAAAATGCTAGTCATGTTGCAAAAAAAGGTAGTCATTAATTTTATTTTAATCATTTCAATCATTATTGTATCAATACTTAGTATTCATTGGCACCACGAAATGTACTTGCTTCATAGAGAAGAAAAAACTCTTAAATCAGAAAATGAAAAAATAAACGCTTTAAATCGGCAGCTCTTGATGGAGTATTCAGAAATTCAAAGTGGGGTCAATGTGTTCCAAAAATCTAAGGATGAGTTATTGATGTTTGTGCCTCTTGAGTCTGAATGGGAGGATGTCAGTATATGAGAATTGCTCGAGTTCAGGGCTATAGAAATAGACAGGCATTGGTCAAAGTTTGCTTTACATTGATAGTTTTGATATTCACTTATCGGGCTTTTACTGTGAGTAATATTCAAGCCAATGATATTAAATTAAAAACAAAGGCATCAAAAAATTCAGAATTTTCTTTAGTGGATAAATCTATGAGAGGAAATATTCTTGATAGAAATGACAATCTACTGGCAATTAATCTGATTCATAAAAAAATCAATCTTGACCCAATGATCATTCAAGATGAATACATTGATTTATTGGCTAATGCATTAGAAATACCTATTCAAGATTTTAGTGATGAAATTGAGAATAAGAGGGCTAAAAATAGGAAGTACTTCATAGTTAAAGACAAGCTAAAAGTGAATGATCCTATTTTAAAAAATATTTCTGAGCTTAAGAAAAAGAGATCTAAAGTTTGTTTCAATGAAGTCAAGATTCCATCTCTTAGCTTAGTTGACAAAGCAAAAAAAGTTATAGGAATGAAACCAACAACCAGAGAGAGTATTAAATTCATTAAATGCTCTAGACAGAAAATTGCTGGCGTTGCAATTGAATCGAGTGGGTTTCGTTACTATCCAAAGAAAGACTCTATTGCTCCATTAATAGGAAAATTAAATTCTGAGAATATTGGCGTCTTTGGAGTTGAAGCTGAATATGATCGATATTTAGCTGGAGTGAACGGTATTAAGAGGATTTCGGATAATAAGAATAACTCAAATATTTATTATGATGCTGAAGTCATTAAAAATTTTGAAGCAGGTGAAAATCTCACTCTTACAATCGATTCAGATATCCAATTTCATGTTTTTAATGCCATCAAGGAGCAGGCTGAATTCCATGAAGCAGACTCTGCTGCTGCTATAGTTCTCTCTCCAAATGGTGAAATATTGGCTCTTGCCAACTACCCATCAACAAATCCTAACAATCTAAAAAGTTACAATGCTGATGATTACAGGAATCGAGTTTTTTCAGATAAAACTGAACCAGGCTCAACTATGAAGCCTTTCACCATGTTGTTAGCACTAGACAAAGGACTCATTAAAGCGACCGATGATGAGCTGATAGATGTTACAAAAAGGATAGGTCATGTTCTGCCAGATGGAAAATATTTTAATATTACAATTCAAAAAATTCTCGAAAAATCTCATAATCTTGGCACTGTAAACATATCTGAAAGAATTGAAAATGAAGATTACTACGTTACTTGGAAAAAACTTGGTTTTGGAGAGTCACTTGGCATCATGCCTGGAACTGAAAACCCAGGCTTATTGAGACATTACAGTAATTGGGGATTAGCAGACAAAAGAACTCTTTCATATGGTTATGGACCAATGAACTTAAATCTAGCCCAACTAGCACGAGCTTACCTTGTCTTTGCCAATGAAGGTGCAATTCCCTCACTCAAATTAATCAAGACAGAAAATAATAATGAATCATTTGAGCAGGTTTTTACGCCAGAATCTACTAAAAGGATTTCTGAAATACTAGATTCTGTTGCCTCTAATGATGGCTCTGGATATCGTGCTGTTATTGATGGATATTCAGTTGCTGGCAAAACAGGAACAGCTGAAATGGTCATTGATAGCAGCTATGACAAGGAAGGTGCTCAAAGAACATATTTTGTAGGATTCTCTCCTGCTCAAAACCCTAAATATATCATGGCAGTTAGACTTGACCATCCTAAAAAATGTTTTGTATATAGAAGGCCAGAACTAAAAAGAAGGTGTGAAGGTTCTAATTCGGCGTCTATAGCTTTCAAAAAAGCAATGCAAAGAATTCTAATTAATGATTCAGAGATAAATTCTCAAGTAGAGAGTTAGGAAGATTTTTTTTGATTTACCTTCTTTAGCTTACTTTTCATGATATCCTGCATAACTGCTTTTTCTTCATCATGAGTTTTTGCAGAGAGTATTGAGGCTTTTGTTGACTTTCTTTCGTAATATTTTTCTGCTGCAGTCAATGAATAGCCGAACTCCTCCTTGGCCTCAAATTCACTCAGAAAAGGCTTCAAAATACTTAACTCTTGTAAACGCAGATAAACTCTCTCCTTAGATTTATAGGGATCTAATAAGGCCTCTTTTGAAAGATCTGACTCGACTTGAGCATGTCTAATTAGTTCTAATAAAACTTCAGACTTGGGAAGTTTTCTCACTCTTTCTTCAATGACACTCGACGTCTCAGGGTCATTTACAATTGATGGATAAGTCAAAACACAAGATATCATTCTTGACATCAAACTCTTCATACTAGAATTACTTTTATTACTCATCATTTGGCTCATTGGCTCAGGACTCAATTGTTTGGACTCAGCTTGATTAGTATTGGAAAACTGGACATTTTGAGTTTTGTTTTGCTCAACAGCTTTTTCTACTTGAATAATATTTTGGCCAATCGTATTCGCAATCCCTTCTATTAATTGTTGTCGATATATAGAATAGTTAATCATATTGATCAAAGTCGCTGACTTTTCCAAAAATAAGGTTTTGCCTTCAATCGTATCAAACGGAACCTCTCCCTTAATATGATCAATCAGAAAACTTGAAAGTGTTTGCGCACCTTCAATTCTCTTACTGAATGCTTTTGAAGACTCCCTATTGATGAGAGTGTCAGGATCTTCTCCTTCAGGCAAAATGAGAAACTTAATAATTAGTCCTGAAGTTATAGAGGGCAATGATGTTTTGAGCGCCTTCCATGCTGCGTCCCTACCTGCCTTATCACCATCAAAACAAAAAACAATGGTTTCAGCAGAGCGAGATAAAATTTGCAAATGAGCTGGAGTTGTCGCCGTCCCTAGAGTTGCAACAACATTGGTAATCCCTTGTTGGTGAAGAGCAATAACGTCCATATAGCCCTCAACAACAAGAATTGAGTCAATTCTCCGACTGTATTTGCGGCAATGGTAAAGGCCATATAATTCCTTTGATTTAGAGAATAGAGGTGTTTCTGGAGAATTTAGATACTTGGGGTTATCCTTACTCGATAAAACTCGACCTCCAAATCCAATCACAGATCCTTTTGAATTATGAATAGGAAACATAAGCCGATCTCGGAAGCGATCGTAATAATCATCTTTTTTATCTTTTTTTGGAACAATCATTCCCATTGAGAGAAGATCCTGAATAGACTCCTCTTTCTCAGAAAATTCATCAAAAAGATTAGTCCAGCCAGGTGGAGCAAATCCTAACTCAAATCTTTTAGCGATGGTCCCGCTAATTCCTCTTTTTTTTGCATAACTAACAACCTTATTCTTTGCTGATGAGCTCTTAAGTTGGTTTTGATAAAAATTATTAAGCTCTGACATGATTTGGTTGTATCTCTTGAAGCGTTTATCGATTGGTTTAGCAGTTTGATCATAAACAACTGAGACTCCTGATTCTCCAGCAACTGTTTCAATAGCTTCAACAAAAGATAGGTGGTCATACTTCATAACAAAATCAATAACACCTCCACTTTCACCACAGCCAAAACAGTGATAAATTTGTTTAGTTGGAACTACAGTAAAGGAGGGAGTCTTCTCTTCGTGAAATGGACAACAAGCCTTAAAATCTTTTCCAGCTTTTTTTAAAGCTACGCGCTTATTTATTAGACCAACAATATCTACTCTATTGGGCAAATCATTGATAAAATCTCTGTCAATAAATGGCATAATTTACAGCTTAGTCTTTAGTTTAGTTTTCTTTTTATTTTAATGTTAAACACCGAATTCATTCACCCTAAATTTATACCAACCTGGATTCTAATCTTATTCATGCGTATAGGTGTTTTGATTCCATTCAATGTTCAGGTTATGATTGGAAAATCAATAGGAAGAGTGCTTTATCCATTCATGCATAAGCTTAGATCAACTGCCTACTCCAATATCTCTCATTGCTTTCCTCAAAAAAAACAAAAGCAGGTAAATCACCTTGTAAAAAGACACTTTGAAGCAATAGGTGTGAGCTTTTTTGAAACCGCGAATGCTTATTACGGTAGTGATAATAAAATAAGAAAGCTTCTAACGATCACAAATGACAAGATCTTTAAAGATGCTCTTAGGGAAGAAGGCGGAATTATTCTCCTTTGCTCTCATTTTATGCCTCTCATGCTGGGTAGTCGAGCACTGCTCCTAAATCATACTATTGCAAATGTATATAGACCCCAAAACAATAAGTTATTTGACAAGGTCATGGTTAAAGGATACAAAAAGAATGGGGCTGTGATGATCAAGAGTACTGATACCAGATCGATTGTTAAAGCAATCAATAATAGCCTTCCAATTTGGTATGCTCCCGATCAGGATCTAGGGAAAAACAATAGTGTCTTTGCGCCACTTTTTGGAATAGAAACAGCAACTCCAGCAGCAACCGCTAGACTCGCAAAAAATAATAATACTAGGGTGATACCCTATAGCTTTATTCGAACTAAGAAGGGTTATTCAATGTCATTTGAAAAACCAATTTTGAATTATCCTACCTCTGATCCGGTCCATGATGCAACGGTTGTCAATAAAATTCTTGAAAAGCAAATCAGTAAATCGCCCGAACAATATTTGTGGATTCATCGTCGCTTTAAAACAAGACCTAATGATGAAAAAAACTTTTATAAATATAATTAATATTATTTGATTAGAAATACAACATTTTAAAAAAATAGAGTATAATTCACCACTTAATTTTTTGATACATGAACTACAAATATGTCAATTGATACACAAGCTATTATTAAAGAATACCAAAAAGACCCTTCTGATACTGGGTCTGTTGATGTGCAAGTTGCGCTTCTTACAGCTAGAATAAGGCATTTAACTGAGCATTTTAAGACTCACAAGAAAGACCACCACTCTAGAAGAGGGCTTTTAAGACTTGTTTCTCAACGTAAAAAATTACTTGCATATATCAAGAACAATGATCTTTCAGCCTACGCTAATTTGATTTCGCGTTTAGGCCTAAGAAAGTAAATAATTTTTAAGAGACAAAATTAAAGCCCCTATTTTGGGGCTTTTTTATTACTTGTCGCATTAAAATAGAGTCATGGAATTATCTGCACACTACCAAAAAATATCTGAGCTTACAGAGCGTCTTAGTGTTTTATCTGATCACCTTGAGCTTGAAGAGAAACAAGATCGACTTGAAGAAGTTAAATTGGAGTTAGAAAACCCAGATGTTTGGTCAAATCCTGAAAAAGCTCAATCCTTAGGCAAAGAAAGGGTTCAGCTTGATAATTTATGTGAAACATTTTCAAAGTCAAATAGTATCTTAAGCGATGCTAAAGAGCTTTTAGAAATGGCTGAAAGCGAAAATGATGTTGATACAGTAAATGGTCTAATAACAGACTTAGACAAGACAGAG
>Ga0315316_10004251_pt1 | contig 10440 bp, 13 predicted proteins | sample M160m3416metaG_FD_203702 | JGI IMG/M metagenome (GOLD analysis project Ga0315316, IMG submission 203702) | Ammonia-oxidizing marine archaeal communities from Monterey Bay, California, United States - M1 60m 3416 | ecosystem: Environmental > Aquatic > Marine > Intertidal zone | place: USA... | reverse complement strand
TCGATCTACTTAGCGAATCTTCCTCCATCTATTACTAATTCTGAACCCGTAACATAACTTGATTCATCACTTGCAAGATAAAGAACCCCCATAGCAATTTCTTTAGAAAATCCAAATCTTCCAAGAGGAACATCCGATAAAAGTTGCTCCTTTGAAATCGGACTGTTTTGTAATACTTTTTCTCCCATGGGGTTATCTTTTATAATTCCAGGATGTACAGAATTGCAACGAATCCCATCTGAACCATACTGAACAGCAATAGATTTTGTTAATAATCGGACACCACCTTTGCTAGCTCCATAAGCAGGAGCCATAGCCGTACCGATTAATCCGGCTATAGACGATATATTAATAATCGATCCTCCGTCTGACTTTTTCATTGCTGCGATGACAGATTTAGATCCTAAAAACACACCTTTTAAATTAACTGAATGCACAAAATCCCATTCGGATTCTGATGTCTCTTCTAGATGTTTAGTTAATAAAACCCCCGCATTATTAACTAAAATATCTAATTGACCATATGTCTCAACAGATTTAGATACCGCTTTTTGCCAATCAGATTCGATAGTAACGTCAAGATGAACATATGTAGCTTCTCCACCAGAATTCCGAACTTCTTCTTCTAGAAGCTTACCTTTTGCATCATCAAGATCACCAAATACTACTTTAGCGCCTTCACTACAAAAAAGTTTCACCTCTGCACTACCTTGTCCTCCAGTTGCACCTGAAATTAATGCAACTTTACTTTTTAACCTTCCCATTTATATCTCCTTTTAGAAAACCTCGGTATAGATGTATAATATGTGTTCTGAAATATATTTCAACTATATATTAGGGGCCCGTAGCTCAGTGGTTAGAGCTATCGACTCATAATCGATCGGTCGTAGGTTCGATCCCTACCGGGCCCACCATTAAAAATAGCTAATGTAACAGGAATACAATTCCAATATTATGTCCAAAAACTTATCAAGACTAATACTTATAACAATCGGTCTATTAATTTCAAGTGTGGTTATATTGTCTAGCCCGGATTCTGTAATAGCCCATGGAGATATGAAGGAAATACACAGAAGCACTATAGACGATTACGATATAACTGTAAGCATACTGCCCCATAATCCTGTCACCGGGGGATTTTCACACCTAACCATAGAGCCTAAATATAAAAAATCTCAAAAATCTATTGAAGAAGCTCTAATAACTGTATTTATCAGAAATGATTCATATGCATATAAATCTAGAGCTGTTAACACACCAGATTCTCCCAAATTATATGATGCTAATTTTACGTTTAAAGAAGGCGGAGTTTGGGATATAGAAGTTGAAATTTCAACGATCCCAGAACAATTTTCAACAATTAACTTTCCACTATCTGTAAGTGGAGAATCAGTTAAAGACGGCCGAGAAGCTGGATTCTTTTTCTTATTTGTATTCTCCGTATTAATAACAGGGAGCATCGTACTCATTTTAAGATATCGACGGGTGAAAAATTAATCGTTTACGCGTTTATTCATCAAAATCTTCAATATGATTAATTACATTTTTATTATCTGAAATCTTATAAAAAACTTTAACAGGATCCCCCGTAATCATATGTTCTCTAAGATGCATAGGAGAAAATTCTTCTATATACGTTTGGATAAAATAGTCTTCAACTATTTCATCTTCTGACTGCAATGTTATTTTGTTAGCAATTGACAACGTCTCTGCTTGTACTTCAATTATTCGTCCGATTGTCTCGTATTCTTTTGATTGTTGTTCTAAATCATCATTACAACTTAAAATTAAAATCCACGTCACAAAGATAGCTGTTAGAAGATACTTTTTTTTTGTTTCATCTCTAAAAAACATCGAATATCCAGTAAGTTTTAATAAAAAAATGGACCTAATTGTAATTGAACAAAAAGCACTATTCAGTGCATGCTGATAATCTGATAATTTAAAATCATTTGCATATTCATCATTTAAGATTAATATTAAAGTTCAGTATGAATAAATTCAAACATATTATATTAGGAATAACAGCCATTTTGGTAACTACTTTCGTATTAGTAGCTCCATCAGGCTCTACTTCCGCGGATAGTACATCCAAACGTGTAAACATGATAGCTATAGACTCTAACACGTTAACTTACGAATATGGAAGGAATTCGATAAAGTCATTTATGACATTATCCTCAACTCTTAAAACAGGAGATGAGTTTTATATATTCATGATGGATGCAACTGACGATTTGTACGGCCCTTATGTGGCTGGCGATTTAAAATTCGATTCTTACAACGATGATCTAAAACAAATAATAGATCAAACAGATGCAGCCGAATCAATTTCATTAGCTAAATCATTAACAAAAAGCTATGATTTTTTTAGTATTAACAAAGTTTCTCCTGGATCTTATTTATATTTATTAAGCTCATCTGACATTCGCGCACCTGAAAAAACAGAACAAGAATCATTAAACTTAATATCTAAAAAATTCAATGAAGGTGGATGGAAAATACAGGGATTAGCGTTTGAAGGAGCTTCCCCTAGTACCTCCAAATTATTTGAAAATTTATCTTCAAACACAGGTTCGAATTTCTTAAATGTAACATTCCAAAATGGTTTCAAAGATATTGCAGACATCATAATGTCTGAAAATTCATTAGGATCTTTAATCCCATCTAGTAATCAAATTTTAAAACAAGAAGAAAAACTAACATCTGAAATCCCAATACCTCCTGCTACAAATAAAATGACCATCATGATATTTAAAGAGGATCCATCTGGATCTTTAAGATTACGTAATCCCGATGGAGTTGAAACATCAGCTTCCGACCGAAAAGCATCAAGGGTTTTCGAATCTCCTCATGTTGTTATTTGGGAATTAGAAAATCCTATATCAGGGAAATGGACAATTGATATAAGTGGAATTAATGGCCAAATATCATCATGGTATCAAGCTTCTAGTAATTATAGAGTTAACTTACAATCAAATAAAACACTCCCTTCTAATTCCACTACAGAGTTAATATTGTATGTAACTAACGAAGGATTAATGATATATCCAAAAGATGTTTACATTGAAGTAAACTTAATATCCCCTTCTGGCAATAATGTTGTTTATGCATTAAATGACCAAGGAATTGAAGGAGATGCTATTGCAGGAGACGGCTACTTTACTTCAAAATTACCATCCGATAGAAGTCCGGGGCAATATTCAGCTATAGTAACACTTGGGTGGTACAATTCTTCAAACACAATCATAGAAAACATACTTTTTAACTCTCAACCTTTTCCAACAATAGATGTAGAATCTCTAAATATCTCAAATATATATACCAATGAGGCTACTATTGTAGCTACAGCGTATATCAAGGTTGGCGAGGATCCGTATCCTGTTTCCCCTTACAGAATATCAACTTCTCCCCAAGAGGATTATGTGATCACTTTAACTCCACGAACTCCAGGTACAGACGGAAAAGCCTGGATGTATGATGTCGCTGTTACTCCTTCTACTGAAGGGAACAAGGCAATAAATCTAATCTTAGATATATCTTATGCCGGTGTACAACATATAGAACGAAGTAATCCATTGAGCATACCCGCTACAGACAAACCTATTTTGTCTGCCGAAGATGGCATAAATATTGTTATTATAATTGCAATAATATTTTCACCTATAATTATTTTACTAGTAGTAGCTGGTTTGTATTACAAATCTCAAACCCAACCTTTTGGATTCATAATTGATGAAAAAGGATCTGTATTAATAGATTTCTCAAGTTTAGAAAGAACTAAATTTAACAAAATATTTAATATAAATAATGTGAAAGGCAAAGATACGGGATTAGATGAGATGATAGGAATAGACTTCAAATTCACGGGTACCCAAGTAACAATACAAAATTCTAGGACAACCCCTACTGTAAGATTAAACAACAACCCCGTTATTGAAGATAAAATGATACAAAATAATGATTGGATCGGGTCTTACGGTAAATTATTTAACTTCAAGTCATCTCTATAAATTCAACTAACTTACCTAAGAAATAATATCTGAAATGGCTCTCATTGCTACATAGTATCCCTGTAACCCTAATCCAGTTACTGACCCTTTACAGACAGTAGATATATCTGATGTTTGTCCTCTTTTAGCAGGATTTGATATGTGAACCTCGATGGTAGGGTATTCAACTTGAGATATAGCAGCACATAATGCTGGATATCCAATAGAAAACCCTGCAGGATTAATGATAGCTGCGTGACATCCCTTATTTTGTGCCTCATATATTTTATTAATAATTTCTCCTTCAATATTAGAATGAAAAATATCAACAGTGAATTCTAGCTGTTCAGCGTATTTTATAATCGCAGAATTGTAATCGCTCATCGTTTCGGAACCGAAAATGTCAACTTGAGTTTTTCCTCTCATGTCTATGCCGGCTCCATGTATAACTAAAATATTTGACACATTATTCCTCCATAATTTGCTTACACATTATATATCTAATGCAGATATACATGCATTAACAATAGAATCCGTGTTAATCCCATATTCTTTATACAAATCTGCCCTACTACCAGATTGTCCCCAATCAGAAACTCCTAAAGGGAAAGTTTTATTACCTATAGCCGCTCCTATCCATGATAAAGAATGAGGATGAGCATCAATCAAAGTAATAACAGGAGCGTCTAAATAAATGCCAGGGAGCATATCCTTTATAGCTTCATTGTAATGTTTTAGGGAAGACTCAATACTTAATTCGGAAAAGTCATCTATAGATATTTGCTTGCCCATTTTAGCCCTACCTCTGTATCTGACAATGGAATATATTCACAGCCCACCCACCCATCGTAACCTAACTTGTCTAACCACTTAAATAAAAATGGATAATTAATTTCACCTGTCCCAGGTTCATGTCTACCTGGATTGTCAGCGATCTGTATATGGCTAATAAGTTTCAAATTAGATTCAATAGTTTTTGCTAAATTCCCTTCCATGATCTGCATATGGTAGATATCATGTTGAAGCATTAAATTATCTGAATTCACATCTTTAATTATGCTAACAGCCTGATTAGTATTATTTAGAAAAAATCCTGGGATATCATTTGTATTAATACTTTCTATAATTAATTTCACACCGGCTTTTTTCAAAACAGGTGCTGCGTATTTCAGATTTGATACAAGTGTTTCCCTAGCTTCTTCATCCGTAATATTAAGAGGCTTTATTCCTGTTAAACAATTGACTTGAGGACAAGACAAATCCGAAGCATAATCTGCAGCTAACTCAACTCCTTTTTTAAATTCCTCAACTTTAGTAGGGTCGCATGCAATCCCTCGGTCTCCAGAATCCCAGTCCCCTGCAGGCAAATTATGAAGTACTTGAGTTAGTTTATTTTCTTTTAGTAACATCCTAAGATCATCTTTTTTATAATCATAAGGAAATAGATATTCTACGCCACTAAAACCCATTTTAGCAGCCGAATAAAATCTGTCCTCAAAAGGGACTTCATTAAACATCATACTCAAATTCGCGTCTAATTTAACCATAATTAATTATCTCCACTCAATATCATCAATTTTCGTTAGTTTATTACACATGTAAAGACAATATCGAGTTATGCTAAAATCTAGCTATAAATTTAAATGGGGACGCGCGGATTCGACAGGGGATGTCACCGCGAGATTGCAGGTCGAGGTCCTTCTCCCTCGTTAATAAAGAAGGAAAAAAGTAACTGGCAACAAACAGCTAGCACTGGCCGCTTAATTAGGCCACGTCTACCATTCTCGATCCCCGAAGAGAGTGACTAGGCGCCAATAGACGGGGTGTAGTCAGTAATACGCCGATAATACTGGCTGAAAACTATCGGCTAGTCTGGAGTAGTGTCCGCTAATCGATGCTATTTCAAACAAATTTAATGATTAGCTAAACCTGTAGTATATCTCGTTCGGGGTGTCTTTTGGACGGGGAGTTCGACTCTCCCCCGTCTCCACCAATAAAATTTTATACTATAATGAAATTACGTAACTTATGGAGAAAATTATAAATTAATATGAATTATAAAAAAGTAATCTCTATTAATGGTATTTTGATTATGCTAACAATTGGATTGATATTGTTTTTGGTAAATATAAATATTCAAAATAATTCTATAATATCTGCCGATAATGGCTTAAATGAAGAAAAGAAATATATTACATCTAGTATATTGATGTCTAAAATACAAATAGCTTTAGAAAATGGCAAAATTACTCAGATACAAGCCAATGAAAAATTAGCCATCATCCAAAATAAATCAAAATATCAAAATAAGAATATGGATATGGATGCAATCAAGTCTAAAATACAAATAGCTGTAGAAAATGGCAAAATTACTCAGATACAAGCCAATGAAAAATTAGCCATCATTGAAAAAAAAATAAAGTAGCCATATATGCCTACTAAAAATTATTACAAAAAAAAATCTGAAACATTACTTAATTCAAAAAAAGTTTCTATTACAAATCCCAGACTATTATTATTAAGTCTATTAATTAAAGCAGGAAAACCATTAACTGTTGAACAAATTTTAGCTCTGGCCAAAGGTGACTTAGCTCAATCGACGTTATATCGTGTTTTAAATGATTTGTCAGGATTCGGATTATTAACGGAATTCAGAACTCCTGAAAATACTATTGTTGTAGAACTAAATGATCATGAAGCAGAGCACCATCATCATATTTTTTGTGAAAGTTGCGGGGGAATAACTGATATATCCTTAAGCGATGCTGTAGAAAAAGCAATTGAAGAAGAGATTAAAATGATACAAAAAAATCTCAACGTATCAATAAGTGCGCATGCTTTAGAATTATATGGAACATGCCAAGGCTCCTGTACAGTATGCAAATAGCCAATCTCTTTAAACATTATGCGTTATAATAGACCAAAATAATTACTATTTTCCGTTTAAATTAAAATTATTAGGATATCTAATGACTAATTCAAATGAATTCAAACTTATGTCTCACTTGATACGAAGAGCTGGTTTCTCTTCAACAAAAGAAGATATCGAAAAAAGATTGAAGATAGGATACGAAGAAACTGTAGAAGAGTTGCTTAACCCTGTACATAAAAATGACACTATAGATGATTATCTTTTACGAAGGTATAACCCTGACCAAGGAACTTCCCATGATTCAACTGGTGCTGGTTCATATTGGCTGTACAGATTAGTTTCAACTAATACTCCTTTACAAGAAAAAATAGGTCTTTTTTGGCACAATATATTTGCTACAGGGTACTCAAAAGTAACCAATGGGAAATCCTTAACAGATCAAATTGCCATGTTTCGGAAACATGGCACAGGAAGGTTAGATGATTTATTACTAGAATTATCTAAGGACCCTGCAATGATACTTTGGCTAGACAACATGGATAATCATAAAGAGGCCATAAATGAAAATTATGGTCGTGAATTATTAGAATTATTTTCAATGGGAGTCGGTAATTACACTGAAGACGATATTAAAGAGTGCGCTCGAGCATTCACTGGATGGACAATAGCGAATGCTGAATATACAAAGCAATTAGCTGTAAGAAATTCTATTTGGCCATATGGCAAAATAGCTTGGAGGTATGAGTATGATATTACAGACCACGATGCCGATAAGAAAAAATTCTTAGGCCATGACGGTGACTTTAATGGTGAAGATATAATAAATATTATATGTGAACAGCCTTCTACAGCGCGATTCATATCTCGTCACTTATACCATTTCTTTGTAGCAGACGAGCCGCCTGTCCCTTCTTGGCCTTATGTTGAGCCTCAGGATATGGAAGCTATAAAAATTCTAGAAAAATCCTATTTTGATAGTAATCATAATATTGAAGCAATGTTACGTACGTTATTTAATTCAGATTTTTTCAAATCTGAAAAAGTTTACTACAAAAAAATCAAAAGCCCTACAGAGTTAGTAGTTCAAATATTAAAAATTACTGAGGAATTTGATGGCCCCAATTTTGAATTATCAAGCCGGAATAATCAGATAACATATATGGGACAACAATTATTAAATCCTCCATCTGTAGAAGGTTGGCATCAAGGACTTGAATGGATTGAAACAGGATCTATCACAGAGAGAGTAAACTTTTGTGTTCAACAGATGAGTGACTTAAGTAACCCAGGTATATTAAAAATAATTAATTTTATTTTAAATTCTGATATTCAAAATATATCTACCAGTGACATAATTGACAAAATATTAAATGAAATTGGCGGTTTAGATATATCGCAGAATACGCGTGAAAGCCTAGAAGATTTCATTAATAATATTGACTTAAGTAAAAGCAGCCTCGCAGATGAATCAACTATAGCAAATGTGTTTGGGGTAATCGGATCAGTGCCTGAATTCCAAAGATGCTAATAACTAAATAAAATATGATTACAAAAAATATTACAACTAAATTCATGAATTACTCCCACACATTAGGTCTTTGCACTATGGAAGGTAGAGGATTCATGTTTCCTGTAGATACTGCTTTCTCAAATGATGGAAGAATGCATACTATCAGTAGAGCCTATCCCGCTGTATCAAGAAACTTACGAGTCACAATGTATGACACAGAAGGTGATTTTTTTGGTGTCTACGGAGGCTTTGGAGAAGATTTAGGACAATTTAGATGGCCCACTGCAATAACTACTCATCAAAATGGTGATATTTATGTAAGCGATGAAAAAAATAATCGTATAACAATATACGGCATAGATGGGACTCCTAAAAAGTCTTGGGGAATCACAGGTAGCAACCCGGGAGAATTAAATGGCCCTGCGGGAATATGTTTTAACAAAAACAATGAACTTATAATTTCCGACCATAAAAACAACAGAATACAGAAATTCACATCTGACGGAGATTTTATATCCCTATTTGGAAATGAAACAAACCAAAATATAAACCTCAATCTACCATGGGGGATTACAATATCTTCTAATGATTATATATATGTTGCTGACTGGGGGAACCATCAAATCGCTAAGTTCTCAAATGACGGGAATTTACTACAACGTTTTGGAAATTTAGGTACTACCAACGGGGATTTTAAAAATCCATCAAGTGTAGCAGTAGATAAAAATGAATATATATATGTTGCTGATTGGGGGAATGAACGAGTCCAAATATTTGATCCAAATGGAACTTGGATAGAAACACTTAGAGGAGAAGCCACTCTATCAAAATGGGGCGAAGAATTTATGCTAGCAAACCAAGAAGAAGCTCTTCCAAGATCTAAGTCAAATTTAGAGCCTGACATATCACAATTCAAAGGGGACCCGTATGAAGAGTCCGCACATATCGAAAAATTATTTTGGGGACCAGTGTCAGTCAAATTAGATAAAGACGACACCTTATATGTAACCGAAAGCAATAGGCATAGAATTCAAGTCTATAAAAAATAATAATTAATAATAATCGTATTTAATATCCCTGTAATTAACAAAATCAAGAAAAACAATGTAGGGGCTATGAGTGTCATAAGGTTATTTGTATTAATAGTTTTAAGTAATATACCCCTAATATATAGGACACTAAATATAATACTTATCCCCCAAAAAAATAACGGAATCCAATATCTCATTAAATAAGTAATTTGGGTTTCGGGTATTAGTTCATTTAGAATTCCGTAATTCGTATCAATAAATGATGCATGTAAAGTTATCGTAGATAATATCAATCCCCATCCTTTTAAAATACCCTCTGAAATTGATAGGTATAAATTTAAAGTTTTTTTGATATCATCTGAGTAGGAGTTATTTTCTCTGCACATTTTTAAATTATATATCGTGATGTATACGGGGTCCTAATGAATACGGAATTATTACCATTTACTTTGTTAATACTATGGTTAACTCTATGTTATTTAGTCGGAACAATCCAAAGTGGTGACATATTATCTAATAAAAAAAATGTAAATATAAGAAAATTAGGTACTAAAAACCCTGGAGCCTCAAATATATATTCAGAGTTAGGAGCTCGATATGGTATTTATGTTTTTTTTATAGACATAATAAAAGGATTAATACCCACTGGCATACCTTATATTTTAGGATACCCTATATGGATATCTGTACTATCTATGTTCATATTATTAGCTGGTCATATGATCCGTTTACCTTTTAAACCTTCTGGAGGAACAGGAATGGCGACATCTATGGGAGCTGTTATAGCATTAATACCAATTGCTGCCATAGTAACAAGCATTCCTGCTGCCGCTGTGTTATTGATCACTAGAAGTCCCGTCTATACCGGAGTTTTTTCTTTTTTGACAGCAACGATAATTAGTTGGTTAATATACAAAAATTTGATAATGACATTTTCTGTTTTAGTTGTGGGCGCATTTATAATGTTAAAGATTAGAGCTCAGTATAAAAACATAAAATAAATCGATTTATTCAAGATAGTAAGACGGCATAAGA
>Ga0315316_10004250_pt1 | contig 10441 bp, 10 predicted proteins | sample M160m3416metaG_FD_203702 | JGI IMG/M metagenome (GOLD analysis project Ga0315316, IMG submission 203702) | Ammonia-oxidizing marine archaeal communities from Monterey Bay, California, United States - M1 60m 3416 | ecosystem: Environmental > Aquatic > Marine > Intertidal zone | place: USA... | reverse complement strand
ATCGTCCAATAGTAGATGAAATATGTGAGTCACTTCCAACAGTTGTTAACAAATTATTTTCCTTTGCAAAAATTTCTGCTTTTTTATTAGAATAGATATCAACGTTTGAACTGTTAAAGACTTCAAACAAATCACATTTCAAAGAATCATCTCTTAGTGCATCAACCAGACTAAATGGATGAGGTGCAATGGTTACTGCATCTTGTGATTTTGCTGCATCAAGAATTTCATCAATAGACTGATTTGATTTTATTTCATCATGAAGACCGTAGACAAGAACATGTGCTTCTTTATCAGTAGTTATTTCTACAGCAGGGTAAATTTCAAGATTTGAGAATTTTTCATGGTTATTTTTGTATTCAGTAATTTGTTTGAATCCATCTAATGTATTATGATTTGTTACAAATAATACATCCAGTTTAGATTCCAATGATTTTTCTAATTGTTCGTTTATTGTGACGCTAGAATCAAAAGGAGGTTCTAAATCACCTACATGCCCGTTTGAAAAAATATTATGGCAGTGAAGTTCGGTTCGAAGCATTTCTAACACTTTATGTAAAATTTTACTTTTTATTAGTTATTTGAATAAATCTTCTTTGTCTGGACGTATAATGCTCTGAATATTTCCAGGATTTTCTTTGAATTCAAAATTTTTGATTATTGCTGCAGGACGTTTTTTGGTTTTACCCATTACAAGTTCTGCTGCGGAACAAATCTCATCAGATATAGCAGTAGCAGTAACACGTAAAATTTTGCCAAATGTATCATGTGTTCCTTCATAATGCAATATAGTATCGATACCAGATACACCAATAGCATGATCTGTCTGTCCCATTCTGAAAGGACGTCCGAAAGTATCTGAAATTATAACAGCAATTTTTTTTCCGGTTTGTTGCAAAATTTTTAATCGGATTTGTTGTGCAGACTTATCTGAATTTTTTGGAAGCAATGTAGCATAACCTTTTTCTACATTACTTTCATCAATTCCTGCATTTGCACAGATGAAACCATGTTTAGTTTGAACAATTATTACTCCATGTTCCATCCGAACAATTCTTTCAGATTCAGATAAAATCGCTTGAACTAATTTAGGATCCTTCCCATAAGCAGATGCAATACCAATAGATAATTCAGAAGGAATTATAGATTCTAAGTTAACAACCCTCCCTTCATGTTTTGATATGATTTTTTGTGAGATTACAAGTACATCACCATTTTCTAAACTTGTTTTTGAAGAAGATAATAACAGGTCAACAAGATCATCCGCAGGCTGAATATCATTTTTCAAATGAATTGGAATTATTTGTAAACTCATCAGAAGACAATAAATCACGTTATAATTGAATTTTTTCTATTATGATGAAATAGGAATTGGGAGTTCCATTGAATAATGCTGATTAATTATAGGAATTATTTGTGTAAGATCTTTTTCTTCGAGAGTTATAGTTGCAAGATCTTTAACTAAATCTTGAGCACGATAAGCTATACCAAGATTACATATATCAAATAGTTTGATATCATTTGCACCATCAACAATTACAGTAATCTCGTCTTTAGGAATGTTCCATTCTTGTATTTTGATTTTTGCAGATTTAGATTTATCTGAATCAACATTTATTGTTACACCATCTAATTTTCCATCTTTGAAAATTAATTCATTTGTGTAGACATGATCAAGATTTAATTCTTCTTTTAATCTATCAGTCATTATAGTAAATCCACCAGATACCGCCATAATTTTCCATCCTGCATCTTTAAGAGTTTTACAAGCTTCTCTTGCACCAGTCATTATAGGTAACGAATCAGCAACTTCTTTGCATGTTTCAAAATCTAAACCTCGTAAGAGATTTACACGTTTAGTTAATCCTTCTTCCCAATTTATTGATCCCTGGATTCCTTTTTTTGTGATATCCCAAATCTCATCTGCTTTATTCACTTTTTCAGCTAGAATTGGCAAATATTCTGCGTCATACAATACACCTTCTACATCAAAAATTGCTAACAATTGTTTTCTATTTTCACACAAAAAATTCATCATATAAAAGTTGAAATAAAGTAGTCCGATCAACAATAGCTAATAATAAATCAGCCTTCATAGTTGCTTCATTATGGTAGATGAATTAGAGCATAAATATGAAGTAGAGGTTAAAACACGGGAAGGAAGACAGAAACTTCCGGATGATGTGAAAACAATTCTAAAAGAGGGAGGCATGATGGACGAGAAAGGAAAATTGAAACTCAAAGGAGTAAGTCCAAAAATGCTAAAAAGGATGAAACAAGAGTATGTAGAATGCCCAGTCCTAAAAGATGAAATTCATTTCGTGCAATGTTTTGTTTGCCCAAACTTTCAGAGTAGAGTTATGGGAAATGTCTTATGTAAAGGCGTTTCACTCAAAGATTAACAGTGATTCTTTTAATCTGATTAACAATCTTCATTTTACGTTGTATTGTTAATTCTGGCTCCATTGTACAAAAGATAGTTTTTCTTGCAGTGTAGATTACAAACTGAGTGACTTTTTCACGTTCTACATGGACATATCTAACTTTTCCAAGAGGACGATCAAATTCTTTTCTCATTTTACGTCTTTGTGATACTTGTTTGCAAAAATTTTCTTCTTGACGTTGTGATTCAAGAGAGTGTTTTCCAGTTTTCATGATACCCTCAACAATGTTACCTTTTAGATCAATTATGGAAGCAAACCTCATTTGAGAATCAAGAGAGATAATTTTCTCAATTATACTAAGAAGATCCTGTTTTGCCATATTTCTCATCATTTTAGATTTTCAATATAATTCTAGTTTTCCGAGATATTTCTGGGAAACAAGACTAAATAATTACAAAATTCCTGTCATTTCAAATGGGGAAAGAAATTGGAATAACTGTAAAAAAATTAGATGATTTCAGTGAATGGTACACACAAACGGTCATAAAATCAGAGTTGGTAGATTACGCACCGGTTAAAGGATTGATTGTTCTTAGACCAGATGGATATTCAATTTGGGAGTCATTGAAATCATCACTTGATGCCAAATTTGTCGCTACAGGTCATAGAAATGGGTTTTTGCCAATTTTAATTCCAGAATCATTGTTAGGGAAAGAAAAAGATCATTTTGCAGGATTCAATCCAGAAGTTTTTTGGGTTACAAAATCAGGAGATAATGAGTTAGGAGATAGATTAGCATTAAGACCAACTTCAGAAACACTAGCATATACATTATTTTCAAAATGGATTAGAAGTTGGAGAGATCTTCCATTAAAAATTAATTTTTGGAACACAGCACTTAGAGCAGAAATTAAAGCAACAAAACCGTTTTTGAGAACATCAGAATTTCTTTGGCAAGAGGGACATACGGTACATGTTCAAAAAGAAGAAGCAGAAAAAGAAGTTACAGACATTTTAGAATTGTATAAAAAAACAGTTGAAGATGAGTTAGCAATACCAGTCATTACAGGAAAAAAATCAGAAAAGGAAAAATTTGTGGGAGCAGTATACACATTAACTATGGAGTCGCTTATGCCAGATGGAAAGGCACTACAAATGGGAACATCCCATTTCCTTGGACAGAATTTTTCCAAACCATTTAATGTAAAATATGCAGATAAAGAAAATGTAGAGAGTTATGCATGGCAAACATCATGGGGAGTTTCATGGAGATTGATTGGAGGTATGATTATGGTACACGGAGATGACAAAGGACTAGTGTTACCTCCAAGAGTAGCTCCAATTCAAGTAATTATAATTCCAATTTATTATTCCGATGAAGACAAAGAAAAAATTCAGAATGTATCACAAGATATAGAAGAAAAATTAAGAGAAGTTAAGATTAGAGTTCAAGTTGATAATAGAGAACAGCTAACTCCAGGTTTCAAATTTAACGAATGGGAGATGAAAGGAATTCCATTAAGAATTGAAATTGGTCCAAAAGATTTAGAGAAAAATCAAGTTACGTTTGCAAGAAGACATAATCGTCAAAAAGATGATCAAAAAATACTAGGACTGGTAGACAGAGTAGTTACAGAATTAGATAAAATTCATGAAGATATGTTTGTAGATGCAAAAAAGATTCTAGATGATAGAACAGTAGAGGTAGAGAATTATGATGAATTCAAAGCTGAACTTGAAAAAGGAAGGTTAATCAAAGCACCAATTTGTGAAAATCAAGATTGTGAAGAGAAGATTAAGGAAGAGACAAGCGCAGATGTAAGAGTAATTACGGAGAATTCTGACGATACAAGTTCAAAATGCATCATATGTTCAAACCAAAGTGTCACTAGACCACTCTTTGCAAGAGGATACTAAATTTTATTAGTTTTCAGGAGAGACATAGTTTATGATGTTAAAATTAACAATCAAGGATATTTTAAAACAAAGAACATTCTGTGTGATCGGGATATTATCAGGAACGTCATTAGGCGTACTTTATTATTTTCTTACACTAGAAATGGCACTAACACACATGGCAACCGAAATAGAGTTGCTGCCAATGTACATGGCAGCATCAATTGGTTTGACAGTAGTAGTGTCAATTTTAGCAGGAATTAACATTTCACTAGTTGCATACAATATCAAAACACAAAGAAACAAGAATATGAAAAATGGTACAAGTGCAATATTAGGTGGAGCCTTAACGGCATTCACACCAGGATGTCCGGCATGTACAACATCACTTTCAGCAGTTTTAGGCATAGTTGGAGGGTTAGCTGTATTTCCATTACAAGGATTAGAGCTAAAATTAGTTTCAATAGGAGCATTAACTTTTTCAATTTGGTGGGCTATGCGTAACATTAACAACACTACATGCTGCGTAATGAAAGAATAATCACAAAAACCAAATATAATCAGAGAAATCCAACTAATTTATGACACTCGAACATCAATCACAAAATTCACTTTTAGAATTATTTAATGAAACAAGAAATACAACATTAGAATTAGTAAAAAATTTAGAAAGAGAGGATTTTGGAGTTCAAACCGCGGTTTTTATGAGTCCACCAAAATGGCATATAGGACATGTCAGTTGGTTAAATGAGATTGTCTTAAGTAAGACACAAAAAAATTATAAATTTTATTCAGATGAATTATCAAAATATCTAAATTCCTATTACAATCAATTTGGCAATCCTCATGATAAATCCAAACGAGGAATAATGTCAAGACCAACAGTAGATAAAATTTTAGAATATTTCGATGTGATAACAAATAGAGTTAGAGAGATCATTACTAAACCACTGAATGAGGAGACATTGTACCTTTTTACAATGGCGATTCATCATGAATGCCAACATCAAGAACTTTTGGTTTATGATTTACAACATCTTTTAGGAGACCAATATCGACCTGCAAGAAAGAATAAGTCTCAAATTTCATCAAAGAAAGATAAGAAATCAATCAAGATTAACGGAGGTTTGTATAATATGGGCTATTCAGGAAAAGATTATTGCTACGACATAGAACTTCCAGAACATAAAACATATCTAAATGATTACCAAATTGACAATTTACTAGTAAGCAATGCAGAATATTTAAAATTTATTGAAGAAGGAGGATACGATGATTATTCATTCTGGCTTTCGGATGGATGGGATGCAGTTAAGAAGAATGGATGGATTGCACCAATGTACTGGGAAAAAGAAAAGAATGGATGGATGACTAGAGATTTTGCAGGAAAACGGAAAATTAATCCAAATGAACCAGTTTGTCACGTAAGTTTCTATGAAGCAGATGCATATTGTAAATGGAAAAATAAGAGATTGCCAACAGAGGCAGAATGGGAAAAAGCAGCATTATGGAATAATGAAAAAGAAATAAAAACAGAATTCCCATGGGGAAATGAAAAATCAACACAACATCATGCAAACTTGCTAGAGTCAAATATTTGGAATTGTAGTGAAATTGGTTCTTATGAAAATGGAAAGAGTGATTATGGATGTTATCAAATGATAGGAGATGTTTGGGAGTGGACATCTTCAGAGTTTACAGGTTATCCAGGATTCAAAAGTGGATTTGATGAATATAATGACAAATGGTTTACAAATCAGAAAGTACTACGTGGAGGTTCGTTTGGAACACCATCAAAATCAATCAGAGGGTCTTACAGAAATTTTTTCAGATTAGATGAAAGATGGTTAATTTCCGGATTTAGATGTGCAGATAATATTTAGATTTTTTTCACCAGGACCATAGCAAAATATTTTCTAGAATCAAACCATATCTCAAGTTTTTCAAAGTTTGAATCTCTAAATGTAGATTCGATTTGAGAAATTGAAAATTTATGTGAATTTTCAGTATGAATTAATTCGTTTTTAGATAGATTGATGAATAGATCAGATTTTGAGATTTTGATAGACTGTTCAGATAATGAACGTAAATACATCTCAATTCGACCTTTTTTTTCATTATAGATAACATGATGTTCGAAATTCTCTAGATTGAAATTACCTCCCAATTCAGTGTTAATTCGTTTCAAGACATTTAGATTGAATTTTGCGGTGGTATTTTGAGAATCATTATATGCATTATAAAGGACATTGCTGTCTTTTTTTAAATCCAAACCGATAAGAAACAGATCATTAGACTTCATTAGATTATTAATTTTTTTAAGAAACACCATTCCTTCAGATTGTTCAAAATTTCCAAAACTGGAACCAAGGAATGTTATTAAATTTGGTTTATTGTCATAGTGTTCAATGAAATCAAGACCATTTTCAAATGTATCAACTACACCTGTAACGGTGAGATTTGGATAATCCATACAAAGATTTTTTGCGCTTTGATATAGGATCTCGGATATATCAATTGGGAAATACTGTAAATGTTTTTGAGATTTGAATAATACATCAATTAAAAGTCGAGTCTTCACAGAAGATCCACTACCTAATTCTACTAAATGAAATTCATCAGAAAGATAAGGAAGTAGTTTTTGTTCAATTTGTTCAAGAATTTCAGTTTCAGCATTATATGGATAATATTCAGGAAGAGAACATATTTCATCAAAAATCTTTGAACCTGTTTGATCATAGAAGAATTTTGGACTGATTGATTTTTTTGATTGTTGTAACGTATCCCCAATTTCTTCTGCAAATGTTGCAGTCGTACTATTTTTTGTTGGTTTAAAATATTTTAGATTTTTTCGTATTAAATGAGATTGATATCCTAATAATTCCTGTTTAGACTTATCGTTCATAATTTGTCGATTTTTATTTTGCATAAATTTCTTATCCTAGAAGAATATAATACCAATTATGAACGAGATTCTTAGAATAGAAAATCTGACTAAGAAATTTAACAAGAAAAAGTTGTTTTCTACAGAATCAAATGGAATTATTGCAGCATACAAAGTAAATTTTTCAGTTAATTACGGAGATATTTTAGCCATAGCAGGACAATCAGGTTCGGGTAAATCTACGATTGCAAAATTAATTTTAAGAGCCATAAAACCAGATTCAGGAAAAATTTTCTATAAGTACAAAGAGATCAAAGATGATTCAGATGAACTAAAAGAATTTAGAATGAAATGTCAAATGATCTATCAAGATCCTTATGATTCAATTAATCCAAGAATGACTATTTCAGACATAATTAATGAACCATTAGAAATTCATAATATTGGTACAAAAAAAGAGCGTAAACAAAAAGTAATAGATACACTACGCATAGTGAAATTAGAACCTGCAGAAGAAATTTCCAAAAAGTATCCACATATGCTTTCAGGAGGTCAAAGACAAAGAGTTGTAATTGCAAGAGCAATAGTTGTAAAGCCAGAAATAATTATTGCGGACGAACCTGTTTCAATGTTAGATGTTTCAATACGTGCAGAAGTATTAGAGTTAATGAAAGAGATTCAGATAAAAAATAAAATTTCCATTATATACATAACTCATGACCTTGCCACAGCTAAACATTTTGCAGACAATATTATAATTTTAAATTCAGGAAAAGTAATGGAAACAGGTTCAATAAACAAGGTTTTGACAAATCCAGAAAATTCCTATACTAAATCTCTAATTGCTGCAATTTCAGAACCAAATCCTAAGAATCTCTATGTAGAAAAGAAGATTTTACTACACGATACCGATAAAAAAACTCTATAGGTAAGAATAAATCCAAACAGAAAGACGATGAATTATGTCGGAAATAATCGGATATAAGATTCAGCAGATTGTTGACAACGGTCAAGCAATCCAAATTTCACTTGCAGAAGATGTTCAAACAGAACCAATTTCGCAAAAGCAATTGATTATGGAAAATGTTTCAAAAAAGCTAGATCAAGATACAAAAGAACAAGTCATGCCACTACTTGAAGCAATGCTTCAAGCACAACCAACCATCAAAATGAAGAGTTATGCACAAACAAATATCTCAATTACCATGCCAAAAAATAGATATGAAAAACTTGGTAGACCGCAAGTTGGGCAAGTATTAAGAATAGATATACAAAAAATTTAGAGATTTTCTTCTATTTTAGATAAGTCAGATAGGGGTAATGAACATGTAAAATTTTTACAAATAGTTACGTTTGTTTTATCTGAGAATTCTTTTCCTTCAAAAAATGGATACTTAGATAATAACTGTAAATCTTCCTTATTTTTAATTTGAATAATAATTCCTTCGGGTATGAATTTCTTATACAAAGAATTCACAATTTTAGAATTTTCAGAATTAATTATTGTAATTTCGGTAGGATGTTTTAGATATAGATTCATCACATTAAGTAGATAACCAAACGCAAAAGGGTTTTCTGCCGCAGAAGTACAATTTAACTCCAAAATTTGTTCAGATATGTGTAGAAACTTTTCATTATTTACAAAATGATGTAGTTTTAGTAATACATTTGCTGCAACAGAATTTCCAGACGGTACAGATAAGTCATAATAATTTTTTGGGCGAACTATCAAAGATTCATGCGTATCGGCTGTAAAATAAAATGATTTTTCAGTTTCATTCCAAAAGTGTTCTATCATATAATGTGTAATTTTCTGAGCCATATCCAGAAAGTATGCATCAGATGTTATCTCAAAAACATCAATGAGAGAATTTACAAGGTAAGCATAATCATCTAGATAGCCATTTAGTTTTGGAATATCGTTTTTGAAGGTTCTATGTATAAAGCCATGTTTAGAGAATTGTTCTGAAAAGTATTTGGCAGAACTTACAGCAGCATTAAGATATTCTTCATTTCCTGAAATTCTATAACCTTTAGCAAATGCAGAAATCATCATAGAATTCCATGATGTAATAATTTTATCATCAGTTCCAGGTTGATCTCGTTTATTTCTTACATCAAGTAATTTTTTCGATGAACGTTTCAAAAGTTCAGTAATTTCATCTTCAGTTTTATTAAATTTGAATGAAAGAGATGAGATATTGATGTTATTTGCAAGAATGGTATTTCCTTCAAAGTTTCCACCATCAGTAACATCATAATAGATACAAAAAATATCAGAATCCTCACCTAAGATATTTTCAATTTCACGTTTTTTCCAAACAAACGTTTGACCTTCTTCTCCATTAGTATCTGCATCTTGAGCAGAATAAAATAGACCAGATACAGATGTCATTTCACGTAGTACATAATCTAGAGTTTTTGTGACAACATTAAGGTAGAAAGGATCTTTTGTAATTTGGTATGCTTCTGCATATACAGGAGGTAAAAGTGCATTGTCATACAACATTTTTTCAAAGTGTGGTACAAGCCATCTTGCATCAGTGGAATATCTATGAAAACCACCTCCAATTTGATCAAAGATTCCACCTTTAGCCATTTTCTTTAATGTCATTAATGCAAATTCTTGAAATTTTCCAATTCCTGAAAGTTTGGAATATCTAAACATGAAAGAAAGATTTGCAGCGTTTGGAAATTTTGGTGCTTGACCAAATCCACCATAGTTTGTATCTGCAACTTGTAATAGATTAACTGCTGCTTCATCTAAAATGGGCTTTTCAATTTTTCCACCTTCAGAAACACTTTCTAATTTAGTAAGATTTGACATGAATTGTTCAGCGGAAGTACCAACATCTTTTGGTTTTTCTTTCCAGGTTTGTGCAAGCTGTCTACACAAACTACCAAAACCAGGTCTACCATACGAATCAAGAACTGGGAAATATGTTCCAACATAAAATGGCTTTTGATCAGGTGTTAAAAATACACTTAATGGCCATCCACCTTGACCAGTTGACATTTGACATATTTTTTGATAAATATCATCCAAATCTGGTCGTTCTTCCCTGTCAACTTTGATATTAACAAAATTTTCATTCATGATTTTTGCTACATCATCATTTTCAAAAGATTCATGTGCCATAACGTGGCACCAGTGACAAGAGCTGTAACCAACAGATAAGAAAATAGGTTTGTTTTCATCTTTTGCTTTTTTTAATGATTCATCATTCCAAGAGTACCATTCAACAGGATTATCCTTGTGTTGAAGTAAATACGGACT
>Ga0315316_10004249_pt1 | contig 10442 bp, 5 predicted proteins | sample M160m3416metaG_FD_203702 | JGI IMG/M metagenome (GOLD analysis project Ga0315316, IMG submission 203702) | Ammonia-oxidizing marine archaeal communities from Monterey Bay, California, United States - M1 60m 3416 | ecosystem: Environmental > Aquatic > Marine > Intertidal zone | place: USA... | reverse complement strand
GGACATATTATTCGTCGATGGTATCCAACGTATTGAGGCTAGGCTTGAGATATATCCGCCGGAGTTTACGGTGCCACAATCGGCATTGTGGGCTGCCACCGGTGCGGGGGCAGTCTGCTGGAATCGAAGAGAGCGAAAGTCACAGTTTTTGAACCTAGTTCATAGGCGGGTAGTTGTTCTTCCGAGGGGGATTGAAATTGCCCATATTGAGCGCTTAAAACGGGCAGATGTCGATTTTGAGATTTGTCACGCTCGGGGCACTGAATTTTCTGATCTTCAAAACGAAGTGCACGCACAGATGGCGCAACTGGAAAGTGAAATTGTTCGTGCGACAGCGGATTTTTCGAGCAACATGGTGATAGCGGATGGCCGTATCGGATCAAAGCATCCACCTGGAACATTAGGTTACGTGAAAAGCCATGAGCGCAGATATTTAAGTGGTAGACCAGCCGAAACTGTTCCAAATTTGGATATTGAGCAACGTACTCCATTATTTCTAATCGATGGTCAATATCCGCGTTATTCTTGGTATATCCGGGTCGGATATGTGCCTAAGGGGAATAGGTGGCAAGGTATTGCGCGTCTCGAAGTGTCAGCTCAAGTTGAATTGGAGCACGCTATGGAGCTAGCGGATATTTCGGCAGGCGTTATCCCGATTGCAGCACCACCACTTTATATGGATCCACGTGCACCGCAAAATTTAGTACCGATTGCAGCGCTGGAGCGAGAGTTAAGGAGAGGCCTTGGTAATCCGGAATTACTGAGTAGGAAACTTAAGGTTGCATTGCATGAAGCGTAAGGTTATTTCATGAATCAGATTCCAGAAGCGTTAGACCGGGTAGGTCGAATTGTAGGCGATGCTCGAACTAACACCCGAGAATTTAGAGTAATCCTAGACGATACGTCATATCTTGCAGTCGACGATCTTGTCGTCGTGATTTCGGACATTCCTGGCTTGAACGATCCGCTCACGACTTACGGAGTAGTTACTGAAAGTGAGTCAACATATGAAGGTGTCACGTATGAGACTGATGTTCGCCGAATTGCAGATTCGGGAGTGTTACCTGCAGAGTTGATTCGAACTGCAACCGTTGCGATTACTAGAATGATTCCTGAAATCTGGACTGCTCCATTAGCTGGACAGGTGGTTCATCGTGCAACAGGGGTGCAGCGAGATTTAGCGTTGTATGTGGATGATATGGGAAGAAAAATGCCTGTGGGCTTAGCTCCGGATGGTTCGCCAATATTTTTGGACCTTGATTTTTTTGATGGTACCAAGGGCGGACACATGTCTATTAGCGGTGTATCGGGTGTCGCAACTAAGACGACGTACGCTTTCTTTTTTATACGCATGCTGACGGGCGCTAGACACCTGAGGGAAAATGTTGATAAGTACGATGTGGTTGGCGACTCACTTCATAACACGCGAGTTCTTGTTTTCAACGTGAAAGGACAAGATTTATTGTGGTTGGATACCGATAATGCGGATTTCACTGATGTCGATGAGGCAGGGTGGACTACTCTGGGAATTACACCGACGCCTTTCCAGTTGGTTACCCGAGACGCTTCGATATCGGATTTAAAGCCGGGAATTCCAACGGTTTCATTTTGGTCACCGCCCCAGGATGGTGCTCCCGAGGATCTTGCACTTCCGCAAGCTGACCGGATGGGTGTATCTCCATTCTATTGGACGCCGCGCGAATTCATTAATTCAGGTTTGTTGTCATATGTGTTTACTGATGCGTCTGATTCACGTAATCAACTTCAGTTCTTACTGGAGCGGATTCAATCTCAGCTTCAACGTTGGGCTGTTGATTTGGTGGAAGGAAATGGTGCCGTTGTACTTCGGCACCCCAACGAGCATGAATTTATTGACGGGAAGCGAGTTGCCGTAGCACCTCGATCGGGCGAGATTACGATTAATTCGCTTGATAGCCTCAAGGATGGGATTAGGTATTTTATTGATCCTGATGAAATTGAACCTCATCCTGATTGGGTAGGGAGCATTGAGCGAGGCACAATATTGGCTTTCATCAGGCGACTGGAGGCAGCTTCTCGAATCAATCGGCTTGGTCAATTGGTTCGAGCTGGCAGCAAGATGAGTGTGGATAGAGACCTCGCAACGGTTACGGTGGTGGATATTCATTCATTGCATGAACTTGCTCAGCGATTTGTTGTGGGAGCTCTTTTGAAGGAGACATTTGAAGAGAAAGAGGAAACAGGTTTACGGACACCACTGTCAGTCGTGGTGCTTGATGAGATGAATAAATATGCGCCGATACAGGGTGAGAGTCCGATTAAAGATATGTTAATTGATATCGCTCAGCGGGGACGCTCTCTCGGCGTGTTATTAATTGGAGCTCAGCAGAGTGCATCCAGAGTTGCCCCGGATGTTTTGGAGAATGCATCTATTAGAGTGACGGGGCGGCTTGATTCTGCAGAATCTGAACGCAGTCAATACGGTTGGATGCTTCCTTCTACTCGCGCTCGAGCCAAGCTTTTGAAACCCGGTACTATGGTACTTGGACAACCCGCAGTGCCATTACCAGTCGTACTTAAATTCCCTAGAACCCCCTGGGCAACTAGAGGGGAAGAGCGGTTAGCACCTTCAAGCGAAGAGTTGTTTTCTGGATTGGACTCATCACTGTCTGAGGACATCGAGTAGGGATACTTGCTAGTCTAGGGTCTGCGGCCGACCGCCTTCATTAGGCTCTAGATACATATCTATATCATCTAAGAGTGACTCGATCTGATCTTCATTCTTAGCGAGATCTCCGTTCCCTTGTACTTTTATATCCATGGACTCAGCGTATCTTTTGTAGAGTTCTAAAGAGTCGCCATATTTTTGATGACCGGCGGTATGTCTCGCGCTAGCCATTAATAGTTCACCGCCTAGACTCGAAGAAGTTCGCGTATAGTCTTCCAACATACAAAGACCAATTTCTTGATTGTGAGGGTCATTACCTTGTTTAACTGCGCCCATTGCCAAAATTTTGATGAGAGACTCACGTTCGTATCCGGCGACTAGATAAGCCTCAACGTAAGCGACACTCGCATCCTGATCTAGTGCCATCATAGACTCGTCAACTTTTTTGAGAAGTTGTCTAGGAGATAGCTGGTCAGTTCCCTCTGGAGCTTGAAATGAGCCCGCTTTCAGTGTTTTGCTGAACCGAGAGGTGTGATGAGTTTTATAATTGTAGTCAGGCATATCACGGATTAGCCGAGCGCATTGATTTACAAAATTAGCTGCGATATAAAGTAATTTTGTTTTATGTGGATGTTCAAATGTTCTAAAGAACCAAGCGAGCGTATTTGTATATTCATATCCGTGCTGTGGCATGCTATAGGCCGGCGGGTCAGCTATTGCTAGGATAACTCGCGCTGAAGCGATTTGAATGGCGTCTAAGATTGCCTGAGGCGATCGTCCAGCTTTAAGTAGCATTGTGATTGCTTCAAAATAGGCGGCTTCCTCCTCTCGAAGGATCATTCGAATTAGCGACTCTTCTTCTATCTCCGTTAGCGGTTGTGTTTGTCGGAAATATGCCTGATCGGTATCAGTTGCTTCCGTTGCCGCGAGTGATGATGTAGGTGCGTCCTCTTCTAATTGATTTATCATTATCTGACATGAAGCTTCATAAGCTGAGTACCATCTGGGTCCTACAGCTAAATCTGGCACCGTTGCGTAGATTACATGATGAGCATTGTCCCAGCCAATTCTGTTTCCCAACTCCACAGCAGCCCGTGCTCGGAAGCTTTTATGGCCAGTTGTAAATGATCTGTTGTACATCATTCGATCCTGCACATCTATTAATCCAGCGAACACCGTATTTGCTAAAAGATTTTTTCGGTTACTGGTGTCTTCCCAAAGCCCAAGCCATTGGCGATAAGAGCCCGAGACATCGCCTCGTTCCACTAGCTGTAGCCATTCACTTACGCCATTATCAAAGGTTCCGTCGATTAGATTTGGTTGTTCATCTTTCCAGTGAACCTCAGGTTTCAAAGGACCTTCTGGGTATTTTGATGCATCATAGACGCGTCGCGAATAATGACCGGGCATACGACCCTTTAGCTGATTCCAGATATCAAGACCTGTGGGCACGTACCAGACCGTCTGAGCAAGTGGTAGAAATTCAAATTGCTTTGACATGTAATTTTCTAGACGTAGCGTCGCACCACCCGATAGTAAGCAGTGATCATTGTTCACGAATCTGACGATACCTTGATCGATTTTTTGATGATACGGAACATGGGTAAACGGTGCATGTGTTCGAACTGTCTCTGACAGTATTTCTACCTTCGATCGGCCCTGCTTTAGTAGCTCGTACAAGGTGTCAGTCGCCGAGACTTGATCACGATCAATGATGTTCTCTCGGAGCTGCTCGTAAGATCTTCGAGCATCCTTGTCATTAATATCATTTGATATGGGTTCAAGTTCTACGGGAGCAACCATTTTGTTAGTCCTTGCTTAGTTGGGTGACATACTTGTTACGGGCTTATGTTAACAAGTTTTTTATAAAAATTGAAGGCTTTGGAGAGTTGGTTTTAGTGTCTGGGCCAGCTATTAACCGAGTTATACTTTTCATAAGAGGGTGATAGGTGTAATGAAGATTCTTCACACGTCTGATTGGCATATAGGTAAAAAGCTTGGGGCATTTGACCGTACGCCAGAATTCCGTGCAGCCATCAACGAACTTGAGGAGATTTGCACAGGTCAGAGTATTGATGCTGTATTAATATCGGGAGATGTATGGGATAAAGGAACCCCGACACCCGGCTTGTTGGATATCGGCATAGATGCGATGAGACAACTCTCAGATGATGGGAATCGGGCCATTATAGTGATTGCCGGCAACCATGACTCGGCACCGTTTTTCGATGTAATCAGTAAAATATTAAAACCATTCAATATTCATTTTGTGGGATATGTGAAGCCACCTAGTGATGGCGGGATAATTCGAATCGAATGCGCAGGCGGGAAACTTGCAGTTGGGTGTATTCCGTTTTTACGAAAAGGGCACGTTGTGGACTTGATGGGAGATTTATCAAAATCATACGGAGCTTATCAGGAAACCTTAAGGAATATATTTGAGACCTTTGCGCGGGAGCTTTCGAAAGATCAGGCTGCTGGTGCCGTCACCATGCTGATGTCACACGCCACAGTCAACGGGGCGTCGATTGGCGGCGGAGAGTGGAGTCTACATACTGGGCAAGATTACGCAATCGAAGCTACTTCATTCCCCTCAACTGTGCAGTACGTTGCCATGGGACATATACACAAACCACAGAAAATAGCTGGAAGTTCGGTACCAGCCGAGTATGCAGGCACACTTCTGCCTTTGGACTTCGGTGAACGGAACGATGAGAAGCGGGTTGTAGTTGTGGAAGCAGTCCCAGGAGCTCCGGCTCGGCTAGAGAGTATTCCCTTAAAAGTGGCACAAAGGCGGCCGCTTCGCCGACTTACCGGAAGTTTAGAGACTATTATGCGCGAATATAAGGAGGAGTTAGTAACTCTAAATCATAAATATCCTGATGTAGATTCGGAGAGTGGTCCGTATTTCGACATAGTCGTGGAAACAGATGGACCAGATACTAGTTTGAGTGACAGGATTCATCAAGAGCTTGGAAGTGTGGTGAAGATTCAAGCGAAATATCAATCCGAGATCAATACTGCAGTTTCAAAACTAGATCAGTCAGATGAAGAGTCGTATAAGGATTATTATCGCGTCGAGAATGGTGTTGAGCCCAATGCTGATTTATTAGATGGGTTCCGTCAAATTGCGGAGACTGCTAGTTTGCAGCGTCAGGAAGAATTACTCGAGGCAGAAATCGAGATCACTGATGCGGCCGATTGAACTAACTATTGAAGGATTTCGTTCATTTAAAGAATCTACAAAAATTGATTTCAGAGGGCGCAATCTTGTGGGTATTCTCGGCCCTATTGGCTCAGGCAAGTCCACGCTACTCGACGCCATTTGCTTTGCACTTTATGGGAAAACGCCGACTATAGGTCAAGGCACACGAGAACTTGTTAATCAAAAATCTAATCCAAACCAAGCCTCGGTCGAGCTAGTTTTTCGTTCTCAAGACGGCAACGGAAACCTTCGTGGCTGGTTGGCGCAGCGAATTATACGAACTAGTAGCGGTGGTGGACAGGTCGGTTTATATGAGTATGATTTAGACCTCTCCCAACGTGGCCGATTAGTAGTCGATAAAGCACGCGAGATGAACGAGCGTATCGAAACAATTTTAGGGATTGATTTTGATGGATTTTCGAGGTCAATTTTACTTGCTCAGGGTCGCTTTGCTGAATTTTTGAACGCTCGACCGTCTGAACGTGATGTGGTGCTAAAGGGAGTGTTTGGTTTACAGCGGATTGATGAAATGCGTGAAGAGGCAGGCACTCGCTTAAATACTTCGAGGTCTCGAGTAGAGACCCTGGAAATAGCGCTCGATCAAAGTGTGCAGGCCAGAAGCCAGTTTGACGAGCTGTCGACTGAGCGAACTAAGTTGGAAAACCTATCGCTCGAATTGACTGGAGTTTTGGAGAAAATTAAACCACTTGCTCAACGAACTAACTCGATGAGAGAGAATTATGCATCTGTTGAGGAGCAGATACGGGGAATGGAAAAATTGAGAGATTCTCTGCCACGAGCAGATGAAACTGAGATTTTACTTGACCGCATGGACGAGTCTACATCGAAGCGCACATCAATTGATGAGTTAAGAAAACAGGCTGAGACTGATGTTCTGAAAGCCGAAGAACAACTAGCGACCTCCGAGCTAGAAATTGGTGGAAAGGAAGAGATCCTCGCTCGACAGGGATTGATTGAGCATGTGAAATCTGCAGCTCAATCTTTGGAGCAGGCTGATCAGCTTTTGAAAGAGAAAAATGTTCTTTGCCGGACCATCGTCTCTGCGGTGAGCAATGCTGTGCAGGAACATAGAGACTCTGAAAAGCAACTTAGCGAAATTATTGACAGAATAGACACAATTGAAAAGCAATTAATAGTCGCTAAAGAAAAGCTAAAAGACGCTGAAAAACACGACAAGGTAGGTGCACTTCTTAGTGAACTTGAAGTCGGAGATTCTTGTCCCATATGTGGCAGTGAAGTCACGAATATTATCAGAGTAAATGCGAACGATGACCTCACGAATGCAGGTCAGCAAAAACATGATTTAGAAACGCAACTCGCTGAGACTAGAGATATACAGCAACAAGTAATTATTAATCACGGAGCTAAGCTTGCCGCAGTTGAACAAGCAAATCAGGTTGAAAAGACGACTCGGGGGGAAATTGTAAATTTGCAGAATATCTTAGAGCGCTCTGAGGAAGAATTTCAAGCGGTTTTAACTGCTGCGCGACTGCATTTTGAGAAATCTTCATCCCTCGAAGAAATGGTAACTATTGTTGGAAATCAACAGAATTGGCTTGCCAAATCAGAACTTCAGTTGAATTCAGCTAATCAAACTCTGGCAACGGTAATTGGTGCACTGGCGACTCAACTGCAAGACGACGAAGCAATGAATCGACAACTTAACGTTTTATCGAACAAACTTTCTTCGGTCGCGGCTCAAATGGGTCTCGAAGTGGCATCAGAAGATGACATCTCCACCAGTAAAAACTTAAGACTTTTTAGAGATCGCGTTCGTGAGAAGTGGAAGGTAGCAGATGCAGATTTACGAAAGGAACTTGTAGCAATTGGCTCAGAAATTGCCGTAATTGATGGTCAAATTACGATTGCAATGGCCTCAGTATCGGCGCATACGGGAAATGTATCTAGAGAAGAATTCGATATTTATTATCAGTCTACTAAGGAGAAAATATCGAACCTTAATGGCCAGTTGAGCCTGCTGCAGAAGCAAATTGATTCACAGGCTGAAGTGATTCAGAAAATAGATCTGGCTAGAAAAGATATGCGTGTATTTGAGACTCTGCGTCGGGACCTTACAGACTCACGATTCGTGCGCTTTTTGTTGGAAGCCGAACGGAGTGAGCTTGCGAGCGAAGCTTCTGATAAATATGCAGCGATGTCCGGCGACCGTTATAGATTTACAAATGATGGCGACTTTAATATTTTGGATTTTTCACACGGAGGACAAGAGAGAAGCGCACGTACACTTTCTGGCGGGGAAACTTTCTTGGCATCACTATCTCTGGCACTGGGCTTGTCAGAGATGATCTCTCGCAAAGGTGGACGACTGGATTCCTTTTTTCTTGATGAAGGATTTGGATCGTTAGATGAAGAGCATATTGAGTTGGCGATGACTGGAATTGAACAGTTAGTGAATGAAAATTCCGACCGCTTGGTACTTTTGGTATCTCATGTTCCGGCATTACGTGAACGACTAGAGGACGTGATTGAGCTCACTCGTGACCGGGAAGATGGGCACACCCGTCTTGTTGCGGGGGGTGCGCGACCTGCCTGACCGCCATATTACTTGGAGTTTGGAGAGAGGTTATAAATCAGTCTCAGCTGTTCCTTAGAATCGCGCCTTGGGTTGGGCTGTGTTATATACATGTAATGGCTAAGAGTTCGCCTGTATTGGGTCGATTAATTCGAGTGGCACTTCGTCACAAGCAACGCTTCTTCTGGACCAATAGTGTGATGATTGGCGCTGCCGTCGGCACTGCCGCTCTCCCGACTTTAATTGGTTGGATAATTAACTCTGGTCTCAGACTTCGAGCAGATGATGAAATAAGTACTACGGTCGCCTCTTGGGGTGTACTTTCGGTTATGTGTGGCCTGTTATTCGTGACAGCGCTCATTCGTGGAGCTTTGGCGTATGGTCAGGCCTATTTGGGTGAATCCCTGTCGCAACTTGTTGCATATGATCTTCGAAACACACTTTATGACCATCTTCAGCATCTCTCTTTTGGATTTCATGATAAATCTCAAGTGGGAGAAATTATGCAACGTGCCACTCAGGATATTGAGGGAATTCGGATGTTCGTTCAGATGGGAGTCACAAGGCTGGTGTTCATCGCACTCCTGATTGTTTTTTCGGTAGGGTTGATCGCATTGGAAAACATCCGAGTAGGTGTCATAGTGATCGCACTAGTGCCAATTATTGGGATTTATGCTGGAGTCATGTCGCTTAGGATGAGACCAATTTGGCTGGGTATTGTCCAAATGCAAGGCCAATTAGGCACGGTCTTGCAGGAAAATCTCGTTGGACAGAGGGTAGTGAAGGCTTTCTCTCGACAAGAGTTTGAGCAAAGTAAGTTCGATGACAAGGTGGATAAGTTATACCTTGAGTCATATCGAACTACAAAATATATGGCGTTTAACGAACCGTTTTTGCAGGGCGCATGGTTAGTTGCCGTAGCGTTGGTATTTTGGGTGGGAATTAAGGAAATACAGGAAGGCAGATTACTTCCTGGAGATCTAATTATGTTCCAGATATATCTGGTTTTGTTGCAAGTACCAGTCAGGGCGCTTGGTTTTGTTGTAAATATTGTAGCTCGCGCATTTTCGTGCGGTCGGCGGTTATTTGAACTGTTAGATCAAGTATCGCCGGTTGAAGATAGTGCCAATGCTACCGTTATTGCGTCGGGTCCTGGTGACGTTATTTTTGAAGGGGTGTCGTTTGAATATGATTCTGACAGACCTGTTCTGGAAGAAATTAATATCCATGCGAAGCCAGGAGAAACTGTGGCGCTGCTTGGCCCAACTGGATCAGGTAAAACGAGTATTGTTCACCTTCTCCCACGCTTTTATGATGCAACTCAGGGTCGAGTATTGATTGATGGCGAGGACGTGCGTGACGTCACATTAAATAGTTTGCGGCAGGCGGTTGGTTTGGTTCAGCAAGACGTATTCCTTTTTTCTGCCACAATTCGTGAGAATTTAGCCTACGGTAAACCAGACGCGACAGATGATGAAATTATTGCGGCGGCCCAGGCAGCTAGGTTACATGATTACATCGTGTCACAGCCTGATGGATATGACACATGGGTAGGTGAGCGCGGTTCAACTTTATCTGGTGGTCAACGACAGCGAGTGGCTATTGCTCGAACGTTGTTACTTGACCCTCGAATTCTCATATTCGATGATTCTACGGCCGCGGTTGATATGCGTACTGAGTATTTAATTCAAGAGGCTTTGCGAACTCTTATGGCAGGACGCACCACATTCCTCATTGCTCAGCGCTTAAGAACGGTTCGTGAGGCAGATCAAATTCTTGTGATGCGTGACGGAAGAATTGTTGAGCGTGGCAAGCATGACGAATTGCTTGCGGCCAATGGATTTTATCGAGAAATTTATGATCTGGAACTGAAAGACCAGGAAGATGCGTCTGTATCACAAACCCGAAAGGTGGGTGAATAAATGGCGTATTGGGGCGGCGGCGGCGCTGGAGGTTGGAGTGGAAATGCTGGACCTGGTCCGGCTAATAACAAACAAGGCCGTGTAGATGGTTGGGACTATAGTGAACTTGGTCGA
>Ga0315316_10004247_pt1 | contig 10446 bp, 7 predicted proteins | sample M160m3416metaG_FD_203702 | JGI IMG/M metagenome (GOLD analysis project Ga0315316, IMG submission 203702) | Ammonia-oxidizing marine archaeal communities from Monterey Bay, California, United States - M1 60m 3416 | ecosystem: Environmental > Aquatic > Marine > Intertidal zone | place: USA... | reverse complement strand
TGGTCATCTAAGTTACCTTTAGCAACTTCTTCAGCAGATTTTATTATTGCTTCTCCAATTGATGTATCTAATAATTTTAATTCGATATTAGTTTTTGCAGCAGCTAATTTAACATGAGCAATTGACTCAATGAAAGACCTGGAGAACCTTAGGTCACTGATAGGGAAATTCACTACGGCTCTCATAGTGTTCGCTCCATAATAGGCACTAATAGGAACTTCAAATTCTCCCATTGAATCAGTTTCTTTTCTATATTCATTATTCTTTGTCAAATTAATCACTCCATTCTTTTGATTTATTACTAATATAGCTTAATCATCATTTTAAGTTTACTATTTTATATCAAGATGAAATTATATTTTCAGCATATTAGTCATGTGATTTATAATCAATTGGATAATTGTTATTAGGAATTAGGAATTAGGAGTTAACAATGCAAGAAATTGATTTTCGAAGCGATACAGTTACAAAACCGTCTCCAGAAATGTTGGAAGCAATTATTGTTGCAGAATTAGGTGATGATGTTTATGGAGAAGATCCTTCTGTAAATAAGTTAGAAGCTAAGGCCGCAGAAATTACTGGTAAAGAATCTAGTTTGTTTGTCTCCAGTGGTACTATGGCAAATTTGATATCTATATTAGCTCATGTTGATCGTGGAGGAGAAATTATTGTTGGAGACAAGTCCCACATATTTAAATCTGAAGCAGGTGGGGCATCAGCATTAGGAGGTGTCTCTTATTATGTCGTACCGAATAATCCAAAAGGATTATTTGATATAAATGACCTGGAAGAATCTTTTAGAGATAGTACAAATTATCATCATCCTATAACTTCATTAATAACCTTTGAAAATACTCATAATAATTGTGGGGGCATTGCTATATCTCCTGAAGATTTAAATCCTATTATTGATTGGGCTAAATCTCATGATTTGCCCACACATATTGATGGGGCACGAATATTTAATGCTGCTACTAGATTGAATATTCCAGTTCATAAAATGGTCGAAAAGATAGACTCGTTAACATTTTGTTTGTCTAAAGGATTATCTTGTCCTGTTGGTTCAGTAATTTGTGGAGATAGTATTTTTATTGAAAAAGCTAGGAGAATTAGAAAAATGCTTGGTGGTGGTATGAGACAAGCAGGGATCTTAGCATCTGCAGGAATATTTGCTTTAGATAATATGATAGATCGACTTGCAGAAGATCATGATAATGCTATAAAGCTGGCTGCAGGATTAAAAACTTTGGAATTTATAGATATTGATCAACATCTAGTTGAAACTAATTTAGTTTTTTTTAATGTGAATAACCAGCATAAAGAAAAATTAAATTTGTTTTTAGAGTCTCATGGTATTAAGGGCGGATCTTTTAATGCTAATCGATGGAGATTTGCTACTCACTATGGAATATCATCTGAAGATATTGATTATACAATTGAAATTGTGAATGCATACGCAGATACAATTTAATTATTGATCAGGTTTGTAAAATTTTTCAGTATTTAATCCGTCTGGCATATTATTCAAGGTTATAGGTTCATTGGATTTGTGGGGGTTTTTGTAACCTTTGCCGTACCCTTCCTTTTCCATTAAATTTGTTACAGGATTTCTTAAATGTAATGGGACAGGCTTTATTCCTGATGCTCGGATTTCAGTTAAAGCTAAATTAATAGCTTCATATGCGGAATTACTTTTTGGAGCTTTTGCCAAGTATATTGTTGCTTCCGCCAAAGGAATTCGACCCTCTGGTAATCCTAATACATGCAATGCCTGTTGCGCAGAAACAGCAATATTTAAAGCCATTGGGTCGGCTAAACCAATATCCTCAGATGCGGATATGATGATTCTTCGGGCGATAAACATGGGGTCTTCACCAGCATCTAACATTCGAGCCAACCAATATATAGCAGCGTTAGCATCAGATAATCTTATAGATTTAATGAATGCTGAAATAGTATCGTAGTGATAGTCTCCTTTTTTATCATACCCAATTTTCTTGTTTTGTATGATTTGGTAAACGGTTTCTTTATCTATTTTTGTGACTTTCCCGACCGTATAGGTTGAGTTAAAACACAGTTCTAAAACATTGTATGCCCATCGTGCATCCCCACTAGACATTTCGGCAATTATTTCTAAAGTTTTTGGCTCTAAGAATATTTCATTTCCACCTAGGCCATTTTCAGTATCTATAATTGCTTTTTCAAGTAATTCTTTTATGTTGGCTGAATCAAGTTGATTTAATTTAAATACCTGAGATCTAGACAGCAAAGGAGCGATTACTTCAAAAGAAGGATTTTCTGTCGTGGCTCCTATCAAAGTTATGATCCCGTTTTCCACATATGGTAAAACTACATCTTGTTGAGATTTATTTAAACGGTGAATTTCGTCTATAAACAAAATTGTTCTTTTTTGGTTCATCCCTAAACGATTTTCCGCTTCCTTAATTGCCGCTTTTATTTCGGATACCCCGGATGTTACAGCACTTAATTTTTCTAGGGCCATTTTGCTGGAGTTTGATATTAGATTAGCTAATGTAGTTTTTCCGCTTCCTGGTGGCCCCCACAATATCATTGAAGGCACGTTGCCGTTATTTAGATTCCGACGCAATATTGAATCTGATCCAATTATTTTTTTTTGACCTATAAAATCTCCGAATGTTTTTGGTCTCATTCTAGCGGCTAAAGGTGCTACTTTGGATAATTCTTCTTTAGCACTATGTTCAAACATATCCATTTTGAATTATAAATCCTTAAGAGCATTAGCTAATAAGTCATCTTGTTCAGGTGTGATCGTTCTTAGATCTATAATGAACATGTCTTTCTCAATTCTGCCTAGTATTGAATCTGTGTGATTTCTCATTTTATCTGCTAATTTGGATGTGTTATTAGATTTGATCTTTATTCCAACTGAATTTAATTGACTTCCAGGTAGACTTCCACCTCCAATTGTTGATGTTGTGGGAATAATTTCAATTAGATGGTTAAATCGGTTTTTAAATTTTTCTGCTCGTTCTTTTAATTTTTCTTCAGAGCTAGATATCATTTGCCATATCGGTATTTTTTCCAAAGCTTCATTTTTTATATAATGCAAAAGAGTTGCGTGCAATGCTGCAAGACTTATTTTATCTATTCGATATGCCCTTGCTAAAGGGTGTTGTGCAATCTTGTCGATATATTGTTTTTTACCTAATATTATTCCTGCTTGCGGTCCCCCTAATAGTTTGTCAGCTGAAAAAAAGCACACGTCAGATCCGTCTTCAATACTTTCTTGGGGCATTGGTTCTTTTGTTAATCCAAATTGGCTAGAATCTAACAAACAACCACTACCAACGTCATGAAGTAATGGTATGTTGTGATTTTGGGTTATTTCTGAAAGATCTTTGGTAGATGGAGTTGCAGTGAACCCAATTATTTTAAAATTACTTGCATGTATGGACATAACAGCACCGGTGTTTGAGGAAATGGCATTTTCAAAATCTTTTGCATATGTCCTGTTAGTTGTACCAACTTCTTTTAAGCTAGCTCCACTTTGTTCCAGTACATCGGGTATGCGAAATCCGCCACCTATTTCGACTGACTCTGAACGAGATATAATTATTTCTTTCCCTTTTGCTATTGCAGCAAGGCCCAAAGTTACAGCGGTCGCATTGTTATTTACTATGATCGCCGACTCGGCTCCAGTAAGATCACATAATAAATTCTGAACTTTTGATTGTCGGGACCCTCTTTTACCAGTAGACAAATCGATTTCTAAATTTGTGTACCCGCTAGCTGCTCTGATTCCAGCTTGGATAGCATTGTAACTTAACGGAGCTCTTCCTATATTAGTGTGAAGTACTACCCCAGTTCCGTTTAATATGGTTTTAGGCCATTCATCCCAGCGTTCACTTATTGTGGCAGAAATAAATTTAATTATTTCATCGGTAGTTATTTCAGAATCTTTTTCAGTGATATCTTTTCGGATTTGATTAAGATAATTTCTGATTAATTCAGTTATAAGTTCATGGCTATATATTTTTAGTAATGGTTGAATCTTTTCTGATTCTAATACAGTATTAACACTTGGTATATTTCTGAAATTTTTAGTCATAATATTTGCTCCAATTACGCCATTACATTATATCCTTTAATCAATTTATTGTTTGACCGCACTTTTTTGATTCCTGTACAATTACGTGATGATTCAAAATAGGTTGACGATTTAATGATCACTATTGGTCTTACAGGTGGAATAGCAACTGGGAAATCTCTAGTTTCTCAATTACTCGAAGAGTATGGCGCTTTTGTTATTAATGCGGATTTATTGGCTCACAAATTATATCTTCCTGAAACTGCCGGATTTAATGAATTGGTAGTTCATTTCGGAGATACTATATTGAATATAGATGGAACTATTGATAGAAATAAGCTTGCCTCTATTGTATTCTCAGATAAATCTGAGATGGATAATTTGAACTCTATTATGCATCCATTAATATATGAAGATATAAAACGTCTTATATCTGATTTATCTGAGAAGAATTATTTAATTGTAATTGTGGAAGCAGCAATATTGATAGAAGCAGGATGGCAAGATTTATTTGATCAAATTTGGGTAGTATCATCAAATGCGGAGAATGTCATTTCAAGATTGATGACTAGAAATGGACTTACCCGAGAGGAATCATTAAAAAGAATTAATTCACAGATGAGTTTAGAAGATAGACTCAAGTATGCTGATGTTATTGTAGAAAATAACGGGGACATAAATTCATTATCATCAAAAATAAAAGAACTTTGGGAAGACAAATTATCAACAAATATTAGGAGATAACATATAAGTTATGACATCGACACAATCATTATATAAAAGCTATATTATTGAAGAATACCATTTAAAAGAGGAACCTTATTATGTCCCTCTTGCTGACGAAGTTGAACTTTTTGAGGCAGCTTATCATCAAAGACTTCCGTTAATATTTAAAGGACCTACAGGATGTGGAAAAACACGTTTTGTTGAGTATATGTCTTACAAGTTAGGTGTTGAACTAACTAAGGTTTCAAAAGATTCTGATGGTGGTTTAAATATGCCGTTGGTTACCATTGCTTGTCACGAAGATCTTACTGCTAGCGATTTAGTTGGACGATATTTATTAGAAGGGGACCAAACAGTTTGGTTAGATGGCCCATTAACTCGTGCTGTTAAAGCTGGCGGGATATGTTATTTGGATGAGATTGTAGAAGCAAGAAAAGACACAACAGTTTTAATCCATCCCCTGACTGACCATAGGCGGATTCTGCCTGTTGAAAAGAAGGGAGAATTATTAGAAGCTGCAGAAGGATTTTTGTTAGTTTTATCTTATAATCCGGGTTACCAAAGTGCTTTGAAGGATTTGAAACACAGTACTAGACAGCGATTTATATCAATTGAATTTGATTATCCATCTAGAGATAAAGAAGCTGAAATTATTCAGCATGAAGCTGGAATTGAAGAAAATATTGCTGATCAACTTGCAACATTAGGAGAAAAGGTTAGAAATCTAAAAGAACACGGATTAGAAGAAGGTGCGAGTACGAGACTATTAATTTATGCAGGAAAATTAATATCCCAAGGAATTCCTGCTAGGCGTGCTTGTCAGGTATCTGTTAATTGGGCGGTTACTGATGATGTAGCAGTTCAAAATAGCATTACGGAACTTATAAATACTATATTTGAGTAGTTTTTTGAACGCTAACTTAAAAATCTCAGCAGTTTTAGTATTGATTACGGGGAATTTATGTGACGGAAATCTTGTGCTTACTAGACGATCTGAAAAACTTAGGAACCATGGAGGAGAAATTTCTTTTCCGGGTGGGACTAAAGAAGATTTAGACCTAGATTTAAAAGAAACAGCTCTAAGGGAGACTTTTGAGGAAATTAATGTGACTGGAAAGCAAATAAATTTAATTGATGAATTGCCTGAAGTTTCTACTAGTACAGGCTATTTAATTAAACCATATTTCGGAATTTTAAAAGAACCGTTTGAATTTATTAAAAACTCCTCTGAAGTTTCAGATATTATTCAAATCCCAATCCTTGATTTGATTAGTGGAGATTGTAATAGGACAGAAGCGTTATTGTTGGAAAATAATAGTATTGTTGAAAGGCCTATGTATTCCTATCAACAAAATGTAATATTTGGAGCGACATCTAGAATAATTGACAATCTGCTTTTAAGCATTAAAGAGTACTGTTAGGAGAACTAATGCCATCAGAATTACCGAAAATTTTATCTCCATTAAAAGCTGATTTTAATAAATACCCTGATCAGGTATTGAACACTTTTTTAAAAGCTTCGTTAGAAATGCCAGATTCTCTATCCGATGAAAGATTACTAGAATGGGCTAATGTTGGATTAGAAATATCTAATCAATCAGTTAGGTCATGGGAAGCAGCCGCTAACTTCTATAATTCCAGCCCGGTAGTTATTTCTTTTATGCCATATAATTATTTTCAAAAATGGATGTCTTGTGGGATGTCCTTATGTGAAGAGTCATCTACTTTAGGTGCCTCATATTTTGAATATAGTCCCGCCGCAATGAGTAAATTACGTACTAGGCACATTGAATCTTGGTCAAACCTTGGGGACAGTTTGTATAAAGGAACATGGAAATCTAGCGCTTTAGCCTGCAGTTTTTTTGAACACAGTTCTGTTTTATTGGATTCTCTTGCATTTAATGAACTCGAAAAATTTGTAGAATTCTTAGATAATTTGGCTATTAATTCATATGATTTGTCTTCAGAATGTTTGATTTTAGGAGAGAAAATATTTCCATTATTGGAAGAAGAAAAAGAAGCTTTTTTGTCTCTGGCAATTGAATTGTCAAAAAATGCATGGAGAGAGGTGAAAAGCTTTTTTGAAGTTGGGTATGCATCTTTACCAAAAGTTGACCCTGCACAGAGATTGAAATTCATGAAATTGTCCGAAAATTTACTTCATAATGGGGCTAGGAATATCCCTAATATCATGTCTGATATTTCTGATTCTTTATCATCTTTAAATGAAGAACAACAAGATATGCTTTTAGAGATTTCGGATAATCTAATGCAGAATGATGTTTTAGGCTCTTCAAATGAACCTATGTCATCAACTCATACGACCATTGTAATACCTGAATTCATTAAATCTTCTCCTGTGGTGTTGCAAAAATTATCGGACACTCAATTCCGCAATTGGTATAGTGAGGGTTTGGACATATTTTTGGAGAATAGAGACGCAGGAGTCGCATTTTTCAAAATAGAATCACTACGTTCAGAATCTGTAATTGAATCTTTAGCGAGTGGTATAGAATTTGAGAAAATAAAATCTCTAATGGCTATGTATTGTTGTGGGCTAGCCGGCTCAGAAATAATGCTGTCTGAGACGAATGATTTAGTGGAAAAAAATATCGGCTGGGTTTCTAACGAAACAGCTACTACTGAAGGTTCTACGGTATATTTACCTTCTATAGTGGATAAATACACTAGTAAAGACAAAAACTTCGCATGGTTTAAGGTCGCATCGACTCATCAAGTAGCCCATTTAGAGTTTGGTAGTTTTATATTTGAATTTTTGAGACCATCCAATTTGTTTCAGGATCAAAGAGCTAAATTGGAAAAATATAAATTAGAATATTCTGATTCTCAAAATGATTCTTATATAGATCCTGAAATTACAGGAGTAGAAAAAACTTGGGTAACTGATACGCAAAGGTTTTTTGATTTATTTGAAGATCGCAAATTGGCATTAGATATATTTACTGTAGTAGAAGGTGGAAGATTAGATTTTCGAGTAAAGAATCAATACAAAGGAATAAGGTCCATATATTCTGAGATACAGATGGATTCTTTTAAAAATAGAGAAGACATTAAAACACTACCGGCTCGAGAAGCTTTGGTAGAATTCTTGTTACTCTTAACTTTGACCTCAGGTGAAAAAATCCCATTTCCAGTTAAATATGCACAAGAAACCAAGGAAATTGCTAGCATATTGAATAAGATTCTAAATATGGAAGCAATTGTTGAAGATTCTTCTGAAGCCACTTTGAGAATATATTCGATTATTTCAGCTATTCCGAATGAAGAAATCCCACCTGATGATTGGGGAGATATGGATTTTTCCAGTGAAGAAGATGAAGAAGATGAAGATTCTGAAAGCTTAGATGATTTATTAAAACAAGTTGGTATGGGCTCAGATATGGAATTAAGGCCTGATACTGAGGAAGACTACGATTCAGTTGAAGACGTAGATTATAGAGGTGATTTTAAGCCTGAATTGGCTCAATTGATGACAGAACTTAGGATGCAGCAACAAGGTCAAGCAAGTGATCAAAATGGTGAACCCATGAGTTCGGAGGAATTACAAGAATTACTAGAGAATAGTGCTGAACTTGATTTAGATTCTGTTCAAGGGGAAATTCAAGAATCATCAGGTATGTTTGCAGACAATCTGATGAAAGAGGCAGGAACTAATCCCCCAATGTCTCCTGACAATTCTCAAGGCCCTTATACTCATGTTGATGAAGAAGGGGGAGAATTAGAAACGATAGAACCTGAAACGTTTGTATATGACGAATGGGACTTTAGAGCTAATGACTATAAACCTAGATGGTGTATTGTACGTCAAAAAATGATGCAGGAAGGGGATTCTAAGTATTACTCTTCAACTCTTCACGAGTATGGGCCATTAGTTACAAGAATACGTCGTCAATTTGAAATGATGGTTCCTGAAATGTTTCGAAAGGAAAGGCGCCTTACTGATGGAGAAGATATCGATATTGACGATGTAATTGAAAATATTGTCGATATAAAAACTGGATCAAGTCCAGATGAGAAATTTTATTGGCGTAGGAATAAAGTCCAAAGGGATGTTGCTGTAGCATTTTTATTAGATACGAGTGCTTCAACGGCGGAAGCTATTGATGATGGAAAAAATAATCAAAATGATTGGGATGCCCCAGAAGACCCAGTTGAATACATGGTTTGGCTGCGAAATCGCAGAGGCAAACAGATGAATCGTTCATACAAAAGAATTATTGATGTTGAGAAAGAATCTATGGTACTGCTTATAAATGCCTTAGAAGCTATAGGTGATATTTATGGAATATATGGATTTTCTGGCTATGGCAGAGAAAATGTTGAATACTACACAGTTAAGGATTTGCAAGAAACTTTTACTGAAAAGGTAAAAAAACGTATCGATAGGCTAGCACCTCTTCACGCAACTAGAATGGGACCAGCTATACGCCATACTGCCTATAAATTAAGTCAAGTTGATGCTAGGACTAAAATACTATTTTTAATTAGCGATGGGAGGCCTCAGGATCGTGGGTATAGCAGAGAAGGAGTGGAAAAAGAATATGCTGTTCATGATACTAGAATGTCGTTGGATGAAGCCAAAAAATTAGGTATTAATTCATTTTGTTTAACAGTTGATAAAAATGGTCATGATTATCTTAAAACGATGTGTTCAGACATGGGGTATGAAATTTTAGAAGATATAAATGATTTACCAGAAAGATTATTGCAATTATACAAAAGGTTGACTATGTAGCAATAAATGATTATTTGTGTAAAACTACTTTTATCAATTGGGCATATACTTATATACTGAATAGTAAGTTGATTGTTGAGGGAAATATGACTAAATCAGATAAATTGTTAAAACTTAAATCATTGGGTCAATCTATTTGGTACGATAATTTAAGTCGTGAATTATTAGAAGACGGATCATTGAAGAGTTTGTTAGACACTGGGATTTTAGGGGTAACTTCTAACCCGGCTATATTTGAGAAAGCAATTTCATCTAGCAGTATATATGATCAGGATATTAAGGCATTAGCTGATTTAAATAAATCCGATATTGAAATATATGAAGAATTAGCAATAGCGGATATACAATCTGCTGCAGACATTCTTTTTGATACATACTTAGATACGAATAAAACTGATGGATTTGTTTCCTTAGAAGTTAATCCACATCTAGCCCATGATACTTCAGGGACAATATTGGAAGCTAAACGTTTATATAAAGAAGTTGGTCGTCCTAATTTAATGATAAAAGTTCCTGCAACAAAGGAAGGGATACCTGCAATAGAACATCTGATAGGAGAAGGGATTAGTGTTAATGTAACTCTAATATTCTCTTTAGAATCATATAAAAATGTAGTGAATGCTTACAAATCGGGTATAGCCTCTTTTATAAGCAAATCTGGAGACCCGTCATCAGTAGCTTCCGTTGCGTCTATTTTTATTGGAAGAGTCGATGCCTCTGTAGATAAATCGATTAAATCACTAGGTCTTGATTCGCAGATCAATATGGGGGCTTCAGGCGTAGCTAATGGGATAGTAGCATATAAATATTTTAGAGATTTCTTTTATTCTGAAAAATTTAATGATTTGTTGGCTAGAGGAGCTAGGGTTCAAAGACCTTTGTGGGCAAGCACTGC
>Ga0315316_10004242_pt1 | contig 10451 bp, 9 predicted proteins | sample M160m3416metaG_FD_203702 | JGI IMG/M metagenome (GOLD analysis project Ga0315316, IMG submission 203702) | Ammonia-oxidizing marine archaeal communities from Monterey Bay, California, United States - M1 60m 3416 | ecosystem: Environmental > Aquatic > Marine > Intertidal zone | place: USA... | reverse complement strand
AGCAACCTTTTCATTTAGGTATTACTGAGGCAGGTGGACAACGCTCTGGTACCGTGAAGTCGGCTATTGGTTTAGGCTCTTTATTAATGGAAGGAATAGGCGATACCATACGAGTATCCTTGGCAGCGGATCCCGTCGAAGAAGTGAAGGTTGGTTCTGATTTGCTAAAAAGCTTAGGCTTGAGGCACAGAGGGGTTAACTTGGTGGCTTGTCCTAGTTGCTCACGACAAAACTTCGACGTTATTTCGGTCGTCAACGAATTAGAGGCGCGCCTCGAAGATATCATTATGCCGATTGATGTGGCAGTAATCGGCTGTATTGTAAATGGACCCGGTGAGGCGAAGGTTGCCGAGGTAGGTTTGACCGGAGCGAGCCCCAATAATCTTGCTTACTTAGAAGGTGTTCCTGACCATAAGATTGCTAATAAAAATTTGGTAGATGACCTGGAGTTAATGATTCGTAAGCGTGTCGCTGAAAAAGAAGCGGCGGCGAAAAATGTTATAGCTTCAGGGTAATAAGCGGCATCAATATAATGGAAAAATTGCAAGCGATAAGAGGCATGAATGACATTCTCCCTGAAGAGGCGCTTGAATGGGAATACCTTGAGTCAATCTTTTATCGCGTTGTCAAGAGCTTTGGCTATCGGGAAATTCGTTTTCCCATAGTGGAGCAGACTCAATTATTCAAGAGGTCTATAGGAGCTGTTACCGATATTGTTGAAAAAGAAATGTATTCTTTCGATGATCGTAATGGAGACAATGTTAGCTTGAGACCCGAGGGAACAGCGGGATGTGTGCGAGCCGCGGATCAACATGGGTTGTTATATAACCAGCAGCAACGACTCTGGTATCAGGGGCCGATGTTTAGACATGAGCGTCCCCAAAAGGGTCGATATCGACAATTTCATCAATTTGGAGTCGAGGCATTTGGGATGTCTGGTCCTGCCATTGATGTTGAGGTGATTCAGATCTCTGCGATGTTATGGAAAGACTTGGGTCTCACCCAATACTTAAAGTTAGAGATTAATAACATAGGTAGCGCCCAAGACCGAAAAAAATATGCGCAAGCTCTTACCGCATATCTGTCTGGTAAGGTCGATGAATTAGACGATGATGCGCGGAATCGCATGCATTCCAACCCTATGAGAATATTGGATAGCAAGAACGAGGCCGTTCGATCTGCGTTGGTCGACGCCCCTAAACTTTGTGATTTCGTGAATCAAGATAGTAAAACGCATTTTAGAAAATTAAAGGAATTGCTGACAGAGTTAGAAGTGCAATTTATTGAGAATAATCGACTTGTCAGAGGCTTGGATTATTACAATAACTGCGTTTATGAATGGACAACAGACACTTTAGGTGCGCAAGGAGCGGTTTGTGGTGGAGGCCGTTATGATGGTCTGGTGCGACAGCTTGGTGGTAGAGAAACCGAAGCGTGCGGATTTGCGATAGGTATAGAGCGCCTCGTACTAATGCTCAGATCTCTAAACAAAATTCCAGCCTCTGCGCTGAGACCGACTGACGTTTATTTGGTGGTGGTGGGCGGTAGCCTTGAATCTGAAGCATTTTCTGTCGCTGAAGCGATTCGTGAGAAATATCCGCATTTGGGAGTAATCTGTCATTGCGCTGGTGGAAAGTTCAATAGCCAAATGAAGCGAGCGTACAATAGCGGTGCGCGGGTTGCGGTTGTGCTGGAAAGAGATGGTGAGGCTACAGTACCTCTTATGGAGGGAAAGATAAGGAGCCTAGATGATGGAGCTGAGTCGATCGTCACTGAAATAGATAATATTCCGGAAAAAATTGGTAAATTCTTTGGGAATTCAGAAGTCTAGCATCCGTATATCGTTTCTTAATCCTAACAAACCTGTAAAATAACGACCGTATCGCCTAGATTAATATATTTTGCTTTCAATAACTGGAGTTATTGAAAGTCTTTTAGTGGGAGTTGGTAGTGGCATTAGATTCCGGAGAAGAAGAAAACATAGAAGCGCTGAAAAAGTGGTGGGACGAGAATGGTAAACCCCTTGCGACCGCGGTTGTGGTCATTCTTGCGGGTTATGGTGGCTGGCTCTTTTGGCAAAATGGTCAAGTCGCTGCATCAGATGCGGCTTCAGATGTCTATGAGGAAATTTTAGTTTTGGCGCTGACAGAGCCGGGAACGCCTGTGAGTGATGAAGAGAGTGCTAAAATATTAGAGCTCTCTCAAGACCTTATGCAATCCCATCAAGATACTATATATGCTCGATATGGAGCTCTATTTTCTGCGCAGCAGCAGGTTGCCAATAATGATCTCGATGCTGCAGAGGAATCTTTGCGGTGGATTCTCGAAAATCCGAGAAGCGGTTTCTTTGAAGAAGAAGATGAGGGTTTGGTCCTGACCGCTACCTTGCGTTTGGGTCGAATATTACTCTCCAACGGTGAAGCAGAAAGCGCCCTAACGATCGTAAACAATGTTGATCCAAAAGCATTTGAGGCGGGCTTTTCTGAGTTGCGCGGAGATATTTACGTGACTATGGATCGCTTGTTAGATGCACGGGATTCCTATGTAGCGTCACAACAAGCGGGCTCAAATAGCGAAGCTTTGCAAATGAAGCTTGACGAGCTTCCTGAAGAAACTTAATTGCGGGAAGAGCTAATGCCGCCGAATCATCCTTCTTGTTATCTCTCTGGGCTGAGATTTTATTTTCTGAGCGGGTTTCTAATTTTTTCCTTTAGTGCATGCTCAACGATGCCTAGTTGGATAACTAATCCTTTTGGTGATGATGATGATGCCACTATGCCGGCTGAGCTTGTGGATATTCAGTCGGAAGTAAGTATTGACCGAGAATGGACTGTTAATGTTGGGAATGGACAAGGTGACACGTACACCAAAATTACGCCAATTCTAGACGAAGGATTTGTTTTTGCCGCAAGCGAAAATGGTGAGGTCGTTGCGATAAACAGCATCAGCGGAGACATTGTCTGGCAAACGGAGTTAAATACGACGATTACTGGCGGAGTAGGTGCAGGTGACAATATTGTCATGGTTGCTACAGAGGAAGCTGAAGTAGTCACTTTTCAGCAAGCTAACGGACAAGAGTTGTGGAGAGCTCGAGTATCGAGTGAAGTGCTTTCACAGCCTAAAACAAATGGGGATATTGTTGTTGCGCAGACTGTTGATGGAAAGTTAGTCGCGCTCGATAGACAGACTGGCGATCAGCGTTGGACCTATGAAACTACACTACCCGCGCTTACGCTAAGGGGTACATCTTCTCCAGTCATTACGCCTGATGATACGGTTATTGCTGGATTTAGTAATGGAATTTTAGTCGCCGTGGCTGCAGAGGACGGTGTGTGGAGTTGGGAAGAACGGGTTGCGGTCCCTGAAGGTCAATATGATATTGAGAGAGTTATTGATGTGGATGGAGAATTGCTCCTTGATGGATCTAGAATTCTTGCTGCAAGCTATCAGGGCAACTTAATGGCATTTGATGTTTCAACAGGTCGAATAGTTTGGGGCTTGGAGGCATCCAGTTATCATGGTGTCGACCAGGGCTTTGGAAATATTTATTATAGTGATGATAAAAGCCATTTAATTGCAGTTCGGGATAATTCAGATGACGTTATTTGGCAAAACGAAGATCTTCAATACCGAGAATTAACAGCACCTAAAACAATAACTAATTATGTTGCTGTGGCTGATTTTGAAGGTTATTTGCATCTAATATCGCAAGTTGATGGCAGGGTTGTTGGTCGTACTCAGCTAGATAGTGATGGTATTAGAGCAAATCTAATAGTAGACGAAGGGAAAATAATTGTTTTTGGTAATAGTGGTTCATTAACTGCTTTAACTATTAACTAGGAAATTTTACCAAAGTCCATTCGAGCAGGTTCCTCATGAGACCAGTCATCGCCCTGGTTGGAAGACCCAACGTAGGGAAATCAACACTTTTTAATCGATTGACCCATAGTCGAGATGCGATTGTCGCCAATATGCCGGGACTAACCCGAGACCGCCAATACGGGGAAGGTGAGGTGGAGGGTAAGTCCTTCATCGTTATAGATACTGGTGGGATCACGGGCTATGAAGATGGAATTGATTCAAAAATGGCCTCCCAATCGCATTTGGCAATTAACGAAGCATCGGTATGTTTAGTCCTCGTTGACGCTAAAGATGGTTTAACTCCAGACGATGAAATGATTCTTCATGACCTACGGAAGAGTCATAAAGCAATCCACATAGTTGTAAATAAAGTTGATGGTGTTGATCCTATTCAGGCAGCAGCGGATTTTTATAAACTAGGTATATCTTCAGTATTTCCAGTTACTGCATCTCAAGGTCGGGGCGTAACAGCCATGATGAGGGAAGTATTGCTAGATGTTGAGACGGACGCAGAGAGCAAATATTCGATCTCAGATGATAAAGGGATAAAAATTGCCATCGTAGGTAGGCCCAATGTGGGCAAGTCTACACTAGTGAATAGAATGCTCGGAGAGGACCGCGTCGTTGTTTTCGATCAACCCGGCACGACGCGCGATAGTGTGTATATTCCTTTTGAGCGCCGTGACGAGAAATATATCCTTATTGACACAGCGGGGGTAAGAAAAAGAGGAAAAACTAAGGAAACAATTGAGAAGTTCTCAGTTGTTAAGTCGCTGCAAGCTATTAAAGATGCAAATGTTGCTATCTTAGTCATCGACGCGCACGAAAAGATTGCGGATCAAGATTTGCATCTCTTAGGGTATGTGCTAGAGAGCGGTAGAGCTTTAGTTATTGCGATAAACAAATGGGATGGGATGGAAGAAAATCAGAAAGACTTTATGAAGTCTGAGATTCGGCGTAGATTTACCTTTGTAGATTTTGCTGTAATTCATTTCATTTCTGCACTTCATGGTAGTGGGGTAGGAAACCTGTATAAATCAATCCATAAAGCTTATGACTCGGCGATGAACAAACCAGCAACTAATAGGCTTACACAGATCCTCGAAGGTGCGGTTAGAGACCACGCCCCGCCGATTGTTAATGGACGCAGAATCAAACTTCGCTATGCCCATCCCGGCGGTCAAAATCCTCCCACGATAGTTATCCATGGAAAACAAACTAATAAGTTGCCAAATGACTATTACCGTTATTTGGAAAAAAGCTTTCGAGAGGCTTTAAAATTGGAAGGTACACCTGTCAGGATAGAGGTGCGAAGCGATGAAAATCCTTTCGTTAAAGATGAGAAAAATCTCTCTCAAAGGCAAGTGGCAAGGAAAAGAAAGATTAAACGAAACAAACAGTATTTGAAGCGTTAGTGATGTCTTTAACTATTGATGACATAAAGGCCGCCAAGCAGAGGATTAAGGGGGTTGCGGTTAAAACACCTCTTCTGACGAATTGTTATCTAAATGAGCTGCTTGATGCAAAAGTCTATATCAAATTAGAAAATTTGCAGCAGATTGGCGCATTTAAGTTCAGGGGTGCCTACAATAGGCTTTGCCAGTTAAACGAAGAAGAAAAAAAGCGCGGAGTTGTGGCTTTTTCGTCCGGTAACCATGCACAAGGAATAGCGCTGGCCGCCAAGATGTTGAATATGAAAGCAACTATTGTGATGCCAAGTGACGCCCCTAAGCTTAAGCTTGAGGGAACATTGAGGTTGGGCGCTAAAGTTGTAGAGTATGATCGATCTACGGAATCGCGAGAGGATATAGCTGCAGGAATAGCAAAATCTTTCGGCTCTATATTAGTACCGGCATTTGAGGATTATTCGATCATGGCGGGTCAGGGTACTATTGGCATTGAAGTCGCCAATCAATTAGGTGCAAAAAAGAAAAAGTTAGACGCTTATTTAGCTCCGGCCGGTGGAGGGGGGTTATTGGCAGGAACGTCTGTCGCTATAAGATCACTTATTCCCGGTGCGAAGGTTTATGGTGTTGAGCAAGAAGGCTATGATGATCATGCGCTTTCCAGAAAAGCAGGACGTCGAATCAAAATAAAACCAAAAAAATCTACCATGTGCGATGCTCTAATGGCAACGACGCCGGGTAAAATGACTTGGTCGATAAATAGCAAAACTGTAACCGATTTTTTGGTTGTTAATGAGGACGAGATTGCGCATGCGGTGGCATTTGCCTTTCTTCGCTTAAAGGTGGTTGTTGAGCCGGGAGGTGCTGTCGCTTTAGCATCCTTATTAGAGAAAAAAATTGAGCTTGCAGGAAAAAGAATCGTGATTGTTCTTTCTGGCGGGAATATAGACGGCAACACTTTTAGATATTGCTTGGAAAAATTTCCTAATCCAATGTAAACAGAGACTATGGCTCTCAAGAAAGCAAAGAAAATTCTTATATTAAAAACCGGTAACACTATAATCGATTTGCTCGATCGAGGCAGGGATTTTGAGCAGTTCTTTATAACTGTTTCAGGGCTTGATGCAAGCCTCTTCACTTGTCAGTCTCTGCACTTACACGATGAATTAGTAGACCTAAAAAATATCGCTGGGATAATCATAACAGGTTCCCCGGCATATGTTACAGACCAAGCATCGTGGAATTTTATTGGGGCTGAATATATTCGTAAAGCTCATAGTGACGGGATACCAATCTTGGGCGTTTGTTATGGTCATCAACTAGTGGCATGGGCTTTCGGAGGAGAGGTTGCATTCAACCCTAAAGGACGAGAAATCGGCACGGTTATAGTTAGCAAGACTGAAGCGGCAATAGATGATGCGTTATTTTATTCTCTTCCGGAAACTTTTAAAGTTCAGGTCTCTCATCAACAGTCGGTCACAAGGCTTCCTAAGGATGCAGTTAGGCTTGCATATAATAATTTTGAAATTAATCATGCTTTCCGTCTTGGCGCTAAAACGTGGGGAGTACAATTCCACCCGGAATTTTCGGCAGAAACTATCAGGGCGTATATTGAATCGCGTCAAGATTGTTTAACAAATGAGGGCTTAAATGTGGATTCGTTGCTTGATTCTGCAGAGGTTACCAATATTTCCTCTGGTTTGGTAAGAAAATTTTGCAGCATTGCGTTAATAAATTAGGGCTTTCAGAAAAATTATTTTAGTTTTGGACTATTTCAATTTCCCGATTTATAGCTTCAAGGATTCTTGATCGACTCGGGTTGGATAATTGTCTGCCGTTGACGAATACAGCGGGGGTTGCCCTGACTCCCGCGGAAGCTCCACCTCGTAAATCGTTTCTCACCTTTGCTATTACCTCCTCTGAAACAATGTCGTTATGTAGCTGATCGATATCAAGGTCTAGTTCTAGAGCATAGCTGTCAAACTCATTTTCTACCGTGTTTAGTCTGGACCAAGTAGGCTGGGTAGCAAAAAGATAATCATGCATCTCCCAAAATTTATTTTGTCTCCCTGCTGCTTCAGCATATAACGAGGCAGACCAAGCGTGTTGATGCGTATTAGTTACTGGGAAATGCCGAAATATCATTTGGCTTTGATCGCTAATTGATGGCCAAAGTCGAGACATAGTTTGGTGCTCTGTGGCGCAGGCAGGGCATTGAAAATCTGCATAGACAACAATTTTTACTGGATTGTCGCCTGTCCCCCGAACGTGATCATTATCCGCAATTTCTACTGTAGAGTATACGGGGTCCTGATTGAGCAGAATATATGCAGTGAACAAAACTAACAGCGGTAAAAAGGCAAACAGCAAAATCCTACTAGCAATACTTCTGAGGTTTTGTCGCTTTTTTGCGGCCTGCTGTTTTTTTTCTTTGATCTTTCTTTGCTGCTCTCGCTTGCTCATCGCTAGATTTTCCTTCGATTAAACCTACAGCGTACTATACCGAGGAGAAAAGCTTCAAGCTAGCCATTAATGACACCTTGAGCTTTGCGCAGATATCTTGCATGAGAAATTATGCTAGTCAACTAAAAGAAGTGCAGGGTCTATACGTGTATTATTTAGATTAACGCTCCAATGTAGATGCGGGCCGGTCACACGGCCAGTCTGACCCACTTTTCCTATCTGGTCTCCAGCGATTACATGAGCGCCTAACTCAACATCTATAGTGTTCATGTGACAATATAAGCTGATCAGTCCGTGGCCGTGATCTAATATGATTGTGTTCCCATTAAAAAAATAACTACCTGTGGCCACAATTTGACCTGGTGCCGGGGCATATATAGGAGTGCCCTCATCAGCGGCAATGTCCATCCCCGAGTGTGGGTTTCTAGCTTGCCCATTAAAAAATCTTTTCAGTCCAAATGAGCTGCTTCTTATGCCGAGAACGGGGGGGCTCATTTTAAATACAGGTGTAATTGTTTCGTTCCAGCTTGAAAAGGCCGAGTCCATTTCAGCTCTCTCTCGGGAAATTCTTTCCATATCTTCAGCGTAAGGATTTACTTGCCTATCATTAGTGATCGTTAAATATTGTTCAGTATATGTTTTGGGTTCAACCGTAAAACTGATGGTCTTTTTTTGTCCGCCAGGAAGGTCAAGATAGAGATTTTCTGCCCCGGCCTCAACCGTTAACGGTATACCAACTATCGCATACTGCACCCCGTTATAATCAGCAAGTAAAACGCGCTCATTCCTATAATTGGCCTCTATCGCCTCTATTTCTGTTGGTATTACTGCAATGCCTCCGGGCACCGATGAAGATTGAGGTAATGATGTAACCTTTACGCTTGCATGTGTAATAGAGGCCAATAAGGTTAATATACCTACTCTAAGTAGTTGTGAGAATGTTCTCATCCTTGATCCTCGCTTTCATCCTGCTGAAGTTTGGTGACGGTTGATTCGATAATTCCTTTGAAAACATGAGAACGAATTGTATCTCCTAAACCAATACTCTTCGTGGAGCGAATCGGTTTTAATTGTGAATCATAAGTAATACTGTAGCCGCGTTCGAGAGTATTAAGAGGACTTACTGATGAAAGATTCCGAGCTAAAGACCCTAACATCACGTTTGTTTTTTGTAATGAATTTCGCATAGAGTTTTTAAGAAGGAGATTGATGTTTTTTAGGGTTTCAAGCTTTTGTGCGGCTTGATTTGCAGGTGATAGGGCAGATAAGCTCTTTGCAACTATATCGTACTTGCCTCTTCGAATAATGATTTTTTTATCGATAGCTAAGCGCAATTGATTTTCAAGTCTATCGAGCTGTTGCGCATGTTCTTGAAGTTTTCTGTTAGGACTCTTTAGTTGATTCGAAAACCAATTTGCTTGTTTCTTAAGGTCTGTAATTTTATGTCGAAGCAATAGTTCTAAATCGGTGATGTAAGTGTCTAGAGATTCAAAGTAATCTTGTTGGTTAGGGCTCATCTGTTCCGCTGCCGCCGAGGGAGTGGGAGCTCTTAAATCGGCAACAAAATCGGAAATGGTAAAGTCGATTTCATGGCCTACAGCAGAGGCGATAGGTAAGTCACTGGTAAAAATAGCTCTTGCAACACCTTCGTCGTTGAACGCCTGTAAATCTTCCAGTGAGCCTCCTCCTCGGCCGATAATGAGGGCTTGTATGCCCAACTTTTGCCGATGCTTATTAGCTAGAATTATTGCCTTTGCGATTTCATCCGGTGCTCCTGATCCTTGTACGGCTGCTGGGATTAATGTAATGCGTGTCGCTGGGAAGCGCCTTTTGAATACGCTTAGAATATCCTGAAACGCTGCGCCGGTAGCGGAAGATATCACGGCGATATGATTATAATAAGGCTTTATGTCTTTCTTGGTTTCTTTCCCAAATAAGCCCTCGCTCTGTAGCTTTACCTTTAACTGCTCAAAGGCTCTTCTTAGTGCGCCATCTCCAGCCTCTTCCATGCTTTCAATAATTAATTGATAGTCACCTCTTCCTTCATAAATGCTTAGCTTTCCATGAACAATGACTTGGTTTCCATTTTGGGGCTTGAACAAGGTTCCACGGTTTCGATTAGAAAACATAGCGCAACGTAGTTGCGAATTTTTGTCCTTCAGGGTGAGATACCAGTGACCAGATGCGGGTGTCGCGATATTCGAAATTTCTCCCTCAACGCTGACTCTAGAGAAATGCCCCTCAAGAAGTGATCGAGCCATATGATTAAGGCCGCTTACTGAAAGGATCTTTTCTTGATCTGAGTCGGTTATTTTTTCTCTGGAAGCTGTCATTAGGTAAGTTTACCCAAAAGCACTTTGTGATGGTATTAGTCTATTTAGAATGTGCAGATAATTTAGTTCAGGAGTTTTCTGACGAGGGCCTCTTTAGCGCTCTCCTGTTTAATGTAATTTAAAGACATAAAGCGCATTATGACCATTTGGGCTTACGAGTTCAGGCGCAAGAAAACTACCTATGCGCCACGGGCTTCCGCCCTCTCTACCTGAAGTAAAGGCGATATATTGTTCTCCGTCTATTGCAAAAGTAACCGGAAATCCTTCTACCGAAGTACCTAACCTTGAGCGCCACAACTCTTTGCCGCTATCAACATCGTAAGCGTGTACATATCTGTTGTAGTCGCCGATAAAAATTAGCCCGCCACCAGTAGCCAACGCGGCGGTA
>Ga0315316_10004240_pt1 | contig 10455 bp, 11 predicted proteins | sample M160m3416metaG_FD_203702 | JGI IMG/M metagenome (GOLD analysis project Ga0315316, IMG submission 203702) | Ammonia-oxidizing marine archaeal communities from Monterey Bay, California, United States - M1 60m 3416 | ecosystem: Environmental > Aquatic > Marine > Intertidal zone | place: USA... | reverse complement strand
GATGGAAATACCCTGGTTCTTTAGGATTTGAAGGATGAACCTCAGGATGTAATGCCAAATATCTGAATAATGAGGTTGTGCCAGCCTTTGGAACGCCAGCTATGAAGAGATTCGGATTCACAATTTGTTAGATAGGCCTGTATTAATCAACATATCCAAGACGAAGTAGGGGCTTATGTAATAATTTAGTAATACTTTCTTGATCACTTTCTGAAAGATTATGTTTCCATTTACCTATTGAGTCTGAACTTATTGATTTGGACAGATTGGAATGATGAGCCTTGTCTGTATCTCCCAGTTTTTCCACCTGTGAAGTATGATCTAACATATCTGAATTGTAATTTATACCTATGAAATCACATACCTTCTTTATTGATCCTTCAGGATTAGTGACCATATCCTCATACCTGATTTCCATATAATTTTCTTTAATCTTAGAACCAAAAGCTTGGGCTAAATCAATGCTATTAGTCCATCTATTTGCAGCTTCCAAAATAGTTTCATATCTTTCCATTTTAAGATAAGAACTAGCAACGTCACGACCATCTCTGACAATATGAATAAACTTAGATTCTGGAAAAACGCTACCAAGCCAATCAAGGTACATTGTATTCATTGGTGTTTTGTCACCCCATATTTTAGAATCTGGTGAATGCTTTTCAGAATAAGTACAAAATAATTCATCAAAAATATTTGAAAGTGTTCTTTTAGATTCATCAATATTTTCTAAACGTTTATGAACTTCATTAAAATCAATATTCCAAGTGTAGAATTCTTTACAATTTTCAAATTCACTGAGAACTTCGGAAACAACATCTTTCCAATCTCTATTACTAAAAATGTGAAATCTCTTGATTGCAAAAGGAAGGCGATAGGATTCGGGCGGAATAGAAATATCTGAATTGCCTGATAATATAGATCTGAGTAATGTATTACCTGAACGTCCAGAACCAATAATAAAGAAAGGTACACAACTTAAATTGGATTTATTATTAGTTATTTGATAACGACTGTAGAATGGCCTTTGAAATAATTTAAGACGATTGTATATCTTATGAATTAAAAGAGGACTGAACATATTAGCCTAATATCACCTTATACTTTTCAATTACTTTTTTAGCTAATTCAGTTGGATTATGGTGACTTTGGACAAAATCATAGCTTGCTTTTCCTCTCTGAATCAATGCATTTCTATCTTTATATAATTCTTTAATTTTTCCAGCTAAATCTACGGGATTAATACTAATAATTGGCAAATTATAATCGTTATATAATGAATCTGTAAGGCTACAAATTACTGTACGACCTAAAGCCATAGATTCAATTGAAAAAACACCATAAATTCCGTATTCGGGATTCATCCAATCGATAACTAAATCATGTTTGGAAATTTGTTTAATTAATTCAGAATGTTGGGCATCTTCAATAAGTGTAAATTGAATGTCAAGACCTTCTTCTTTAACTTGTGAAATTGCATCTTCTACAGCCTCTGTATTCTTTACTTCTCTATTCGTTGGCGCATGTAATATTTTTAAGGGCCCTGATTCATCAAATTCGGAATATTGCAAATTTGTTAAATCCACCGGATTAGGTAACCATTCTGCATCAGGTACAAATTCTAGTAAATCCGGAGTGCTAACATACCTGTGCACAACTAAATGATTAGCAAATTTTGGATACGCCTTATCCCTAATCTCCGAACCGTGATGATGAAGAATTACGGGTTTCTTCATAATTCCAGACCACATTACTAAATCACGGTAACCTTGACTTACGGCTTGACCATGATAATGCAGAATATCACATTCTTTTACCAAATTATAGAGTTTTTTACCAATATTCAACTTTCCTCGTAATGAACTCGAATCAATCTCAGAAAGATTATAATCAAAATTTGTATGCCAACCTTTAGTACTTGTAACTGCTAAATTAGCATCAATACCTAATTCTCTTTGGGCTTTAACCAAAGTTGAAGCCACTTGAGCAGGATTATTCAAATGAAGAATTCGCATTATTCTATATCCAAAATCTGGTTACGACTCTCAATCAAAAGGCCGACTGCCCAACGTGCAATAACTATACCTGCTATAATTCCAATAATAGGGTCCAGAACAGTAAAATTTGGATTAAACATACCAATTATTAAAGCTATAATTACCATAACTGAAACCAAAGCATCTGCCAAAACATGGAGATAAGCACCTCTACGATTTAAATCCTCAATATCATTTGGATTGGTTAAAAAACTATCAAATTTACCTAATAATAAATTCCAGTCATCCTTGTATGAAGAAAACGCAGTATCCCAACCTCCTTGTGATTCTTTCTCTAAATGTTCATGATCGTGTTCATGGCCGTGCCCATGGTCGTGCTCATGGTCGTGGCTATGCCCATGATGATGATTCTCAATACCCAAAATATTGGCACATACGAGATTAACAATCAAACCAATAATCGCAACTAAGATAGCTTCTTGAAATTGAATTTCTTCTGGTTCTAATATCCTACCAAAAGATTCCCAACCTATGTACAAAGCTACAATACCTAAAACAATGGAAGATGCAAAACCACCTAATGCCATCACTGTACTTTTACTATTTTTAACTCTAGATTCAGTTCTTGCAAAATAATAAGCATATAATGTAATTCCCAAAGCTGCAGCATGAGTTCCCATATGCCATCCGTCTGCTAAAAGTCCCATGGACTTAGTAAATAATCCGGCAGATATCTCAATAACCATCATTATTAAAGTAATAATCACGACTAATCTGGTTTTACTTTCCGACTCTTCGTCGTCTATATCGTGATGATGATGATGGCCTGACATATTATTGTGTGATTAGCGGTGTAAGAAAAACGCTTTCTCTCCCTCCAAACGGACAAAACCAGTCCTCTCAAATTGAACTACATGTTTATCTAATGAAACTATATTGTCTTCAACAATACCTGAAACTCTTTTGCCATCAGGATACCATACTTCTATTGGTTGGTTCGATGAACACCACTGAAATATCGGAACTCCTTTCTTATGCTTATATCCGGAAAATATCAAAAGAGAGTCTTTCATAACTACATTACAAAGATTTTTTAAACGAATCTCAGAACCGTCATCTAGAGATTCTAAATCTTTATTAGGCAAATATATCTTAGAACCTGAAAAAATTGTTTCTTCTCTATTGCCAAGTTCTTTATTATCAGGATGCCAAGGAGCTTCTTTCTGTAACTCCTTATCAGTTTCAATCGTGAATTCAGTTGGATCTGGAACGAAGAATAATCGTCTACTTTTTGAATCAATCAAATCCTTATTCAATGCATCGAAATTTTGCCATGAAAATTTAATATCAACTTCTTTAACGCCTGAGTTTTCCCAATATTTTAAGAAAGTTTCAGCAGAATAACCTCTCCGTGCCAAAGCCTTGATTGTAGCTAAACGGCAATCATCCCATCCAGTAAATTCTCCATTAGTAATAGATTCGCGAATTTTACTGGTTTTGAGATTAGTTTTTGGTATTGCAACTAAACCATAGTGTATGAACTCAGGTTCTGTCCAATCTAAATATTTGTAAATCCATCGCTGTTTTTCAGTATTATTTAAATGATCTTTCCCTCTCAAAACATGAGTTATGCCTAATCGATAATCATCTACTGCAACTGCAAAATTGTAAAGAGGCCATAATCGATACTTGTCTCCTTGTAACGGATGTGGTGAATCAACTATTCTTAATGCCACAAAATCTCTCAATGCAGGATTCGGATCTTCTAAATCTGTCTTTATGACTACTATGCCGTTGTCTCCATCAAGGAGAGAATCAAACTCTTCCATCTGAACTTCAGGAGTACGATTCCTATCTGGATGTGCTTTACTCTGTCTTTTCAGCTCCCTCCATTCTTCTGCATCCGATTTAGTAACATATGCCCCACCATTCGAAATTATTTTCCGTATATCTTCATAATAAATGTCAATCCTATCTGATTGAACAACAGTCTCATCAGCCTCAATACCAAGCCATCCTAAATCTTCTTGAATTAAATCATAAGCTTTGACATCAATTGCATTTGGATTTGTATCTTCTAAACGTAATATTAATTTACCATCATATCTTTTTTTATAATAATTATTAAGAGCTAATGCTCGCGTGTGCCCTAAATGCAGTGGACCGCTAGGCCCTGGCGCAAACCGTAGTACTACTTTATCTGCTTTTTTGAGAGGGGGGAGTTCACGAGGTTTAACCTTCTCTTGTTTTTTCTTCTTTGGAGGTGCATAAGACTCTAAATCCTTTGAATCCATTTTATTGACTTCTTCAATTACCTCATCTATAACTCGCATGACCTCTTTAGCTGAAGTGCGAAGCTCTGGGTGCTTGCCCATTGCCTTCCCAATTACACTTTTACTACGAGCTTCGCCATATTGAGCTGCCTCAGACATGGCTAATTCCAATAACTTCTGCCTTAAATTGGACACAACAGCTGAAAGAGAGGGGGGTTTAGGCCTTTTCAGTTAATTTCAATGTATATTTTATTTACTCCGTCTAAATCCAAATTTGTGAAAAGAGCGTTCATGATTGCCGCATTGTTTTTGACGGTAGGGTGTATTGACATCCCTGCAATGAATGGACTAGTCGATAGAATTGTACCTGAAGAAGTAAGAACATATCGAATATTTGATGTGTGGGATACGGAAGGAAATTTTGCACCAGATCCAGCCCAAGACCAAAATACATACATCAATGCAATTGGAGACATGCTTGAAAATCCATTAGGATTTCAAGAAACTGCACAAAATATTACTTGGAAAGAAGATAAACACACTTTCTTCATAGAAAAGAACTGGGAATCTACTTTCATAATACTTCTATTGTCTGTAGACTACAGTATTGGTGGGGGCATGGATCCTTCTGAAGGGCCTGCCGGTACTTTAGATTTTACTGTAACTGATCCTGAAGGGACTAAACACGTTTATGGGAAAGACGGCGACGGATATGAAATTGTAACTTGGAATAATCAACTAGACCAAAGACCTCTTCTCCTTCCTGTTATAGGAGGAACTTGGACTATTGATATCTCAGGTTCAGGGCTTGATGGGGTCGGTTCTATTGTTTATTCTGGTGATTATAGTATACAAATTGAAAGTGATAAATTAGAATAAACTACTATATATCAAAAATAGACCCAAAATAATACAATAAGGAGTGAAATAATGGAATTTTTGCTGTTTGATCAATTCTAATAAAGCACTTACTGCAAAATAACTAGTAAATACTGAACTTAAAAACCCTAAACTTAAAGCAAGTAAACCAACTTCTTCAACAGTCTCATCAATCTCTCCAATCTTAAGAAGTGTTGCACCCATAATCGCAGGTATAAATAGGAGAAAAGACAATCGGGCTGCTTTAACTGGATTCATTCCTAAAATTTTAGAAATAGCAATAGTTGAGCCTGAGCGAGAGATACCTGGAAGTATAGCCAATCCTTGAAAAAAACCTATGACCAAAGCATTGGAAAAGGGAAAGTCATCTATCTGCTTCTGGCCATCATAATCCTTACTAATCCAAACTAAAATACCTGTAAAAATTAAACAACCGCCAACTAAATGCATCTCACTATAGAAATCACCTATAATTGTACTATCAAAGGTAAAACCAATAATAGCTGTAGGTACTGAAGCTACAATAACCATCATTAGCATTCTCTCATATCCTTTGAGATTTGGATAATTCTTATAATCTAAAATATTAGGTAATATCAAAAAAACTTCTCTAATTTCTTCACGCATCACATAGAAAATAACGCAAAGTGAGCCTAGATGCAGAATAATATCAAAAAGAATAGGAGGTTCTTCGTTGAAATAAAATTGAAATATTGCTAAATGTCCGCTGCTGCTAATAGGGAGCCATTCAGTCACACCCTGTAATATGCCTAGAAGCACAGCTAACCACCATTCCATAATTGCCCAATCGTCAGGTTTATTTAACCGACGGGGGAGTATCTCCTAATGGCTGATGTGAAAGTGCGCTGTACAACTTGCTACAACGTTTTTAACACAAACAAAGATGAGGGGAGAAATGTAATATGCCCTATGTGCGACTCATCGTTCGCAGTCCAAAATACTAATATTGTAACTAATATTAAAAATACAATAACTGATTTAGGTAGTAAGATTGGAGCAAATATCCAAGAAAAATTAAAAATAAACAAAGATGATGATGTTTTCAAAATTATAGATGGGAAAAAATATGATAGAGAACTGTTAGATGTAGCTACTGAATTGTCGGCTAAAAATGAGGAGATAACCTTAGAGGGGAGTAAGCAATTATTTCAAAAAATAAAGGACTATGATGATTATACACAAGTGGAAAAACAAACTGTAGCATACATACGTAAGAATTATAAATTTACACCAGAAGCAAATAACTGGTTAAGAACTGAAATAAGAAGATGGGCCGCATCAAAAACCCGAAATGAAGATATTTCAGATCCAACGAGCGCGAAATTAGTAAAGGAACAACCACTCTCCTTTGTTTTTAGTAACTTAAAAGAAGCTTACCGTTGGGACAATCTAAATAATTTGAATGAAAAACCAAAGACTGCAGCACAATGGGCTGGAATTTTACTATCTATCGTATTTGTTTTGGGAATTTTTTCAGGTATTGCATATGGAATCAAATGGAATAACCAAGAAACCCAATGGACTAGCGGAGGCCTATCTTCAGTTCATGGCACTATTATTGACAGCAATGGAAAAGCCCTCGAAGGTGTCACAATCCAAGCGGATGATAAAAAAACATATACTAATGCTCAAGGCAAATATTTCTTATATGATTTAATCGGTGAAGAAGTTGAAATTATTTTCACAATGGAAGGCTATGGAAGTCTAAATGTTTGGATTAATATACGTTCAGAAGGTACAAATATATTAGAAATTGAATTAGAAGAAGGAGGAGATAATAAAAATATAGATCAACGGAAAGACGTCTCTGAACCATGGCCTCCAAATTACGCATTAGCTCCAATTTTCATTGTAGCTTCTATCATTACATTGATGGGGAGTTCAGCTGCATTACTTCAACAAAATTTTAGGATGGCTGTAATTGGATGCTTATGTGGAGTTATAAGTTATGGATTTTTGATTGGTAGTATTCTTTCAATTATAGCTCTATCACTATTATTAATTGATCGAGAAAAATTTGATAGAGCCTAAATTATGTCTTCCTGGCAAGTTATAAAAAAATGGGAAGTGCTGGGCAAATGGAATAAGATTTTTTTATCTTTAACTGCCTTTTGGACTTTATTGATTCTTACATCTCCATTGATTATAACTAATGATGAAACTGGTGATTTGAGTGGGAGTGTTGGCATTTATGATAACAAAGAAGTAATACAAAATATGAATCCGCTATCTAAATTAGTGTATTATATTGGTGATTTAAATTGTCACCAACTTTCACATAGATCATATGAATATAATAACAATCAAATGCCATTTTGTGCAAGAGATGTGGGGATTTTTACGGGTTTAACATTTGGATTTGTTTGGTCTCTAGGAAGAAGAATTGAATTAACTTTACCAATAATAATTCTTGCCCTAATTCCAATTGGACTTGATGGAACAATACAGCTTTTTACAGATTATGAATCTACCAATATTAGAAGAGTTGTGACTGGGTTAATTGCTGGAATAGTCACTGGAATCTCTCTAAAAATAATTGCTGACTCTTTAGATAAAAAATATTAGTTATCATCCCATTTTAACTCATTATCACAAAAAGGGCATTCTGGGGAAAGATCTGGAACAACTCGATAACAGCGATTGCAAAGATGGCCTGGATTATAAATTTTCTGATAAAGAAAAATCCCCACTATTACAAGAGCAAATATTACTACTAAACCAATTGTGAAAAACATTATTTCCTCTTTAGTTCGTTGCTTACATAGCTAGTCATAGCTTTTGGATTCATAACATTCCAGAAAAAGTTGAAATCTTGTAAAGTAAAGGCCCCTACAGCAGCTAAAAAAGAAATATAAAGAAAACCACCCAATGCTGAAAAAAAGAATAATTCATACCAACGACTTACATCCAGATTAAGTTGGATTTGCCACATTATTAACCCCACTATTGTTGCAAATAAAATTTGTACAAAGAAACCAATTTGAGGCTTCATTTCAAGATATGAATAACACAAAATTCTAAGAGATATAGCTAGTATCAGTTCAGAAATTAAAACTGCAATTGCAGCACCTTCACCACCTAAACCCGGTAAATTATCAAGACCTAAGTGCGGTATTTCTCTAGGAACTAAAATAAGCATTAATATAATGCTAACGATTGACGAAAATATATTGATAATTGAAGTCAAATCAGGTCTGTTGGAACCTCTAAGTGCAACGGACCAAGGACGATTAATTACTCGAACAAGAGATGCTAAAACCAATATCTGAAGAATACGAGTTGCTGCTAAGAATTCTCTACTAATAAAAACAAAAATTATTTCATTTGACCAAACAATGGTCATAACTACAATAGGTATACAAACCATTGCTACGTATTTTTCAGCATCATAGACCAAGGATCTAATTTCATTATTAGATTTGTTGGAATGTAATTTAGAAACGGATGGGAGTAGCATTTCCTCAATAGCTAAAGCCATCGTACCTATGAATAACGCAATACGTTGAACTCCAAAATATAACCCTACATCGGTAGCTGCCCAAAAAACACCAATGAATATCTTATCTATGTGTTTTTTAAAAATTCCGAAAATTGAAACTGCAGCCACTGGGAATGCATAACTTTTATATGAATCAAAAGTCGACTTATCTGGTTTAGAAATAGGATAATCTCTAAAATACCATAAAGAAATCAGAGCTATTATCAAAATACCTACTAATTCGGATGCTGCCAACCATATAACTCCCCAACCCATCAATGCAGTTCCTATTAGCAAGAATGAACGTATTGATGTGCCTATTATCCTAGGTATAGCCACTCTAGCGCTTTGTTTCAATCCACTAAAAGTAGAAGTCAATACTCCCGTCAAGAGATAAATAATATAATATATTATTACTAAAAATAAAAGGCCTTCAGTTTTAATATCATAAAATTGTTTGCCTAAATAATCAGTCCAGTACCAATAAAATATTGTAAATACGGCTAACATTAGAGAAATTAAAGATAAACGTATCGAAAGAAAAGTACCTATACATTTACCTAAATCTAAACCTTCACTAATTCTCTTGACATGGGCCATTCTAAAACCAAAAAAAGCTAAAAAGGTAAAACCCCCAATCAAACTCATAGCATAGCTAAATTCACCAAGAGCTGAAGCCCCCATATTCCTTGCTACAAACAAAAGTGCAATCCAGCCCACTATTGCATTAATGTTCTCAACACCAAAAAGTAGAGCTATTTTGCGGGAAGTCGCCATTAGTTGCGCACAGTGCTTGGGATTTAAAGCCAGCCCTCTTGAGGTGAATTGTGACATCAAAACTATTGGTTGCAGGCGTATTGGCTTTAGATGACCTAAAAACACCCCATCGAAGTGAAAAGGGAATAGTAGGGGGTGCTGGGATTTATTCTAGTATTTCGTCAAGTATATTTACAGATACAGCCTTAGTTGCAGCTATTGGAAGTGACTTCCCAAAATCTATAATGGAAAAGATTAAAGGTCATGCAATCAATACTCAATCTGTAAAAAATCTGAATTATCCCACATTTCATTGGTCTGGTGAATATACTGGAGATATGTCTCAGGCCATAACACATAAAACTGATTTTCAAATTAATGATCATTATGACTGGGAGATTTTATCTGAACAGAAGGATTCTAAGTTATTATTACTTTGTAATAATGACCCCAATATTCAGTCTAAAATTCTAAAACAAGTTAACTCAGATTTAATTGCTATGGACACTATGAATCTTTGGATTGATATTGCCAAAGATAAGTTAGAAGAAGTTGTAAAACAAGTAGATATTTTATTCATAAATGATGCTGAAGCACAACTATATACTAACAAAGATAATTTAGATGAAGCAGGAAAAAAACTTCTGAGTAAAGGCCCTAAATATGTAATTATCAAGAGAGGAGAACATGGATCTTCGCTTTATTCCACTAAGATGAGTAAACACTTACCTGCTTTTAAAGTTAGTAACTTTGTAGATCCAACTGGTGCTGGTGATAGCTTTGCCGGAGCTGCTATGGGATATCTTTCTGAATTAAATGAACTAAATGAGGATAATTTGATTATAGCTATGAAATATGGTTCAGCGGTAGCTTCAATCACAGTAGAAGGCTTTGGAACTGAAAGCATTATGGATGTGGAAAAAGAAGAAGTTGAAAGAAGATTTAGCATTCTTAGTGGTGGGCCCGGCCGGATTTGAACCGACGACCGCCCGGTTATGAGCCGGGAGCTCCACCAGACTAAGCTACGGGCCCCAGTGGCGCCGCTGATCGGATT
>Ga0315316_10004238_pt1 | contig 10455 bp, 8 predicted proteins | sample M160m3416metaG_FD_203702 | JGI IMG/M metagenome (GOLD analysis project Ga0315316, IMG submission 203702) | Ammonia-oxidizing marine archaeal communities from Monterey Bay, California, United States - M1 60m 3416 | ecosystem: Environmental > Aquatic > Marine > Intertidal zone | place: USA... | reverse complement strand
AGAAAAACTAGCCCCGTTAAGATATCGCGGTTTACCGACCTACCCTTCCAAGGAAGCGTTTAATATTTTTTCGGCATTTTTTGAGCCTAAAGGACCCGAAGGAAAAAATATTAAAACCATTTTTATGGACCCTCAAACCTCGCACGAGATTACTTGGACTCCGCAAAAAAATCCACCGGTCAGATATTTCAGTGAAGAACAAAAAGTAGCTATTACCGCCCAAGACGGCTACCTCTACAAAGTCACCGTATTTGACGATCCGATTACTTTTCCTTTTATCAACTGTGGTGGGGTTAGAAAACCTCCCATCGAACGTGAAGTGCGCGTGGGCAGTCAGACGTTTACCCTTCTCGAAGGAGAACAGGGAAGAGAAATTCATTTTGAATCCAGTTGGGGGTTGAGGCCTCAGACTTATTCCACCCGATTAGCACAGAAATATCCCTTCACATGGAAATGGTTTTTTAACGGCGAGCCCCCACGAGTTGACCCTATAAAATCAATATATACTGTCCCTTTTTACCCCGAAGGGCAAGCAGATATAGATGAGTCTTCCATGCAACCAATGGTGCTCGATCAAATTTTTCATTATATGGAAATGGCGCCGGCAATGCCCGCGAAACTGGAAAAAATGGAATCGGTGCTCATCCACACCTTTGATACTGTGCTTGCAGGTTGCATCGACAGTTCCAAAGACCGGACGTACACCGTCCTATATAGCGATCCGGAGTTTGCACAGAAAAATGCGCAACTACTATGGAACTACGCTGCCTCGCGGGAACAGTTGAATAATGTGGAAAGGGTTTCATTCTTGATAGAAAAAGAACACATTCGCGATGCGTATAGCCAAAAATATGATTTAATCTTTAAATGGATTCCGTTCATGTACCATCAGGACCGCGAAGCCTGCGAAAGCATGTTAACGGCATTGTCAGAAGCATTAATGCCAGAGGGGTTCATGTTTCTGGTAGGACCGCGTCAGCTACAAGGATTATTCGATCATTACAAGCTTGATGCACTATATAACGATCCTATATACAACATGCCGTTCTTCCGCCAGCATTTAAAGATGTGCCCAGAGAACCAAGTAAACCCCGATCTCGTGGTTTATCTTGCGCAGAAAAAAGGCGAACAGAAGAAAAAAGTAGATCCACCTGCTACCGAAGATACCTTTGACGGCACCATCCCGCAAATGCGTGGTTTTAAAAGACCTAATTAGGAAGTCTATTAGTAGGAGATTATTTTTATTTGAGTGGGAGTAGTAAAATGCTTTAACGAGAGCAAGGGTTATGGATTCATTTCTAACTACAAATCTTTTAATGTAAGATTGGTTTTATCCTTTTCCGAGAGAACGGGGTTGGAAATTGGCCAGTCGATACCAATGTCTTGATCATTCCAAATAATGCCTTTTTCCTTTTCTGCAGAATAATACTCAGAAACTTTATATAAAAATTCAGCCGTTTCGCTGAGAACACAAAATCCATGTGCAAAGCCCACGGGGATGTAAATTTGAAGGTAATTAGTATCTGACAAAGTATAACCTCTCCACTGACCAAAAGTGGGAGATCCTTTACGAATGTCTACCACCACATCGAACACCTCACCTCTGATTACCCTTACCAGTTTAGATTGCTCTGGGGCAACTCTATAGTGGAGACCACGAATGGTATTTTTTTGGGAAATAGAGTGGTTATCCTGAACAAACTCCTCCTCTATCCCTATTTCTTTATACCTTTCTTTTTGGAAGCTCTCAAAAAATCTGCCTCGTGAATCGGTATGGATAGCAGGCTGAATTAACAATACCCCTTCCAAATCCGATTTTTCCACTTTAAAAGTCATATTTAATATCCTGATTGCAAGTAATAAGATGGGTATTAAAGGAAGAAGATTATATAACGCCTAGAGTAAAATTGGTAATCGCAGGAACAAATTAATCAGGTTTATATACCAGTGATCAGGTGAAGATTTAATGACTAATATAATGCAAGGTTATCTCTAAAATTTGCTAGTATAGATTCCGATAAAAAATAAACCTCTAGGGCTTCGATGAAAATTATACCCGCAGTAGACATAAAAAATGGTAAATGTGTACGCCTTTCTCAGGGAAAAGCCGATCAGGAGACAATTTATTCGGACCATCCCAAAGAAATGGCAGATCATTGGGATGAAGAAGGCGCTCGACTGATTCACGTTGTTGATTTAGACGGAGCCTTTGAAGGTTCGCCAAAAAATTCAAAGATAGTAAAGGAAATCATATATAGCAGTTCCGTTGATATTCAAGTAGGAGGCGGCATTCGAACTCTTTCGGCAATAGAAGAATATGTCAACGCTGGGGTCTACCGGATTATTTTAGGAACGATTGCCCAAAAAGAACCTGCGTTTGTGGAACAAGCATGCAAAAAATTTCCAGGAAAAATAATTGTCGGTATCGATGCCAGAGACGGTTTGGTTGCCGTTAAAGGCTGGGTTGAAGTTTCTGATCAGAAGGCAACCGACCTTGCAATCAAAATGCGAAACTATGGTATCGCAGGGTTCATCTTTACGGATATCAGTCGAGATGGAATGCTTCAAGGCCCTAACCTTGAAAGTATAAAAGAGTTTGCGGAAGCCGCTCAATTGCCTGTTATAGCCTCCGGCGGAGTCAGTCGCTTTGAAGATATAAAAAATCTAATGAAGCTTGAATCTTATGGTGTAGAGGGAATAATTATCGGAAAAGCTCTTTATGACAAAACTCTATCGTACAGCGAGGCAAAAAGTCTCACCTAACATTCATGTTGATTAAACGAATTATCCCTTGCCTTGATGTTAAAGATGGCCGCGTGGTCAAAGGGGTTAACTTTGTCAATTTGCGAGATGCAGGCGACCCTGTTGAAATTGCCGCAGCTTATGAAAAAGAAGGGGCCGATGAGCTCACCTTCCTAGATATTACTGCTTCTCATGAAAAACGTGACATTATTTTAGATGTTGTAGCACGTACCGCTGAAAAAGTTTTCATGCCTCTTACTGTTGGGGGTGGCGTTCGCACTTTGGATGACATCCGGAATCTATTAAAAGCTGGGGCCGATAAGGTGGCTATTAATTCGGCTGCTGTGAAAGACCCCGTATTTGTACAAAAAGCAGCAAAGCGTTTTGGAAGCCAATGCATTGTCGTAGCCATTGATGCTAAGCAGACTAAATCGGTCACTGATCTACCATCTATTCCGGGTTGGGCCGATAACCATCCATATTTACTTTTGGATAAAAAAAGTACAACTCTATCCTGGGAGGTCTATATCCATGGAGGCAGGACAGCGACAGCTATAAATGCAGTTAAATGGGCGCAGCAAATGCAAGCCTATGGTGCAGGGGAAATTCTTCTCACTAGCATGGATCGAGATGGCACCAAATCAGGCTACGATTTGAATTTAAATCGCTCAGTTTCAGAGTCCGTTACTGTCCCCGTAATTGCTTCTGGAGGTGCTGGAACACTGGAGCATTTATATGATGGAATTATGAATGGCAAAGCAGATGCCGTCCTAGCTGCCTCTATTTTTCATTTTAAAGAATTTACCATTTACGATACCAAACGTTACTTGAAAGAAAAAGGTATTTGCATCCGCCTCACTTAACACCGCAGTTTTTTAATTCAAGAGATTTCTCAGAGGTGTTCAGAGTAGCCTGAGTTTCAAATGGGAGTGTCCAAACTTCCTTACCATGACCTACCGGACAATTCATGATTATAGGAATTTTAGGATCTGGAAAAAGGTCGGTAAGAATATCTTCAAATTTACCATCGCTATACTTTTGGGGTTTGCAGTTGATCATCTCTCCAAAAACTATTCCTCGGATCCCTTTCAGCTTTCCGGCTGCCTTCAATTGCCATAGCATTCCATCCAGTTTATATAAAGGTTCATTTACATCTTCTACAATTAAAATACGATTACGAGTTTGCACCTCATAGGAAGTACCCAGAGAGCGGCAAAGCAATGTCAGGCAGCCTCCAGTTATTTTTCCCGTTGCAATGCCTTTTGAAAAAACCTTAGCGCGTCGGCAAGTAAGCAATGTTGGTTTCCCCGTTAATATATTTTTAATTTGTTTGCGCGATTGTTTCATGGGAGACCGACCAAAACTACCCGCAACCATCGGACCATGAAAACTCAACAAACCGCAATGAAGATATAAATAATGAAGTAATAAGGTGATATCACTGGATCCCACAAAAATTTTCGCGTTGGCCCGTATCACTTTAGCATCTAGGTATTCAAGAACTCGATTTGCACCGTAACCCCCGCGCGCGCAAAAAATAGCTTTTATTTCAGGGTTTCGAACCATGTCCATAATATCATTCGCCCGTTGTGAATCAGTTCCAGCCAGGAACCGCGACCGGTAATAGACATATTTCCCAACCACAGGATAGAATCCCATCTCAGAAACCACATCCAATCCATTTTGCAATTGCTTTTTATCAACCGGCCCTGCTGGAGACACCACCCCTACCTTATCGCCTAGATTCAGTTTTGGGGGCCGGATCAATGAGAGTGAATTTTTTAACATAAAAATAACTTTTAAAAAGTAAAAATTGGCTCTTCCAAATCACTTCAATTTCTGGAGTTATGGTTCCAGGGATTCTTCAGCTCAGGATAGAGTCATTACACCTTTCAGAAAAAAGTACCCACCTGGTTTCAATATTATCTATTCTTGAGCATATCATCATTCGATTGCAACAGGTTCTTGAAATTGAGCTGTTTCGATCGACAACAAACCATACTAGAGTAAACTCCACTCACATTGAGATTACAAAAAAACCTGATGTAGATGTGTCCGTGTTTTGCAATTAACTATTTACTCTAGTTCGCTAACACTGTTACTCTCGCGATAAAGATTAAAAATATTTAATTGAAAATCATGAATTTGCTATGCTAGTTTTATCTTACTCAGTTTTCCTTTGATTTTTCCTGTTCGTTTTTTCTACACACTAAAAAAATGTAGATGTTTAGATTTTAAATAGTTGTCATGGGGCACCAGAATGATTGAAGTTAAAAATCTGACTCGATATTATGGAAATCGCCGAGCCATAAATAATATATCGTTTCAAATAGAAAAAGGCGAAGTTGTCGGTTTTTTAGGTCCTAATGGTGCGGGCAAAAGCACAACCATGAATATAATTTCCTGCATTCTTGCGGCTTCCAGCGGAAGTGCAAAAATAAATGGGTTCGATACATTTGAAAAATCCCTTGAAATAAGAAAAATCATTGGATATCTCCCAGAAACACCGCCTCTATACTCCGATATGATCGTTTCAGATTATCTAAATTTTGCAGCTGGAGTAAGAGGTGTTGATACTAAAAAGATCTCCTCCTCTGTAGATAGGGTAATCGAGAAGTGCTCGCTAAAAGATGTGGGCCACCGGATTATTGGTCGCCTTTCGAAAGGATACCAACAACGAGTTGGTTTGGCTCAGGCCATGGTCCACAATCCTGAAATCCTGATACTCGATGAACCTACCATCGGTTTAGATCCAATTCAAATCATCGAAATCCGAAAGTTGATTCAGGAGTTGACAGCTGAACATACGATTATTCTCAGTTCACATATTCTTCCCGAAATCAATCAAATTTGCAAACGTGTGATTATTATAAATGATGGTGAAATTGCAGCTGTAGATTCTCTGGGCGGATTGGCAGCTTCATTAAGAAAGAGTGATCGCCTCTCTTTAACAGTGAGGAGTTCTGAAGAAAATGTTATTGAAAAAGTAAATGATTTGGACCAGGTCATTTCGGTAACAAACAGTGGAGGAAACCAATACCTAATTGAATGTGCTTTAAGATCAAACCTTCAAGATAAAATAGCAAAGCTGGCCTTGGAAAATAATTGGGGAATTGTAGAACTTAAACCCGTTTCGATGACACTTGAAGATATTTTCCTCAAGCTCACCCTTGAAGAAAAGGAGCCTGAAAAATGAAAAATAGTTGGATCATAGCTAAAAGAGATCTGGGCTCATTTTTTAATTCTCCCATTTTTTATGTGATCACTACGGTATTCCTAATTATATATAGCTATATATTTGTTAACATCCTCAGTTTTTTTAGTATGCAGAGTATGCAATCGGGACAGTTTCAGCAAATGGGCATAGCTCTTAATATAAATGAAATGGTCATCGAACCCAGCTTTCAAAATATGGCGGTGGTTCTACTTTTAATAATCCCTATCGTCACAATGCGAAGTTTTGCGGAAGAAAAAAAATCTAAAACATTTCGTCTTCTTCTCTCTTCTCCTGTACATTTAAAAGAAATCATTTGGGGTAAATTTCTTGCCTGCATGATTGTCATAACAGTAATGGTTCTCATTTCAAGTTACTCTATAGGGTTTTTATTCATGATTGGAGAACCCGATATCGGCCCTGTTTTAACAGGCTATCTAGGCATATTGCTCACAGCTGGCTGTTATGTTTCGATAGGAATATTTGCCTCTTCATTGACGGAAAACCAAATTGTTGCGGCCATAATCACATTCGGCTTTTCTCTCTTCATGTGGGTCATCGGATGGGGTGCCCAAACTGCTAACTCGACAACAGGACAAGTCCTCCAATATCTCTCCGTTATTGAACATATGGACCGCTTTTTAAAAGGAATGATAGAAACAAGCGACCTCGCTTATTTCCTATCCTTTATTATTTTTGGACTTTTCCTTTGCTATCGCACTCTGGATTCAAATCGTTGGAGATAAACTTATGAAAAAATTCACTTCGATAGCAAGTTGGTTAAGCTTAACATCAGGATTTGCAGCATTATTTTTTTATATTGTTCTTCCAGATCTAAAGACCTTAATCCTTTCATTAACCGCTCTTTCAATTTCTAATGGAGTATTTTTACTTGTTTCTGAAGGAACAAGTTTGAAAAAATTCTTTTCTTCACGTATGGCTCAACATGGAACAAACGCCATTATCCTGACTTCAGTATTCCTGGGTGTGCTTATATTCGCAAATCTTCTTATTCACCGCCACAAACACCGTTTCGACTTCACGCAAGCAAAATTGTTTACCTTGGCTCCTCAAACTAAAAAATTCATTGCAAATCTTCCGCGCGAAGTTAATTTAACGGCTTTTTTTCAAATTGAAACCCCAGAAAAAAATGCGTTTGAAAATTTAATTGCCGGATATCTTGAAGAAACAGACAAAATCGGAATAACCTATTTAGATCCGGACAAAAACCCTGCAGTGACCAAACAATATGGGGTGACCACTTATGGCACCATCGTTTTGGAGAGTGGATCTAAGGAAACTAAAGTCCACAATGCTACTGAGGAAAATCTTACCAATGCACTTTTAAAAGTCACTCGTGATGAGCAGAAGGTGATCTATTTCCTTAAGGGTCATGGTGAAAACCAAATTGATAGCACTGAAAATGAAGGCCATCTAACTGCCAAAAAAAATCTTGAGCAAGATGGTTTCATAGTCAAACCTCTACTGCTCCTTCAAACCGGAGAAGTCCCAGAAGACGCATCCACGCTTGTTATTGCAGGACCTAAAAAGCCTATTCAAAAGGAAGAACAAAAAGCCCTGAATTCCTACCTGGAAAAAGGGGGTGCTGTTATGATGCTCGTGGATCCCAAATCAAAACATGGCATGGAAGCGTTCCTGAGAAACTGGGGTGTAGAATTGGGGGACAATATTGTTATCGATCCCATGTCCAAATTGTTTGGGGGTGATTTCGCAGCTCCCGTAGTCAATCAATATAGCGCGCATGATATTACCAGCGAATTTGTTCTCCCAACCATCTTTCCGATCATACAGTCCGTTAAGGCAATCCCAAGGTCTAAGATTGAAACCATCGAATTACTAAAGACCAGTGTCAATAGTTGGGGGGAGTCAAACTTTGAATCGGGTGACGTAAAATTTGATGCAGATACTGACCTTAAAGGGCCTGTGTCAGTCGCGGTAGTTGCGACCAAACTCCTGAGACCAGAAGAAGGTGCTCATGATGAGAACGAAGAACCTCAAGAACATAAAATAAAACAACCTAAAGGCACTCTGGTCGTGATTGGTGATTCTGACTTTTCCAACAACCGATACAGCAACTTTTCCGGGAATGGTGACTTTTTTCTGAATACAGTTTCCTGGTTGGCGGAAGAAGAAAATTTGATTTCGATTCGACCCAAGGAAAAAAGAAATTCTCCTATAAACTTAACCAGCTCATGGGGAAGCGCAATATTTATTCTGGGTATTTTAATTTTCCCAGGAATTGTAGCCGGTACAGGCATTCGCATCTGGTGGAGGAGAAGAGATTCATGAAGTTTAAAGGAACAGCCGGGATGATGGTTGTTTTCCTCAGCTTGGGACTTTATTATTTCTTTGTTGACGTACCTACCGAAAAAAAGAAAGCGGAAGAAAAAGAGATTGCCGGAAAAGTTCTCCACTTTAAAATAGCCGATATCGAAGAATTCTCGTTAATCAAAAATAAAGAAACCATCACCCTTCAACAAACTAAGGATAGCACCTGGAGTATTTTAAAACCCCTTAAAGCTGCCGGAGATAAGCCAGAAGCAGAATCCTTCCTGTCTGAAATAGAGAACCTTAAAAAATTTAGGGTTGTTGAAAAAAATCCGAAAGATCTTACGCAATACGGTTTGCAAAACCCTACTTTTAAAATTCATTTAAAATTCAAAGAGGATAAGGAAAAAATTTTAGTATTGGGCCATGACAGCCCAATGGGTGACAAAATATATCTCAAATTTAAGAATGAGCCAAAAGTACTTCTTGCTGCTACCTCAAAAACAAGATTTGATAAATCCGTCTACGACTTCAGAGATAAAACTATTTTTAATTTTAGCTCTGGCGCTATTAATCGGATTCAAATTAAAAGAGAAAAAAACCCTTTAACTTTAATCCGAGAAAAAGACGAGTGGTGGGTCTCTGGAGAGATAAAATTAAAGGCCGACAAGGATGAGGTGTTAGGGTTTATACAAGCGATTCAGTTCTCACGCATCAAAGAATTTGAAAGTGAAAATGCTGATTCTCTCAAGTTCTATGGGCTAGACAAACCCATCACAACCCTTATCCTAAAAAACGAGAATAAAGAAAATTATTCTATTGCTCTCGGGAACAAAAAAGTAGGCTCGGGAACCTTTGCTAAAAAAGAAGGCGCCACCGGGATTTTTCTAGTCGATACAAAATTTCACAATGCCCTTAATATAAAGAACGTCGACTTTCTTAATAAAACTCTGATCGAATTCGAAGAAAAAAATGTAGCAAAAATAAATTTACACACAGGAGAAGAAACCATTGAAGCGTTTCGCCTTGAAAAAGATGACTGGAAAATCAAAAAGCCGAAAGAAACTGGAGCTGACGCGGCAACTATAAGAAGCCTATTATTTGATTTGAAAGAGGCAAAACTTACCGAGTTTGTCCAACTATCCTCCCTGGATTCTTCGGATTCATTTGGATTCGACAAGGCCCAACACACCTTTTCATTAACCATGATAAATGGAAAATTAATAAAGATTCGATTTGGTAAAAGTACTCTTGACGGGGGGAAATTTTTCGCACAACGAAATGGTGAAACCGCAGTATTTTTAATTTCTAAAAAGACTGTGCAAAAGTTATTCCGTAGCTTTCATGAATTACGAGACAAAAAACTTTTCAAATTTAAAACAGATGATGCAAATAAAATTGTCATAGAAACACAAAAAACCCGTTTCGAAGTGCTTAAATCTGGTACTAACTGGAGCTTGCTCAAACCCGTTGAAATGGAAATAAAAGAATTTCTAGCAAAAGACCTGCTTTGGACGATGAAGGGAATGGAATTCGAATCATTTGCTGAAACAGACATCTTGCCAGAATCTGCTGGATTGATGACCCCTACCTATAAAGTCAGTGTCTGGAAAAATAGTACCGATAAAATTGCAGAACTGCAGGTGGGAAATATTGAGAAAAATGGCCAACAATACTTTGCCCAAATTGAGGGTAAAAATGGTTATTACCGGATCAAAAAGAAGTATCTGGATCCCATTCCACTGAACCTCAATAGGTTCAAAGTTCAGTAATAAAATTGGACTACAACCAGCCTACCTTTATACAGACACCCACCATATATTGTAATATTAAAATTTTTAACCCCCTTCATATTGTGCTCAACAAAAATAATTCAAGCTATCAAAAGATTTTTACTCTTATAAACTATTGTAAAATAATATCTAAAAAGATTTTTAGTAATGGTTATCAAATAAACTCTTGACAGCTACTATATGTAGTGGTACTTTTTCTCAGGTACACAATATAAAGCTATAAATAGGTTTTTATGGGCGTGGGCTAACCACCCAATTTGGACTGTCGTTTGTTGGAAGGTTAAAGAAATTCAAAGGTAGTTTTACAGATTCTTCCAGCGGCGGGTTACTAGAAAAGAGGATTCCATTATTATGAATGAGATGCATCCCAAATTTGCGCGGTTATTAGTTTTCGGCGGGATGTGTAGCAGTCTCAAA
>Ga0315316_10004235_pt1 | contig 10462 bp, 9 predicted proteins | sample M160m3416metaG_FD_203702 | JGI IMG/M metagenome (GOLD analysis project Ga0315316, IMG submission 203702) | Ammonia-oxidizing marine archaeal communities from Monterey Bay, California, United States - M1 60m 3416 | ecosystem: Environmental > Aquatic > Marine > Intertidal zone | place: USA... | reverse complement strand
CCGACAGAACTAGTGGCGGAAATTACTGTAAGTTCGGGTAATTCTGAAGGGCGAACTGATGGGCGTGATTATTTAGTTGGACCCTTCGATATTCTTACTTTGCCTATTTCTAAAGAATCGCCGGCGGCAGGGTCAGTTGATGTTGCACTGGATGACAACGTTCTGATTGTTGAGTCGCCTTCAGGGGTTCCAGTTGTATCAGGTCTCATAACTTCACTCAAAGAAATTATGGAGCCTCATTCGGCTGGTAACCAAACCGAGGAGGAACTAGGTAAACGAGCATTGTTCGTGGAGAGGACTATTTCTTTGGGCACTTCAGTGCCAAGACTGAGGTGGGCGGTAGTGCTTTCTCCTTGGGAAAATTCAAACACTCATATCACGGTCAGTAATTTGTCTGGAAATAATACTCAAGTAAAAATTGAAGATGTTGGTGGCAAGGAAATTGATGGCGGTTTGCTAGAGGCGAACTCGACCGTTCGACTTGTATACGGTTATGTTTCTGCTGCGTTGTTAGTGTCTGCAAAAGATGAAATATTGATAGATGTGATCCGAGAATCGAAGAGTGAGAAATTATTGAGTTCGAGTCCAAAGTTGGGGTTTTGAAGTAAGGTAGGATATTTGATGGTACGACTACTTATAGCTTTTACTCTTATTCTGATATCCGTCAGCATCGCAGTAATCGTGGAACGGCGAAAGGTAGAGAATCCCTTTTCGGTTAAGCGTAATCAACTCCCAACTTTGGTTCCGCCGCAAGACTTTGGGCTTGAACCAGAGGCTGCAATAATAGTCTTTACCGAATCGACCTGTAGGAGCTGTTCAGCGGTTCTGGCTTTGTTGCGTGGCCCAGCTGGAGCGAATGTGACTGTTGCTGAAGTGGAATATGGGGAGAATCTAGATCTTCATAGAAAGTATGGAATTGATACTGTTCCGACAACGGTTTTAGTTGAACGAGATGGGAATGTCGTTGAGGGTTGGATTGGAAAGATCGAAGTGGGGGAACTAGCCCGGGCTTTAGCTCTAGTCGTTTAGTTGGTATTTTCAATCTCGGGAAATGATATAGGAGAGACTAGAGCTCTGGGCCTAAAGTGTCTAGGTCTGCACTTAGACCCTCCGCTAGATCGGGTGTAGGCTCAGGAATCAACTTAGCGATATCGTTCCCATCAATGGTCTCTTTGTCAAGAAGAGCAGCTGCAATGCGATCAAGAGCGCTTCGATTCTCTACCAAAGTTTTTTTAGCTCGATGCTCTTGCTCAACTAGGATTCGCTGAACCTCTTCATCGATGATGCGGGCGGTATCTTCGCTGTATTCTCTTCCGCTCATTAGATCATCGCCAAGAAAAATTTGAGCGTTGGAGCCCCAAGCTCTCGGTCCGACTCGTTCGCTCATGCCCCACTCTGTCACCATTTTTCGAGCCAACTCTGTGCCTTGCATTAGATCGTTGGATGCTCCAGTTGAGATCACCCCGAATACGTTATCTTCAGCCATTCTTCCACCGAATAGAACCGCCAATCTGTCCTCTATATATTCTTTTGTGTATGCGTGGCGTTCCTCAGGGAGCTGCATTGTTACTCCTAAAGCTTGACCTGTAGGCAAAATGGTTACTTTGTGGACTGGGTCGGCATGGGGTAAAAGCGTGGCTACCAAAGCATGACCTGCTTCGTGGTACGCAGTCGCAGTTTTCTCCTCATCGGACATAGCTACAGATTCTCTGCGTTGGCCAATTATGACTCTGTCACGCGCCGCTTCAAGATCCTCTTGCTTGACTTGTGTTGAGTCTCTGCGAACGGCATGCAAGGCTGCTTCATTAATTAAATTTGCTAAATCTGCTCCGCTCATACCCGGTGTGCCTTTGGCCATAGCTTCGAAGTCGATAGCGGTGTCAACTTTTTTGCTGTCTGCATGCACTTTTAAGATCGAGAGCCGTTCGCTATATTCAGGAAGCGGAACAATGACTTGCCGATCGAATCTCCCTGGGCGAAGCAAAGCAGGGTCTAAAACATCTGGTCTGTTAGTAGCTGCCATCATGACGATGCCTTCTGTAGCCTCGAAACCGTCCATTTCTGCGAGCATCTGATTTAAGGTCTGCTCACGTTCATCGTTGCCACCGCCTAGCCCTGCGCCTCGTTTCCTGCCGATTGAGTCAATTTCATCAATAAAAATAATAGCGCTGCCTAATTTTTTTGCAGTTTGGAACAAATCTCTGACCCTGCTCGCTCCTACTCCAACGAACATTTCCATAAAATCTGAACCAGTTACAGAAAGAAAAGGCACCCCAGCTTCTCCTGCAACAGCTCTTGCTATCAAGGTTTTGCCAGTGCCGGGCGGCCCAACCAATAGAACACCCTTTGGTATTCGTGCACCAATCTCTGTGAAACGTTCAGGCTCTTTCAAGAAGTCAACAATTTCTGTTATCTCTTGTTTCACTCCTTCGTAGCCGGCGATATCGCTAAATCCGGTATCAGGCCGTTCGGTTGTATAGGTCTTAGCCTTGCTCTTGCCGATTGACATGATGCCTGACATCTGTCCTTGCGCTCGCCGTTGCATCCACCAGAAAAGACCGATTATTAAGGCAAATGGAAGAAATAGCGGTAGTAAGTTCAGTATTGGATTTGAGCTTTCAGTCTTGAATTGAACGTCAACGTTGCGATCTCTAAGAAGTTCGAGATCGACATCGGGTAGTTCGACCGGACCTTTCGTGGTGAATAGATCGCCGTCTAGGAGCTCACCTTGGATGGTTCCGGTCTCGTTGGTTACTTCAACCGAGTTAACGGTTCCCGCGCTGACTTCAGCAATAAACACGCTGTAGTCGAGACTCTTGCGGTCCTCGCGATTAAGTATCCCAGGGAGAAGGATTGAAGCGAGAATAAGTGAGAGTAAAATCCAAAGAGACCAACGGGGCCAACCTTCTCGGCCTTTACGGCGTTCGCTGGTACCAGTTTCAGGGGCGTCGGAAGCCATTTGGATATGCTACGTCGGCATGAGCTTGAAACCGATGCCGAAATGAGAAGGAAGCAGGAAAACAGGCCTTAGGGTCCAAGACAGGGCTATAAAGTCTAGCTATCTTAGGGGTCGTGCCTAGTTTGGAAAGAATATGTAGTCGGCCTCTTTGTGGCAACGATGCGGAAGCGCTTTTGCTTTTTGATTATGAAGATCGGCATGTGGTGCTTCGATGGACTTCTGAGAAACGCGACTCTAACTTGTTGGAGTTGTGTGTTGAGCATGCAGATAAATTTCGTCCTCCTCATGGATGGTCATGTGAAGATCAGAGGCAACAGGTTACCAATTTAAAATTTGTGGCGTCGGAGGCCTTCGTCCCCCGATAAATGATAGATGCTTCTGAGGTGACAGAAGAGATTAATGAATTCGCTTCCGCTCGGCGAGTTGGGCGCGTTCTTTTTGTCGCGTTGGGTTGCGGCTTTATTGGTTCGATTTTAGCTTTTGCCACATCTGGGTTAGACGTTAGCAGCCCCGCTGATTTGAAAGGATACGAAACTGTGGTGCTTGCGCTGCCGTTTCTCATTGCGTTAACTGGCGGTGCGTTTATTTCGGCTGGGTTAGATGGACGGTCGCCTCTTCGGGTTCTTCGACTGGATCATTGGAATTTGCGTCTATCTGTAATGGCATTTTTCGCAGGAGTTGGTTGCCAAGCAATAGTTGTGGCGTTTGGCTCTTTGGTTCTGGGTTCGACTAGTCATCCAGATGGTTTAAGCGGTACAAGTTTGTTCGTTGATTCCTTTTCCGGAACTAGCCAAATATTTATTTTGATTGTCTTCACCTGTTGTCTGTTGCCCCTGGCCGACGAGCTTTTGTATCGGGGGGTTCTGTTGCCGTTGACGATTCGTCGGTGGGGCAGTACCAAGTCGATAGCGCTTATTTCACTGTTGTTCGCGTTAAGCCATTTTGACCTGGCTCAATTTCCCAGCTTGCTGTTTGTTGGTATAGTCTTTGGTCTTCTAAGGTGGAAAAAAAATTCGACGGCGCTGCCGCTGATTGCCCACATTGGTTTTAATTTTTCAGGCTTGATGATTGTTATGAGTTGAGTGACCGCCTGATTCGCTTCTATAAATGTCAAGATGGGTCCCGATGTCTAAGATCGGATGCGTTTTAAGTAAGAGTCGAGGCGACGCAAGACGCTTGAGCTCACCACAGCTAGAGCAATGGCTGACGATAAGCATCGTTCTTGTTGCTTGTTTATGGACTTTTTGGAGGCTCAGCCCTCAGAATATATTTTCTTCAACTACTCCAACCGGCGGCGACATGGGAGCGCACGTCTGGGGACCTGCTTTTTTGCGTGATGAGTTGCTTCCTAATTTCCAGTTACGCGGATGGAGCGATGATTGGTACGCAGGTTTTCCTGCAATGCATTTTTACATGTTCTTGCCGTATCTGGCGATTGTCGTTGTAGATCTGTTTTTGCCTTACGGGGTAGCTTTCAAACTGGTTGCCGTCGCTGGAGTTACCCTAATGCCGGCGACGGCTTGGCTTCTAGCGCGTCTTAGTCGCTGGCCTTTTCCGTTGCCAGCGCTAAGCGCTGTTGCTGGTTTTCTGTTTGTCTTTGACTTTAATTTCACTATTTATGGCGGAAATATAGCTTCGACTTTGGCTGGAGAGTTTGCGTTTTCAATTGGGCTTGCTTTTACTCTTGTTTATTTGGGCTTGGTTTATAGGGCTATAGAGTTCAACCAATTAAGAACTTTGGCGTCTGTTGCGTTAGCCGTGGTTGCGCTCTGTCATTTAGTGACCTTGATCTTTGCGATTGCCGGAACGGTGCTAATGGTTGTGGCGGCTGGCATCCACCGAATTCCGAAACTTATCGGAGTATCAAAGGCATGGTTGCTATTTAGTGGCTTCGCAGTTGCTGAGATAGTGCTGTGGCGTTTACTTAATCAGCATTTCGCAGCGCTGATGCTTTCTTTGTTCTTTGTTGTGGCCCTTCTCTGCGTTGAGTTTGGAGGAGCATTTAGGGCGCTCACTGTTGGGGTTCTTGGTGGCGCGCTGTCGGCTTTCTGGGTTGTGCCATTTTATTTACGTCGCGACTATCTGAATGACATGGGGTGGGAAAAATTAACTGAGTTGAGAGAAAATCTATTTTTTCCGGCAGAGCTGAGTGGACCTGGGTCTCGGATCAGTATCACCTGGCTGCTAGCTCTAGCTGGGTTCGGTGCCTTAGCGGGGCTTTTTCGCTGGGAACGCGCAATCATTTTTTTAGTTACATTGAGCAGTTGTCTCGCGATCGCTTTCGCGCAATGGCCACAAGATCGAATTTGGAATGCCCGATTGTTGCCGTTTTGGTATTTCACTCTGTATTTGCTTGCTGCTTGGGGATTTTGGTACCTGTTTCAGGCTGCTTGTAGTCAGAGTAAGGAGGGCCGTAGCGCAGCTCCATGGATTCACAAAGGCCGCTTAGCTATCTATGTGGCCCCCATTGTTGCTCTTGTGGTCGCGTTGGCAGGAACTAGTCTTTACCTTGGCACATCCGTCGGTGGTAGCTATGACGCAGACAATGACTTTCGGTGGGGCCCGGTTTCAGTTTCAGCTGAAGACCGAAATTTTGTGAGCGGTTGGGCAGATTGGAATTTTTCTGGATATGAGAATCGTGCGACATCGGAAACGTTTAGCGACTTGATTCAGACGATGAGAGAGGTAGGCAAAGAACATGGTTGTGGCCGAGCTCTCTGGGAGTATGACAAGGATGAGCTTGGATCTTATGGAACGCCTATGGCACCAATGCTTCTGCCATATTGGACAGACGGCTGTATCGGGTCAATGGAAGGTCTCTACTTCGAGTCGTCTCAGACAGTTCCATTTCATTTTTTGATGCAGTCAGAGCTCTCATCGAACCCTTCTAGGCCTATGCGTGATCTACCGTATTCGTCGTTGAACGTTCCGCAAGGGGTTTCGCATATGAAAATGTCTGGCGTTAGATATTACCTTGCGTATAGCGATGAAGCCGTCTTGAATTCTAAAGGTCTTTCTGAAGATTTAGAGGTAATTGCTCAGTCAGGGCCATGGACAGTTTTCTTAGTGCAGGACAGCTCAATAGTGCAAGCACTTACATATGAGCCTCTAGTAAGCGAAGGATCTTTCTCTGGTAAACGATCGTGGATAGATCCGGCTGTGAATTGGTTTAATGATGAGAGCAGATGGCTTATCCCGATAGCCGATGATGGGCCTGAGCATTGGTCACGTGTTTCCGTAGAAGAAATTGATGGTCTTTCTTCGCCTCTTAGGTTTGGTAACCAATCTTCACGAAAACTTGAATCGCTGAAAATTACCGAAGTCAGTGTCAGTAATGAAGAAATCTCCTTCGAAGTCGATGAAGTTGGGATACCGGTCATCGTCAAGACATCTTATTTCCCAAATTGGTCTGTGTCGGGCGCTGATGGTCCATTTCGTATTACTCCAAATTGGATGGTTGTGATTCCATCGGAGGACAAAGTCGAGTTGAGATATGGGCGAACTTTCGTAGAGAATTTCGGGTTGATCGTTACAATGTTGGGGATTCTTATATTGGTTGCCCTGAAACGACATGAAAAGTTAAGAAAAGCAGTTGTGTATTCGTCGGGCGAGACGAAAATATGAAACGCCGGCTCCGAAGGTTTCTGTTAGTCGGAGCGCTTGTTACCTTCGCTGATCTTAGTCTTTTAATGACAGTGGGTATCTGGTTGAATACAAACTGGTATCTGGCTTCGGTTGTTTCGCTCGTATTGTCGGCAGCGCTTTCGTTCTTAATGCACAAACGTGTCACATTTAATGATGACGTCTACTCTCTTATCGATCATCAACCAGTAGCTTTTATTAAGGCGGTGACTCCGGCCCTGGTTGCAGATTTTTTGGTGTTTGCTGGGTTAGTGCTCCTAATAGATCCAGGTATTTTTGGCGTTGTAGCGAGTAAAGCCGGGTCTGTTATGGCTGCGTCATTTGTGCGATTTGTTACGTATCGAAGAGTTCTGTTTGCTGCTGTAAGGCAGGAACAAATGCAGCTGTCGGTTCCGAAGGAGATCTTGCAGCACGACAAAGAGCTTTCGATCGTAATTCCAGCATTTCAGGCAGAGTTAGTGATCGGTGAGACGATTAAAAAAATACGTGAAGCTACAAACAAATATGACGCTGAGATTATTGTTGTCGACGATGGGTCAGATGATCTTACGTCTGTTGAAGCGCGTCGGGCCGGAGCAAATCTCATCATCACGTTGGATATGAATCGTGGGAAAGGGGCAGCGGTGAGAGCAGGAATGTCGGCTGCCACTGGCCGCTTCTGTATCTTCACAGACGCAGATCTTGCTTATCCTGCTAAGCAAATTTTGAGTGTCGCTGAAGAACTAGAAAAAGGATGGGACATCGTAGTTGGCAACAGAAGGCATCCCGATAGCTATCAAATAGTGCAAGCTTCGAGTTTGAGAGAGGTAGGAAGTCTTTGCTTTAATATTCTGACTTGGTTTGTTCTGCTCGGTGGATATCGTGACACCCAATGTGGCTTAAAAGGGTTTTCGTCGCTAGCTGCTAAAAAAATTTTCACTCGTTCAATTATTGACGGTTTTGGGTTCGATGTAGAGATGTTTCATCTTGGCGAGCGGCTCCACCTGACGCTTAAGGAAATTCCCGTAGTCGTTGAAAATGGGCAAGGCACAACAGTTCAGCTATTGCGGGATGCGACACAGATGCTTCGAGATGTGTTTATCGTGAGAAGATTATCTGCACTTGGTAGCTATCATTTGTCCAAAGTAGATGATGAGTAACTTCGGAAAGCGAAATGAAAAAAACGATTACTCCAGGAAACTCAAAACGTCTCAGCTCGATCATTAAGGCTTACGACATTCGCGGGTTGTATCCTGCTGAGATTGACGCACCGACTTGCCGGAGCCTGGGGGCCGCTTTCGCTCAATATTGTTCGTCGGATCGTATAGCAATTGGTCGAGATATGAGAGAGTCAGGTATAGAACTCTCGGCGGCTTTTGCTGAGGGCGTCATGTCTCAGGGTGTTGACGTAGTGGACATAGGCCTTGCATCAACTGATCTTTTATACTTTGCCTCCGGCGTATTGAACATACCGGGTGCTATGTTCACTGCATCTCATAACCCGGCTGGCTATAACGGCATTAAGTTATGTGGCTCTGGTGCCGCTCCGATAAGCCAAGAAAGTGGTCTTGAGGAGATCAAAGGGATTGCGTCAGGTGAGATAGACGTTTCTGAAAGGCGCGGTGTCCTATCTCGTGTAGATCTGATGGAAGAGTTTGTTTCACACGTTCTTTCATTTGTTGATTTAACGAATTTCCGACCCCTTAAATTGGTTGTGGATACTGCGAATGGTATGGGTGGCTACGTAGTGCCGCCGGTCTTCAAGAATTTGCCATTTGAAATTGAGTTGTTGTACCCAGAATTAGATGGTGCTTTCCCTAATCATCCCGCGGACCCACTCCAGCCAGAGAACCTAGTTGACCTCCAACGACGAGTTTTGGAAGTTGGTGCGGACCTCGGAATGGCGTTCGACGGTGATGCTGATCGAGTCTTTTTAGTAGACGAACGTGCTGAATTGGTGAGTGGCTCGATGACGACAGCGTTAGTTGCCGTTGGTGTTCTTCGCTCTGAGGGGCCGGGACCAATTCTGCACAATTTGATTTGCTCTAAATCTACTCGTGAAGCCATTTTGGAAAATGGGGGCGAGCCTATCCGCACTAAAGTAGGACATAGCTACATTAAGTCGATTATGGCTGAGACAGGAGCAGCTTTCGGAGGAGAACATAGTGGTCACTACTACTTTAGAAGAAATTACAGAGCTGATTCTGGGTTAATTGCAGCGATGGTGATTCTTGAGCAATTGTGTATGTCTGGTTCGGCCTTGTCGGAGCTACTTCGGCCCTTAGATCGCTACAGTTCCTCTGGAGAGATCAATACCAAAGTGGCTGATGTTAACCGAGTAATCGAACGGGTATCAAAAGCATATGAGGCTTATGAGCAAGATTTCTTAGATGGTCTTACCGTGGACTGTGGGGATTGGTGGTTCAACCTTCGGCCTTCGAACACGGAGCCATTGTTGCGTCTAAACCTTGAGGCTAAAGACCAGGATCAAGTTGAAGCGCACATTAGAGAGCTGTTGCCCCTTTTCGATGGTTAGCTGCCGTACCCTAAGAATAATGAAGCAACGCTCAAAGGAGCACCTGAATGTCTCTTGACCCAGGGCTATTGGAAATTCTTGCTTGTCCTGAAGACAAGGGCCCCCTCTATTACTTCCAGCAAGAAGAAATTCTGTATAACAACCGGCTCGGACGAACTTACTCAATTCGGGAAAATATTCCGGTGTTGATTATTGAAGAAGCTGCGACGTTAAGTGAACAAGACAGAGAGCGACTTGATCAAATAATCAGCCAAGAAAAGTTGTCGCCGACTTTTGAGCCAGTGGATGACTAAGCCGTTAGACCATTTGGGCATGTGGGATGCTGTGGCTTCATTAGCTGAACAACTAGAATTAGCCATGGAGAATAGTTTGCCGGAGCGGCCGCTTCCGTTAGCCAGAGATATTGACAATATCGTGGCCATTGGGATGGGTGGCTCAGGAATTGCAGGTGATATCTTGCAGGCCATAGCGGCACCGGTGATGTCCGTTCCAGTAACTGTCGTCAAATCCTATATGGTCCCAGCATTTGTAGGAGGCCGCACGTTAGCGATCGTTGTTTCTTTCAGCGGCGATACTGAAGAAACTTTAGAAGCGGCCGCTCAAGCGAAAGAAAAAGGTGCCTATCTGTTAATTGTTACTTCAGGCGGAGCGCTATTAGATCTTGCGTCTGAATGGGGTTGCCCGTTGTATCTAATTGATAAGTCAATTCCAATGCCGAGGGCGGCAGTGGGAGCAGTCTCCATTCCCCCTCTAATTGCTTTGAATCAAATGGGGTTAATTTTTGGGGTTGAAGAAGAAATCGAACGCACCATTAAGCAGTTAACTATGCGAAGAAATATGTTTGCCCGAGAGAATGACATAACTGAACAAGTAGCAGAAAAAATCAGCGGCTCAGTTCCGCTCATTTATGGTGGTGGAGATATTGGTGCCGTAGCGGCGTTGCGTTGGAAAAATCAGGTCAATGAGAATGTGAAAGTTCCATCCTTTTCTAATGCAATGCCTGAGCTCTGTCACAATGAAATTGCAGGGTGGAGCGGTATCGGCGGACCTCAGAACTCGAACATTTCTATTATTCATCTAAGGCATGCGCACGAGCACCCTCAGATTAGTCGAAGGTTTGACTTCAACCGTAGTGTCGCTTTAGGCTTGGAGGGTAAGGTTTTTGAGGTCGAAGCATCTGGTGAAGGAAAACTTGCGCAATTGTTTGACCTGATATTGCTGGGAGACCAAGTTTCATTGCGTATGGCTGCAATTCGTGGTGAAGACCCGGGACCGATTGAAATTTTGATTCGGCTTAAAGAGTACTTGGCGACTTAAATTGAGTTATAGGCGAATGAAGATGCTTC
>Ga0315316_10004234_pt1 | contig 10463 bp, 10 predicted proteins | sample M160m3416metaG_FD_203702 | JGI IMG/M metagenome (GOLD analysis project Ga0315316, IMG submission 203702) | Ammonia-oxidizing marine archaeal communities from Monterey Bay, California, United States - M1 60m 3416 | ecosystem: Environmental > Aquatic > Marine > Intertidal zone | place: USA... | reverse complement strand
GAAGGGAAGTTTAAAGGTGCGTGCTCCAAGCCGCTCCAGGTGGAAAAATAGGTCATAATTCTATGGAAAAAGACAAGGACGATAAAAGTAACACATAATTGCCCTAAAGCTTCAACCAAAAGTTCAAGATTACCTTTTGTTTTATCAACTCTGGGAAACATATAATCAATGGTGGAAGCAAGGAGTGCGATAGGCACCAATGCAAGTATGGAGTATTGAATAATATTTATCATTTCACTTTTAGAATCTTGATCAAAGTTAAATACGTGTTTGATGAAGCTATCTTTGTTAGCTGTATTTGCTGCAACAATGTGATCCATATGTTTTATAAAAAGAAATTAAAATGAAGTAATCAGTATATTTAATGCGAGCATTTCAGATAGGGCGCATGCATCCCGAGAAACAATATCTTTGTTTAGTAGATCGTATATTACGACAAGGGCGAGTTGAAACGGGCAGAAATGGCAATACACGAGTCTTGCTAGGCGAAATACTCAAATTTTCACTAGCAAATAATACATTGCCGCTCATGACTACAAAGAAATTGGCCTGGCGGACGTGTTTAAAGGAATTGTTATGGTTTATAAGGGGTGATACAAGTAATACTGAATTGGTTAAACAGAATGTACATATATGGTCAGATAATGGGACGCGCGAATTTTTAGATTCGAGAGGGTTAGATTATAGAGCTGAAGGAGATCTCGGTCCTATTTATGGACATCAGTGGCGGTCTTTTAATGCTAAATATAAGACATGTCACGATGATTATACCGACAAGGGTTATGACCAGCTAGGTTATATTATTGATGCATTGAAAGATCCAGAGAAACGAAACTCTCGTCGATTAATTATGAGTGCTTGGAATCCATTACAGCTTGACGAAATGGCTTTGCCACCATGCCACGTTTTATCACAATTTCATGTAACAAATGATAATGAACTTACCTGTACTATGTACCAGCGTAGTGGAGATGTTGGTTTAGGAATTCCATTCAATATCGCATCTTATAGTTTTCTAACTCATTTATTGGCGCATCATTGTGATTTGGTCCCTAAACAATTAATACATTTCATTGCGAATGCACATATTTATGATGATCATGAGCAAGCATTAAGGAAACAATTAGATAATTATCCACGCAAGTTTCCAAAGCTTGTTATTAAAGACCAAAAGGATAATATTGAAGACTATAAAATGGATGATATAGATGTGATTGGTTATAATCCCCATCCTGTTGTTAAAATGAAAATGCGTCCATAACGTGAAAAAATAAAGGGTATACAGATTATAATGGCTACACGTATGCCCAACGCAAGATTGGCACAGAAGGAACCACGTCCTCCTATCCAAAATACTATGCCGCCAAATGCTTTTAGTCCCGCGCAAGTTTTAGGCTGGCACGAGCGCCGCCTGGCAGGAGTGGAGAAGGCGGTGGAAAACCTGTCAGCACGGAGTGGCGGGAATGTAGGGAAGGCGGACCCTAAGTTGGCTGTATTATCCGAGAGAATCGACAGGTTGGCAGAGTTGCTTGAAGCTCTGTCAACCAAGGTGAGTCATATGCATCTTACGACTACCAGTGACGACGAAGACGGCGAAGATGAAAATGTTGAACTCGAGGTCGAGGAAAATTAAATTGAATAGTAATAAAGACTCTTGACTTATTACTATTAAAGATGTATGTAACAATAGATGAGGGTAAGAAATGTTCTTATTTTAGAACGATATTTCGGCATATGAAAGCGAAAATAGGAGATGTTAACTTTCGCTTTACACAGGAAGAGTTGAAAATCCAGGCAATGGATGGTAGTCAAATAGGGCTAATTGAGCTAGTACTAAATCGAGACTGGTTTGTTGAGTATAGTGTCTCGCAGCCTGTAACATTGGGGCTCAATTGTGAATTATTTGATAAAGTTTTACATTGCGCAAATGACAAACATTGTCTGAGTTTACATTTTACCGATGATGGTGATACTCTTGATGTTCACTTGGATTGTGATGAAAAGGAGATTATAAATATGCATTTTACTATAAGTCTTCTTGATTTACAGACTGATATGTTAATGGTACCTGAAGTTGAGTATGATGCTGATATTACAATTCGATCAAAGATTTTTGAGAAAACTATAGAGCAAATGATGGGTTTTGCTACTATATTAAATATTAGGTGTAGTGAGGAAGCTGTTGAATTGGAGACAACAAAGGAATCAACGATAGGTAATGGGTCAGCCAAGGCAAATATACATTTGGATGATATGCAAGAATATTTAATTGAAGAGGATGGAAATATTGATCTGAACTTTAATTTGGATTATTTAAATTGGATGGTGCAATTTGCTCCACTTTCAGAATATGCTTCTATTCACTTTAGTCCTCAGTATCCTATGCGATTAAGATATGATTTAGATGTCACAACAGATAATCCTGTGGCCGATGAAGAAGTTGGTAGTGACCAAGAAAATTATATAGAATTTTATTTGGCGCCGCAGATGGAGGACTTCTAGATATTTACGCTTAAATTTCAAAAATGCTTTCTTAGCTTGGTGTAATATGAAATATTTAATAGGCATATTAATATTTTGTCTAGTTTTATTTTTTTATTTGCATATATATTTTCATCTCAAAACAAGCAATGATTTAGAAGTATATACTATTGAACGTCCTTCTAAGGAAAAATTAGAAGAAATTTGTGATCTACGGCAACCAGTTACTTTTCGATATATAAATAAAGAATTGTGCAATGTCCTAACGCTAGAAAACATTAATAAAAATTATAGCGCTTTTGATCTGAAAATTAGAGACCAAAAAGATGATGCAGATAAGACAGAGTTGTATCTACCATTGATTTTCGGTGAAGCCTTTGCTTTGTTACAAAAAGATGAGGGGAATAATTATTTTACAGAAAATAATGAAGACTTTCTCTCCGAAACAGGATTATTACGCACATTTCGCCATAATGATCTTTTCTTGCGCCCCCCATTGGTATCGAAATGTATGTATGATCTATGTGCTGGCTCAAAAGGGGTTACAACACCCTTACGATATAACATGAACTACCGAAATTATATTTATGTAGTAGAGGGAAATATAAGCGTCAAACTTATCTCTCCAGCTGCAGGGCGATATCTACGCGGAGATAAAGATTATGATAATTTTGAGTTTCGTTCTCCAATGAATCCATGGAAAATCCAAGAAGAATATAAAAGAGAGTTTAATAAGGTTAAAAGCCTTGAAGTAAAGTTACAACAAGGAGATATTGTCTTTGTGCCAGCCTACTGGTGGTATAGTATTCGATATGACTCTCTCTCAACATTATGCTGTTTCAATTATAGAACCTACATGAATACATGTGCAATTGCACCCCATATTATTATTTCTTGGCTGCAGGCGCAAAATATTAAAAGAGATATCGTTGAAAAGGTAAGCAGCACCACCTCACTTGAGTGAAGAAAGAACAAAGTGTAAAAATTTATTAGAGATGTAGCTATATGTTTATATATCTATTAATGACATATAAACTCAAAGTGAATGATCGTCAGTATGAAAAGTGGTCTGTGTATCATTCGTCATCCTTAACATTGGCAGATATTAGTCTTAATCCGGTTCAACATAAACTTTTTGATCAAGATATTTTTAGTATAAATGGAGATAAAGTTACGTTAGAGCATTCCTGTGTTCGCAGCATGCGGATGATACCGGCTGTTCTAGTGCTTGTGGGCAATAAAACCTATGGTAAATGGAAACGTGATAGATATTTATTTAAATGTATTCCCGATGATCGACGTTTGCCTATTTTCCTCGTGCCATACAAACTGAAATATGGGTTTAGTAAAAAATTAAAGAACAAATATATAACTTTCAAGTTCGTAGCTTGGGGTGATAAGCATCCTCAAGGTTCTATCATGCAAACAATTGGCGATGTTGATAAGTTGACAAACTTTTATGAATATCAGTTATATTGTAAAAGTTTATATGCTTCAATACAAAAATTCACGAAGGCAACGATGCGAGCTCTTAAGAAGAAATCAGAAGATCAATACATTGAAATGATATTAGATAAGTATGAGATCGAAGATCGGAGAGAAGAGCGCGTCTATACAATTGATCCTGCTTCGAGTAAAGATTTTGATGATGGGTTTAGCATTACTTCTCTCGATAATGAGAAATGGAAACTCAGTGTGTATATATCAAATGTTTCTCTCTGGTTAGATATTCTGGATCTATGGGACTCTTTCTCACGACGGATAGCTACGATTTATTTGCCTGATCGCCGGCGACCTATGCTACCGACTATTCTCTCAGATGCACTCTGTTCTCTCCAAGAAGATCGATCTCGCTTCGCATTCACTATGGATGTCATCGTTGAAAATTATATTATTAAAAATATAAGCTATCGCAATACTTGTATTCGTGTTACCAAGAATTTTACATATGATAGTAAGGAGTTGGAGATAAATCCAGATTACCTAACACTATCAAAAGTTGTAAAAGGGATGAACAACGAGAGAAAATACGTAGATAAAATACGTGATAGTCATGATGTAGTTGCATATTTAATGGTCATGATGAACTTTCTCTCCGCGCAAAAAATGAAGGACCATAAGTGTGGTATATATCGCGCTGTGACACTCTCCCCGACGAAAACAATGCCAGTCGGTGTACCGGAAAATGTTAAGAAATTTCTTAAGGGGTGGATGAGTTCTGGAGGACGTTATGTGAATTATGATAATATTGCAGAACATCAATTATTGGATTTAGAGGCCTATATTCATATTACTTCACCTATTCGGCGACTTATTGATCTATTAAATATTATTAATTTACAAGATAAATTGGATATTTGCAAGTATAGTGAGAGATCTAAGATTTTTTATGAAAAATGGGGTGAATCACTTGAATATATTAATACAACTATGCGAGCAATTCGAAAGGTGCAGAATGATTGTTCTCTCTTAAATATGTTCGCAGATAAGCAAGACCTCCTGCAGAAAGAATATGACGGGTTTATTTTTGAAAGTATCGAGAGAAATGATGGACTCTTCCAATATCTCGTATATTTGCCTCAACTAAATATGACGAATCGCATCACATTGCGGCATCACCTTACCAATAATACAACTCACCAGTTTAAGATTTTTATATTTATGGATGAAGAGAGACTAAAACAGAAAATACGCCTTGAATATATTCCAAAATAATTTCTAATCCCTTTATAATATGAACGCAACACTTAAAATACTTTATCGTGAGCGCCGGAAACGTGCGCGCACTCAAAGACGCCGCAGAACGCGCCGCTATCGTGTACGCTCTACTGGCGGCAGGCGCCGCCGCCGCGGTCGACGCGGACGTAGACATCGCAGTCGCCGCAATCGAACGCGCCGACGGCATAGTTGGACATCCTTATACGCCGCCGCACATTATGGGGGTCTCGTTTGATTTAAAATTGAAATTGAACCGACTTGAAGTTTCAGTTCCAATAATAAGTATAATGTCCTTCAATCAACTGCCTGAGGTCATCATAGAGTTGATTGGCATTTATCTTATTCCTGCCAAAAAATGTCGCCTTGAAATAATTAATACACTGGATATAGACAACTATTGTGTTTGTGCAACCATTATTAATAACACAATTAAGAATGGTAAGTCTTGTTGCCCGCTTTGGCATAAATGCCCTCCCCCAGTAAAGTTGCTCGGCAAATTATCGTGCCGTGAGCATACACCTCATTTTGAGAAAAAGCAGCGGATCCATAAGGCTATTACGAGTCAGGTCCATGATTCATTTATACATTTTAACTCAAAGGAGGATGCCCTGTTTGCTCAACGATATATCGGACCATTTGCAGGACATTCTTGTTGCTTTGGAAAAGGATGTCAATGGGATGGTCAAGCTTTTGCACGAAATCATGAATGGATGTTCTATAAATATCATTATCCAAAACAGAGTATCTTTAAAAGCCAAATTACAGGTATAAAGATTGATTAGTTGTTACAGATTTCAATGTTAATTCAGGAATTTTTTTAATTTTATCCAATAACGCTATATTGGATTGAATGTTACATACCTGTTCCAATTCACATGCAATATTATTTATCTTCAATACAGCTTTTGTTAGTTCGCCGAGAGAAATGTTGCGCTGCTTTGCCTTATGAAAGATCATTTTACATTTCTTCGGAGTATCCGCATCACACCACTCAAAAATAAGATCACAGAGCTCATAATGAAGATTATATCCACAATTGCTACTAATGTAATTTTGTGTTTCGATATCATGTATCTCTTGATAATATTCACTGATTGTATTCATTACTTTCTTAATACCGGGCGTGGTGTCCACCTTATCAATGCTCTGCCTCCTTTTATCTTCCGGTATTGAAATATTGGCGAAACAACTAAATACGCAGGCGATTTCCTGAGGAGAGAGTTCGTTCAACATTTTATGATGCAATATCTCTCCAAATACCAAACAATTAATCTCTTGGATATTGGCCGCCAACTCACCCTTCTCTGTTAGATCATAAATTGTGCTGGATTTTCTTGTAATAAATCCATAATCCACTAAAATCTTGAAGATAGTGTCACTTGTATTCTTAACATAATTTTGAGTATACGCCAGTTCCTTGCGCAACCGAACCATCTCCATTTCTAATTTCCTTTTGCATTTTAGTTTTTCAAAATCTTTTTCGAGAGAAGTGTAATCCGAGAGTAGTGTCCTTTTCTCTCGCATGATTTGTTTTCGTTTCTTTCTAGCAGCTAGTTCCAGTTGGTCATGAAGACATGTGTATCTATCGACGATGTCGGTAGGTGTGGAACAAGTTTGCATCTTTTGTTTCGCGTCTGAAATCTCATTTTGGAGAGAAAGTATGTTATCCTCGATGTGTTTGCATTCGGTGTTAAGCGTGTCTTTGAGCATACTTTTATCTGCAAAACACCCTATATTATGTTGTTGCGTAGAAATTAGGCGGAGAATTAAGTTGAAGTTAATCGAAAATTTAGACTCCAGTCGTTGCGGTTTTCCGCACAACAGCGTCCTATATTCCTGAAAGGAAGGATAATCAAACATATTGTTTAAATGAATAACATATCCCTTGTCGTCTAGACCGCGCCGACCAGCCCGCCCGGCCATTTGCGTGTATTCATGAGGAAGGAGATAGCGGAAGCAACTTCCATCATATTTTTTGAGACTTGTGAAGATTACAGATTTTGTAGGCATATTCACGCCCACCGCAAAGGTTTCTGTTGCAAACAACAATTTAATATATCCTTTGGAGAAGAGCATTTCAACCATTTCACGTAGTATGGGGAGGATTCCTGAGTGATGTACCGCAATTCCCTTCATAAGAAGTTTTACCATTGAATTATATTCTGGTAGATTTATAAACTCGGCGTAATTGGGTAACTTATTGATAAGCATTTGTTTGCACTCATTGCGAATAATCGTCATCGTCTTGCCGTCGTTGAGAGAAGTTGTAATATTCTTGGCATATTCTTCGGTCTTTCTTCGAGAGAAAACGAAGCAGATAGCTGGCAATAGTTCACGCTCATTAAGATAGGTTACAATGCTGTTCAAGACATATTTTTGATTGACATATATCTTTTTCTTACGTATATAATCGATAAGGTTGCTTATGGTGTAGTATTCTTTATCCTGAAATTTATCATGATGGTGACGGAGGGTGAGCATTTTATCAAGATTATCCAATAATTTGAAGTCTTGTGAGAGAAGCTTTTTCTTAATGGAGCTGTGTAAAGTCATGAAGCCAAAGTGAGTGAGAGGAACAACTCTTTTGTCGGTGGGCGCCCAATATACTTCCCGCTTTTTTATATCTTCTATCCAACCAGCGAATTTAATACTTCTATCCATTGTCGCCGAAAGCATCACAAGCAGTACATGATCAGGCAACATCATAATAGTTTCTTCCCACACTTTTCCGCGGTCGCGGTCATTTATGTAATGAATTTCATCGAATATGACGCATGCAAGCTCATTTTGAATGTCCATCTCAAAATGTAAGGTTAATTGAGTATCGGCAAGTGTTTCCGTCTCAAGCATTTGCTTTTGAAAAAGCGTATTTCGGAGGATTTCAGTCGTCATAATCAAACAATCGCCCTCCGGATTATACTTAATATCGCCAGTCAAAATTCCAAAATTTATCTCCGGGAATTTTTTGCCAAATTCAGAGAATTTCTGGTTGGAGAGACTTTTGATTGGAGAGGTATATACAACTTTTTTCCCCAGTTTATGGTATTTCTGTATCGCGTATTCTGCTGGCAATGTCTTCCCAGAACCCGTATGCGCAGTTACCAGTATATGTTTATCCTTCTCAATAGCCTCTATCGCATATTTTTGAAAGTCAGACAAAGAAAAGGGATATGTTTTAAATATTTCTTCGTATTCACTATTTGCAGGGTAAGGTAAATTACATGTGCGCACCATTGTAATAGTACATATTTTATATTTATACTACTATCACAGAAACCATAAATATATATTATAATCTACTAACAGGTTTAAAGACTCTTCCATATATGTAGGTATAAGTTATGAGTGATAACGAACACACAGCTAATGATCCGCCTGCCCCGGCGAACACCAAAACTCAGGAGACGTCGTATCTTGGACGTGTTAAGTGGTTTAACAATCGAGCAGGTTATGGTTTTGTAACAGTGCTGGATCAGGATAAGAAAGATGTTGATGTTTTTGTACATCATTCCGGCGTTCATGTTGATAATGAACAATATCGCTATTTGGTGCAGGGCGAGTATGTTTCTTTTAATGTTTCTAAGTCCGATAATAAGGATCACAAGTGCCAAGCAACGAATGTGCGTGGTGTTCTTGGTGGTCGTCTGATGTGCGAGACACATTTGGAGATGCGCAAGGAGCGTGACGATCGCATGCGTGGTAGTGAGTATAACAACCAAGGTAACCAGAAGTACCCGCGTGATGGAGGGCGGCGGCATCATGGGCGCCCTCGTCAATACGGCGCAGGGCCTCGCGAGGAAGGCGATGGCTTCGTTCTTGCACGTAAGGGACGGCACACGCCTGCAGACGCCCCTACAGAGACGGAGGACTAATTATATAATTCGTTAAAATTGATTTAAAGCATACTCCATAATAGTAGTTATAGTATGACGAGCAATAATGTTAAGACACCTACAAGTACGGAGACCGCGGAGGCGGGCATTGAAGACCAGTTTCAGGGAGTATTGGTGATGTTATCTGGTTTTCGCGGGCAGATTACGATGTTGCAGAATCACATCCGTGGATTGGAGAAGAATGTGCGGCGGCAGATGAAGCAGTTGCAGCGTGAGGCGAAGAAGAATCGTAATCGTGGTAATAGGAAGCCTTCAGGTTTTGCGGTTCCGACGCCGATTTCAAAAGAGTTATGTGATTTTATGAAGCGTCCACATGGTAGCGAAGTTGCTCGTACGGAAGTTACGCAATATATAATTGCTTATATAAAGAATAACGATCTGCAGTATCCAAATAATCGCAAGGTTATCAAGCCGGATAAGCCGTTGAAGACGCTGCTTGCGGTGGAACCAACCGATGAGGTGACTTATTTCAATCTGCAGCGCTATATGAATAGGCATTTTGTTAAAAAGAGTGCGACGAGTAATGCGTAAATTTTAATGCAATGCTAGTATAATGAGAGTGCAGTTAATATCGAATATAAATTTACACCTTTATAAGACTATGCCCAATATTAAAGACTTATTGACGCCAAAGGCGGATACTTTAATATTGGCGGGCAATATATGCTTCGTTAAGCATCATTTTTTCTTGACTTTTTTTCAAAAACTTTCTTCAATGTTTAAAAACATAATATATATATTTGGTCCAAATGAGTATTATTGTATGTCTGATCTCCAGTTAGAGACTCCTTCAGCCTTAGAGGCATATGCGCGCGAAATGCTTGCCGGGTTGAGCAATGTCCATATTCTTCAAAAAGAATATTTAAAGATAGAGAATATAATTTTCCTTGGGTGTACATTATGGTCCTATATCTCCAAACGAGATTTAGTAATTAAAACGCAACCATTGGTCCAAAATTCTTTTGTACGTCATGGGACTAAAATACTTTTAAATCCGGATCTTACAAATAAGTTATATTTAAAGCATAAGCTTTGGTTGGAGCGCATGGTGGATACATTTGCAATGAGTGTGATTGTTCCAATAACATATACCCTGCCAAGCTTCCAAGCCATTGAGGATAAGTATACTTTCTTAACAAAGATGGAATATGGAAATTGTGACAGATTGGCAGCGCTCTCAGATGCGTGGTGCGCGGGTGCAGGAAAGGTAACAAAAATCGTTCATGTTTCGAAGACGCCGCTATATATTAATCCATATATCAAGGAGGAATCTAACGAGTTTATATTTTTAGTTTGATCTTGAATAAATTATAATATCCAGCCAATTTATATGAAAGGTGCTGTATGGGCATTTCCAGCCAGTATTAAAAA
>Ga0315316_10004233_pt1 | contig 10464 bp, 8 predicted proteins | sample M160m3416metaG_FD_203702 | JGI IMG/M metagenome (GOLD analysis project Ga0315316, IMG submission 203702) | Ammonia-oxidizing marine archaeal communities from Monterey Bay, California, United States - M1 60m 3416 | ecosystem: Environmental > Aquatic > Marine > Intertidal zone | place: USA... | reverse complement strand
CAACCAGCACCTTGGTTTCCAGAGCATCCAGATCAACTGCCAGTTCCACTTCCACCACTTCGGGAGGATCGCCCCTGCTGGTCACCCCGGCAAGATAGCCTGCCTTTCGCTCCCGCAGAATCGAGTTCATCCGGTCGCCACCAAAATCAGACCCTTCCAGCATGCTGCCGGCTGGGTAGTCTATCCACACATATTCCACGAAGGCCGACTCGTAGCTCGGCTTTTCCCGCGTCACCCACTTCCAGACTCCAAACCCCATCCCAAGAGCCACCACCATGGTCACGCCCAGAATCACGAATACGCGTCTACGACCATTCATCACTCTGTAATAGCCTAACCTCCACCCCGCCTCCCGCAATCCACAAACTCCCTCCTGCCAGCCGGCACCCGTCAGTTCTCATTCTCTTCCGGCTCAATCTCGAAGAAGGGCAACGAATCGAGGATCAGTTGCAGGGCCTCCCGTCGTCTGAGATCGGACAAATCACTACCATGGAGGGCATTCTCTGCGAATTCCCTGATATGCAGGTGGGTGAGAGGCCCGCCGAAGGGAGACTGCCGCAAGACCATCCCCCACGTAGCCAGAGCCACCGCCGTCTGGAGGTTGTTGCTGGACAGATCCCACTCCCGGGGCGGAGTGGTCACCGGCACGATCAACTCACTGCCCTCCGCTCCGACGCCCAAACTCACTCTCGCCACCACCCGGTGGGCATTGAGGATTTCCGGAGCGGATGGTCGGAACTGATAGAGCACGTAGTTTGATTTCCCCGGGAAGAGCCCTCCCGAAACCCCGCCCTCTCCCTCCAGATCCGACCCGCCAGCGTAGCCAATCAGGCGGTAGCTCCCGACGAACTCAGGATCCGCCTCAACCTGCAACACTGCGTCCTCAGCGATCACTCTCCCGGACTCATTACGGAGGAGCACCCCCAGGAGGGCCAATTCCCGGTCCCAGGGACAGCGCACAATCTCAACTCCCAGCTTGATCCCATCCAGGTCCGCATCGCCATCGCCAGGGTAGGACACCTGATTGATCAACTCCTCCGTGCGCACGCTGTTCGGCGGCGGCAACCTTTTTTCGTTACGGATAAACCGCTCTACCAGGTGATAGCTGGCAGTTCCGGAAACGATGGGAATGATCGAGCGCGCCTCCTCCCGCGTGGAGATGAAGGGATTGTCCGTCAGGAACGCCATGCGACTCAGGACCGGAAGGTTTATCTCCCGCGCTGCGCTGCGCACTCTCTCGAAAAATGCGTCGGGATCCTTCTGCCAGAGCCCGCGCAGGGCCAGATACTCTTCGTCCACAACCTCGGACGGGACTTCCGGCAGAATGGGATAGGCATTCTCCCCGGACGCCCGGGGAAGAGGAGCGCCCCCCGCGATGGGTCGCGCCGACCGGGGTGTGGGGCTGAGGAGAATCTGCATCCGGACCGCTTGCCGCTGCTCGGCTTTGGTCGCCTCCCGCACAAGTTCGTTCTCACCTACGGGGATCTGCTGCAGCATCCAGAGCACGCAGACCACCAACGCCGCCGCCACCGCCGCAACTGCCGCGGGACGGAACCAGTCACTCCGGCGGGACTGGATGGAAACCAGGTTCTCGGGGACCGGACTGCGCCCGGCCCGGCGGATCGCTTCCCGCCGGGCCTCCCCCAGTTCCAGGCTCTCACCCCTGAAACCACCCCGGATCAACCCGGCAAGCGCACGAGTCTCGTCCAGAGCGGCCTGCACGGCGGGATGCTCCTCCGCGACACGGCGCAGTTCAGCCTCCTCATGTTCAGGCAACTCGCCCAGGGCATAAGCCGTCACGCGGGGATCTTCAGAATCAATACGCTTCATTGTTTTGGCATGGAATTTTCCAGCAGGTCTTCCGGAAGGAGGGCCCGCAAACGTTTCAATCCGGTGTGCAGCAGAAAGCCGACATTGCCCGGCGCAAGGCCGGTCGCTTCGCTGATTTCCTTATAGCTGAGTTCTTGCTGGAATTTCAGTCTGATGACCTCCCTCTGGTTGTCGGAGAGCCGATCCAGGGCGTTCATGACCTGGGCCACCCGCTCGTCCCAGTCCGCAACGCGATCCGGAGTTGCAGTGGTTCCCTCCAGGCGCTCGGCCTTCTCGTCAACCAGAGCCACCATCCGCTTCTCCTTGCGGAGGATGTCGAGAGCCCGGTTCCGGCAGACCGTGAAGAGCCATGCCTTGAGCCCCCGCTGCACTTTCTCCCGATCCTGCTGGTAGAGCCGGATGAAGGTGTCCTGGACAACGTCGCGAGCCCGATCGAGGTCATGCACAATCCCCAAAGCGTATCCGATAAGCGGTCCCTCATACTGGGCAAGGGCCTGCTCCACGAATTGCTCGTGAGTCTCAACCATGTTCTCATACCGGCCCATCAGGGCTCAATCTACACCAGAAACGTCCGGGGAAAGAGGATCTTAGATCTATTTCAAATTAATCCTCACCCAACTTCCGGACCGGACAATCTGTCCCGGTCGCTGGGAATCAGATCCTCCCGTCGTCACTCCTCCCCCTGGCTCACGAAATAGGAGAGGTTTTCCAACTCCAGGGCGAGATCCACATTATTGACCGTCACCGCATCGGGAACCTGCAGCAAGGTTGGAGAGAAATTCAGAATCCCCTGAACCCCCGCATCCACCAACTCGTTGGCAGCTTCCTGAGCCACTCCGCCGGGCACGCACAGGATAGCCAGCTTCACGTCGTTCTCCCGCACGAAGCGAGCTGCCTCGTCCTGTCCGTAAACCGGAACAGAAACACCCCGCGAAACCACTGCCTCCGGCACGGCGTCAAAGGCCGCCACCACTTCAAACCCCCCCTTCTCAAATCCACGGTAGCGCAGCAGGGCCACTCCCAGGTTTCCGGCCCCCACCATGACCACGGGCTGCAGTTGCTCCCGCCCCAGCACCTCCAGGATCGCCTCCCGCAGCTCCGATACGGAATAGCCCAGCCCACGCTTTCCGAACTGGCCGAAGTAGGCCAGATCCTTGCGCAGCTGCGCGGGCTTCACCCCGGCCGCTCCTGCAAGTGTGGAAGAGCTCACCGTCTCCTTCCCGTTCTCCTGCAACTTGCTGAGGCCGCGCTGGTATATCGAAAGACGGTAGATCGCCTTCTTTGGAATCTCGACCTTTTCCACGCTTCGCCACAATCTCTTTCTTGACCCTAAAGGTCAAGGAAAGGATAGAAAACCTCCCTGAGCTCCAACCGAGACGACACCGTTCCGGCTCAATCCCATCCCGCCGCACCGATTACCCCTCTTCCCTCTCCTCATACTTTCATCTTCCCCTTCTTCCCTGCTGCCTCTTCACTGGGCTTACGTGAAGGACCTCAAGGATGGCATCCGCTCCCACGTCCGCATCGACTTCAAGGGGCGGGTGCACAAAAAGTTCAGGGGCCACCAAAAGGGTGAACGCTGTGAGAATGAGGCGCGTATCCTCAAGGCTCTCGAAGAGCGCGGCTGCCCCTACGTTCCCCGACTTCTGGAGCACCGACCGGAAGAGCACTACATCGTCACCACCAACTGCGGACAACCCGCTCCCGAGATCTCGCGCACCAAGTCCGATGCCCTTTTCGCCGACCTTGAGCGGGACTACGGCTTGCGCCACGATGATCCCGAACCCCGCAATGTCACCTACTGCCCCCGCCTCGGGCGTTTCTGCCTCATTGACTTTGAACTTGCGGAAATCCTTCCCCAACGCGGCGGCATTGAACGAGAGAACAGCGGGATCTGGAAGGTTACCTGGTGCTCCCTCTCAGAAGGCGGAACCATGCGCGACTCCAACGATGACGCCTACCTCGCCCTCGAAGTCAGTCCGGGGGGCGCACGCCGGTTCGAAGCCCAGGGCGAAGCCCTCCTTGAACCGTCGCATCTCGTCCTCGCCGTCTCCGATGGCATGGGAGGGGGCTCCGCGGGCGAACTCGCCTCCCGCCTGATCCTCGCCGCGGTCAAGCGAAAGGCCGGAGATCTATACGAGGCCCTTCACTGCCATGGAGAGGAAGAAGCCTCATCCGCACTCCTGCACCTCATGCACAGCGCGCACGAGGGCCTGAACTCCCTTGCCGCGGAGGAGTCCAATCTGCACGGGATGGGCGCCACTCTCACCCTCGTCTGGCTCAGCCCCGGACACCTGCATTTCGCCCACCTCGGCGACTCCCGTCTCTATCTCCACCGGGCGGAGAAAACCACCCAGCTCACAGCTGATCACACCCGGGCCTGGGGACAGTGGAACCGTGGAGAAATCAATGAGTTCGCCTACCGCGCCCATCCACGTCGCAGCGCCCTCTATGACGCCCTCGGGGGCGGTCACTCCGGCATTCACCCGCAAATCGAATCTCATCCCCTCCAGAACGATGACCGCCTCCTCCTCTGCACCGACGGTCTCATCGACGGTCTCTGGGAGCGTGGACTGGCAACGGAGCTGGCCCGCCACGGTGAACCCACAGACCTGGCCCACAGGATTCTCACCCGGGCGCGGGAAAACAGCCGCGACGACGATGCAACCCTTATCGTGACCCAGATTGCCCAACTTTGAGCTTTTCGGATCGCGTTTTTTACGCAGTTTGGCACGGCCACTGCTTCATATGAGTGCCTCCAAGGCCCCGCGACATGGCTCCGCTTCCCGGATTCGTGCTGCCTGATATGCCGCGGTGATCGCAACCCGACTAGAACACGACATGCCCAAATATAAATTGGATTACATCTGGCTGGATGGATATACCCCCGTCCCGAACCTGCGGACCAAGTGCTGCGTAAAGGAATACGCCTCCTTTCCGGAACTCTCTGAACTACCCCTCTGGGGCTTTGACGGCAGCTCCACCGAGCAGGCCGACGGCAGCGATTCCGACTGCACCCTCAAACCCGTCGCCGTTTATCCGGACAAGACCAACGAACAACAGGCGCTGGTGATGTGTGAGGTCATGTTGCCTAACGGCGACCCACACCCCTCCAACATGCGCGCCACCATCCTTGACGACGAGGGTGCCTGGTTCGGCTTCGAACAGGAATACTTCCTCACCCAGAATGGGCTGCCCCTCGGATTCCCCAAGGAAGGCTACCCCGAACCCCAGGGCGAATATTACTGCGGCGTTGGATTCAAGAACATCGGCGCCCTCGGCCGCAAGATCACCGAAGAGCATCTCTGGCAGTGCCTTCACGCCGGCATCACCCACGAAGGCATCAATGCCGAAGTGGCCAAGGGGCAATGGGAATTCCAGGTCTTTGGCAAGGGCTCCAAGAAAGCCGCCGACGATGTCTGGGTCGCCCGCTTCCTCCTTCTACGCCTCTGCGAACAATATGGTGTCGATATTGATTGGCACTGCAAGCCTCTCGCGGGGGACTGGAATGGATCCGGCATGCACTCCAACTTCTCCACCACTTACTTACGCGAGACCGGAGGCAAGGACTACTTCGAAGCTCTCATGGGAGCCTTCGAGACCAACCAGGAAGAGCACATCGCAGTCTACGGTCCTGACAACCACCTGCGACTCACCGGCCTGCACGAGACTCAGTCGATCGACAAGTTCTCCTACGGCGTGGCTGATCGTGGTGCCTCCGTCCGCGTCCCCCACGCCTTCGTCGGGGACGACTACAAGGGCTATCTGGAAGACCGTCGACCGAACTCACAGGGCGATCCCTACGCCATCGCGAGCCGGATACTCCAGACCATCGCCTCCGTGTCCACCGGGAGCTGAAAAGAAAAACGGATATCCTGACATTCCCAAACGGCCAATCCTCCAGCGGGGTTGGCCGTTTTTCGTGCATCCTGTGCACTTGACAGCGTTTTTGGCCGAATCAAACTCCGCGCGCCATGGCAGCAGCAAAACTCGAATACATCTGGCTGGACGGCTACACCCCGGAGCCCAGCATTCGCAGCAAAACCAAGATCTGGAACTACGACGGGGAAGAGGTTCCAGCCCCCGAGGCACTTCCCGGCTGGTCCTTCGACGGATCCTCCACCGAGCAGGCGGAAGGACATTCGTCCGACTGTCTCCTCAAACCCGTGCGGGTGGTCCCCGATCCCGATCGCCTCGATGCCTACCTCGTCATGTGTGAGGTCCTGGCTGCCGATGGGAGCGTGCATCCCTCCAACACTCGAGGGGGATGGGATGACGACGGGGACATGTGGTTCGGATTCGAGCAGGAATACGTCCTGAGCAGGAACGGCTTCCCCCTCGGCTTTCCGGCCAAGGGTTATCCCGGCCCGCAGGGTCCCTACTACTGCGCGGTCGGTGCCGGCAACGTGGATGGACGGGATATCGTGGAGGAACACCTGGACCTCTGCCTCGAAGCTGGCCTGGGAATCACCGGCATCAACGCCGAGGTCATGATCGGACAGTGGGAGTACCAACTCATCGGCGAGGGAGCCAAGCGTGCGGCAGATGATGCCTGGCTCGCCCGCTACCTCCTCTATCGCACTGCGGAAAAGTATGGTGTGACCGTCGAACTTCATCCCAAGCCGGTGCTCGGTGACTGGAACGGCTCCGGCATGCACACCAACTTCTCCAACACCTTCATTCGCGAGGAAGGCGGCGAGGAGGGCATCCGGGCTCTCCTCGACAAGTTTGCGCCGGTGCATGACGAGCACATCGCGGTTTACGGATCGTGCAACGAACTTCGACTCACCGGACTGCACGAGACGCAGGCCATTGACAAATTCAGCTATGCGGTCTCTGACCGGGGAGCCTCCGTCCGGATTCCGGTGGGCACCGTGCAGGACGGCTGGAAGGGCTACCTCGAAGATCGCCGCCCGGCTTCCAATGCAGACCCCTACCGCGTGGCGCAACGGATCTGCCAGACTGTTAACGGCTAACGGCACCCGGAAGAACTGAAATCAATCTCAGCACTGAGACAGAACCGGGAACCGCCAGGTTCCCGGTTTTTTTGGGCCGATTCGGACCTTTGCGGGATCTGTCCACGATCAGGTCCGTGACCCGGACCGGCAACCCTCCCCGCCCGGAGTCCTTCCGGACATACTGAAAACTGGACACTGGATACTCAACCCCACCATCCTCCCTCCCGTGACCAGGCGCTGGATCCTCGTTCTCTATCTCATCCCTGCGGTGCTCCTCGCAGGAGGGTCCCTGCCCTTTCTGTTCAGCGAACTGGACCTGGAGATCGCCCGGCAGCTCTACAATGAGAAAGCCAATCTCTGGACCTACTCCGGCAAACCACCCTGGCTCCAGGTTTACCGCCTTGGCGCCATTCCAGCCCTTGTTGCGGCTGCGGCAGCCCTCTCTGTCCTCGTGCTCGGCATGGGACGACACCGACTTGCCCCCTCCCGAAAACTCTCTGCTTTCCTCGTTCTCTCCCTCCTCGCCGGACCCGGCCTCGTCGCCAATTTCCTCCTCAAGGAGCACTGGGGTCGCCCCCGACCAAATGAAACCGAGGGCCTGGGCGGAGCGGATCCATTCGAACGGCTCCTGACAATCGATCCCGCTACCGAAGGCCATTCCTTCGTCAGCGTCCCCGCCTCCATGGGGTTCTACTTCTTTGCCGCCGGCCTCGCCCTGCTCGCCTGTCGGCGACGAAAGACAGGCATCCTGGTCATCCTGGCGGCCGGGATCTACGGCACCTGCATCGGGGTGGCATGCCTGGTACAGGGCCTGCACTTCGCCAGTGATATCCTCTGGTCCGCGGCTGTAGTCTGGTTTGTCTCAGCTGCCCTGTTCCAGGTCTTCGGACTGCACCGCAAGGCTCTCTACGAACCAAAAACACCGGTTGGAGAACATATCCCGGCCTGGGCTCCCTTCGGCATCCTGGTGGCCCTTTTCGCCGTGATCGGCACAACCTGCCTGTCTTTTCCCTATGCGAGGACCAATACCACCACCCTGATCAGGGAAGAAGTGAAACGCCTGCCCGACACCATCCATATCACCCTTGAACTCGAAGGCTCCCTTGAACTCGCCGGGGGCGACAACCTCCTTCTCGAAACGGAGTCCCGTGGAATCGGATTCCCCGGGACCCGACTGCAGAACAAGCGTATCTTCGTCGAGGATGGAAGCGAGGTGGCTCACCGTCGCAGCGGTCACTTCACCAAACTCAATGTGCACACCCGTATCACCCTTCCACCCAACCGCGTCTACCGGATCACTCTGGGAAGGCGGGTGACCTCCGCCGTGGTCCTCCCCCCCGGGAAAGAATCACAATCCGGCCACTTCGCTCACGTCTGGCTCACCTCCGGCTTCGAAACAAAACTCCTCAACATCAGAAGCAAAGCTGTGGATGAGGATTTCTTCGGCCGCCGGACCCGTTCTTTCCGGGTCAAGTAGCCGTTCCTCCTTTAAGAACATTTCCTCTCTTTTGGAGTGTTGGAGCCCCGGAATTCTGGCCTATTGATCTCCGCACCAGCCCTTCCCTGTCACCACCCATGCACCAGTTCCACTACCGCAAAGGCATCCTTCACTGTGAGGAGGTGAACCTGCAGGCTCTGGCCGAGGAACACGGCACCCCGCTCTACGTCTATTCCGCCCAGACTTTCCGCGACAACTACCATCGACTCACTCAGGCTCTGGAGGGTCTCGATCACCACATCGCCTACGCCGTCAAAGCAAATTCCAATCTCTCCGTCCTCGGCCTGCTCGCTGAACTCGGCAGCGGATTCGACATTGTCTCCGGAGGTGAACTCTTCCGCGTGATCAAGGCCGGCGGAGATCCAAAACTCTGCTCCTTCGCCGGGGTGGGCAAAACTGCGGAGGAGATCCGCTATGCCCTGGAGCACGAAATCCACTGCTTCAACATCGAGTCGTCGGCCGAACTCGAACTGATCAACAAAGTAGCCGGGGGTGTGAGCGCAACTGCTCCCATTGCGGTGCGCATCAACCCCAACGTGGACGCCGGCACCCACGATTACATCTCCACCGGCAAGGCCGAGAACAAGTTCGGGATCGACTATGCTGCCGCCAGCGAAATCTACCAGCACGCCGCAAACCTCCCTCATATCCAGATCAAGGGCGTGCAAATGCACATTGGATCCCAGCTCACCAGTGTCGCCCCGTTCGTGGAAGCAGTCGAGCGGGTCATCCCTCTCGTGGCCGAGTTGAAGTCCGCCCACGATATTGAGTTCTTCTCCATCGGCGGAGGAATCGGCATCATCTACGATGGCGCCCTCGCCTCCGGTCAGCAGGATTGGTGGGATCAGCACGATGACCCTCCACTGTCGCCCGTGGCCTACGCCAACGAACTGGCACCCCGCCTGCAATCCCTCGGCCTCAGGATCCTTCTCGAACCCGGTCGTTACATCTCGGGGAATGCCGGTGTCCTTCTCACCACCTGCCTCCATGAGAAGAAGGGCCATGCGAAGACCTTCAAGGTTGTCGATGCCGGGATGAATGATCTTATCCGCCCGGCCCTCTACCAGGGACACCACGAGATTGTTCCCCTCCGGGAAGACGACACCAACACCCGCGTCACCGCCGACGTGGTGGGGCCCATCTGCGAAAGTGGCGATTTCTTCTGCCAGGATCGCGAAATCACCGACTTCAAGGCCAACGACATCATCGCCCTCATGAGTGCGGGAGCGTACAGCTTCACCATGGCCTCCAACTACAATTCTCGCCCCATGCCTGCCGAGATCCTTGTCGAGGGCGCACAGGCCAGGATTGCACGCCACCGTCAATCCTGGGACGACCTCATCGCCCCTGAGCCGTAGTGTGACCTACCCCGCTCCCGGAAGTTAGGATTCCACCTCCACCTTGCCGCAGGTTCCACACCCGCGGGCCAGTTGTTCTTCCCAGGCTTTCGATGTCGGCGTGATGGCCAATCCACCGAGTCCTGTGCAGCAGATCTCGCGCGGCATGAGATCGCCCACCTGTTTCATGGCGTCTACGACCTCGTCAAAGGGGACAAGGTGCTGATAGTCCGCCAGTGCCATATTGGCAGAGGAAAGTGCATTGGAAGCTGCGGTCACATTGCGACCGAGACAGGGAGCTTCCACCCGGTTGGCGAGCGTATCACAGGTCATCCCCAGGGAGCTCTGCAGGGCCATGGACGCGGCCCCCAGCTGTTGTTCGAAGCTCCCTCCCATCAAGAGAACGATTCCTGCCGCCGCCATGGCCGCGCCCGATCCGCACTCCGCCATGCACCCCGCCTCTTCCGCCGCAAAAGTCGAGTGGGCTGCAATGAACACCCCGATCATCCCAGCCGCCAACATCGCCTCGATGCGCTCCTCACGGCTCTTGCCCAGGGCATCGGCCACCCCGAGAACAGCCCCCGGAAGGGCACCACAACTTCCCGCCGTCGGAGCTGCCACGATGACTCCCATGGAGCTCTTCACTTCCATCAGGGAAGAGACATACATGATCATCCGGTTAAGCACATCACCCGGCACCAGCTCCCCCGCCTTCATCCTTTCGGCAAAACGCGGTGACTGCGCCGGAAGAATCCGGTCAGCGAAACTGGTTCCCTCCAACCCGGTCTGGATCGAACCCTCCATCGTCTCAACCAGCCTGCCCATACGCTCCCTCACTTCT
>Ga0315316_10004232_pt1 | contig 10464 bp, 6 predicted proteins | sample M160m3416metaG_FD_203702 | JGI IMG/M metagenome (GOLD analysis project Ga0315316, IMG submission 203702) | Ammonia-oxidizing marine archaeal communities from Monterey Bay, California, United States - M1 60m 3416 | ecosystem: Environmental > Aquatic > Marine > Intertidal zone | place: USA... | reverse complement strand
TCAAAGCGTATCCCATCAGCATCAGAAGGGAGGCCAAGACCTGTCCCAATGGTGTCACGGGAGCAATGTCTCCGTAACCCACAGTGGTCAGCGTGACAATAGCCCAATAGACACCCTCTGGTATACTAGTAAACCCACTGGAAGGACCTTCAATCAGGTACATTATGGATCCCACAATTGTGACCAACACAGCGACCGCCACCAGAAAAACAGTGATTCTGAATCTACTCCTGGCCACAGCGTTCAGTAGCACCGCAGTACCTCCAATATACTGAACAAGTTTTAAAATCCTGAAAACTCTTACCACTCTCAACAGTCTCAGGACGGCAGCCACTTCGACACCGGGCCATAGCAAACTAAAATAGGTTGGCAACACAGCCACTAGGTCTATAACACCGAAAAAGCTCAAAGCATAACCCTTAGGCTTTTTCACACACCACAACCGCAAAAAATACTCCACTGTGAAAAGTGCGGTAAATAACCATTCCACAATTACCAACTCTGTGTGATAGGACGCTTTTATGGATTCAACAGAGTCCGCCATGACCGTTGCGACACTCAGGAAAATCGCAAGCATAAGAGAAAGGTCGAACACCCTTCCTGCACGAGTATCTGTTCCGAAGACGACTCTAAAAGTTCTCTCTCGCAACGAAGCAGGATTAAATCCGTTCATAGGCAGTCCTTGAAGTCAGATGAAAATATAGAAAATCCGCCTGATTTTAATCTTCACTTACAACAAATTCCTGGCAAAACATAACACTTTCCTGATCGCAAAAGTAAGTACTTGCCTGGTGGATAATAGCAAAATACAGCAGGTACTTCTGCTCTGCTGTTACTGGTCTAAAAGGCCATTTCAGGGTACAATATTTCCACGCCGTCAAAATTTTTACTTCTCCACCGGGGTCTAATGAAAAACATTGCCATACTACTCGCCATCACTATCAGTGCCTGCACTGCACCCAATCCAGAATTAGTTCGCTGGGAAACCATGGCAGAAGAAATCACCATTAAAAGAGATGACTGGGGAATAGCCCACGTACATGGGCCTACCGACGCTCACGCGGTATTTGGGATGATATACGCCCAAGCAGAAGACGACTTCAATCGTATCGAAGTCAACTTTCTAAATTCACAGGGGCGATTAGCAGAGGCAGAGGGTGAAGAGGAAATATGGCGAGACTTAAGGATGAGACTTTTTATAAACCCCATAGAGATGCAAGCACTCTATGCTGAAAGTCCAGAATGGCTCAGATCTCTTATGGACGCCTGGGCCGACGGCCTAAACTACTATTTACACACACACCCAGAGGTGACACCCAGAGCATTAGACCGATTCGAACCATGGATGGCACTCACATTCAGCGAAGGTAGCATCGGTGGAGATATTGAACGGATCAACATTGCACAGCTGCGAGCTTTCTACGACACCGACACCTCTGGAAATATGAGCATGGCTTCCCTGGATATTGAAGCACCTCTGGTCGATTGGGAGGAACCGAGAGGGTCAAATGGAATCGCTATCGCACCTGAAAATACAGTTAACGGGAACGCGCTGTTTTTGATCAACCCACATACATCATTTTTCTTCAGATCAGAGCTACACATGTCTAGTGACGAAGGCCTGAACGCTTATGGAGCTTCCACCTGGGGGCAGTTCTTCATTTACCAAGGATTTAATGAAGATGCAGGCTGGATGCACACTTCTAGTGGAGTGGATAATATTGATGAATTTTTGGAGACGGTGACTGAGCGCGACGATGAGTTTTTCTACTCTGTCGATGGAGAAGAGCGACCCCTAAGTAAAGAGACAATCAGCATAGCCTACAAATCAGCTGACGGAATGAAAGAGAGAGATTTCACGATTTTTAGATCACACCATGGTCCGATCGTTAGGGCACAAGGATCCAAATGGGTAGCCACCTCACTTATGGAAGAGCCTATGTCTGCCTTAATGCAATCATACGGACGCACAAAAGCCCGAGGAATGGAAGACTATCGTGAAAATATGGAAATGCACACTAATTCATCGAATAATACAGTGTACGCAGATTCAGACGGAAATATCGCCTACTGGCATTCCAATTTCGTTCCTAAGAGGAATCCCGAAATCAATTGGCTTGAGCCTGTAGACGGAAGTGTATCGGCAAACGATTGGGGTGAGCCTCATTCCATAGAGGAAACTCCCAATGTCTTTAATCCCTCCGTCGGCTGGATTCAAAACACCAACAATTGGCCCTATAGTTCGGCAGGACCCGACAGCCCGAAGCAGTCTGACTTTGCACCTTACTTCCAAAGAAGCGGAGAGAATGCGAGAGGAATTCACGCCATTAGACTTCTAGAAAACAAAAAGGATTTCACTCTAGAGAGCCTAGTGGAGGCAGCGTTCTCAAGCCAAATCCCTGGATTTGAAGCTGTACTGCCTTCTCTGTTAGAAGCTTGGGAAACTGCGCCGTCATCTCACCCACTTAAAACTGGTCTGACCGAACAAATCACTGAACTTCGCTCTTGGGATTACCGCTGGGGGTTAGAATCCGTTGCTACCTCCCTGGCCACCTACTGGGTTGAAGAGTTAACGGAACAGGTCGCTGAACAAGCTCGCAATTCAGGCATGTCCAACAACGATTATATCGCCAACAGGGCCTCGGTGGACGAACAACTGACAGCTTTAGAGGCCGCATCAAACCGATTGACGGAAGATTTTGGCACCTGGGCAACTCCCTGGGGGGAAATCAACCGTTTTCAGCGTATCAACGGAGATATCGTACAACCGTTTAGCGACAATGAACCTAGTATCGGCGTAGGGTTTCATTCTGGAAGATGGGGATCACTGGCCTCTTTCGGGGCTCGCAGATACCCTGGAACCGTAAGACGTTATGGAACTAGCGGAAATAGTTTTGTAGCTGCTGTAGAGTTTGGAGAGAAAGTACGAGCCCTAGCAGTTACTGCAGGGGGAGAAAGTGGAGACCCTTCTTCTCCTCATTTCAATGACCAAGCACAGATTTATGCAGATGGAAATTTGAGGCCTGTATACTATTACCCAGAAGACCTAGAAGGCCACGTCGAAAGAGAGTACAAACCAGGCAATTAGTACTCTTGAGTATTGCTGTCTGAAAGTACCTGGTAGATCTCAACCGCCTCTTCCACGAATGGGCGAAAGGTTTCTTCTCGTGGCTGAATAGCAACATCTGCTCGGTAAAAGATCAACTGAGAATCAGCCCCATCCACACAAATCTCATTTTTGTCAGCGAAACACCCTAGCACCTTCTCCGTAAACAGTTCACGAATCTGCTCTTCACCGTCCTTAGGACCGTTTAATAAATAATGTTTTGAAAACTCGACCGCTGTTCTATCAGATTCGAAGTCTATGTCGTTGACCATATGCAAAGTGCTACCAATTTTATGTCTAAAACGCTCTGGTCGAACGGCAAACTCGGGAAGACTCAATCGGGAATCGCTAAAGTACATTACCGTTTGAACGGTGGTCTTTATAAACACTGGAATTACAAGAGGCGCATTGGTCCGATGATACTCAAAGATCTTCACTTCGACAGAATCCCTCAATTGTAACCGTTGAGGATCACCCTTCATAATATACTTAAACTTCCGGCGCGCTTTACCTCTGATACTCCTATTGATACCGGAAAACAAACGGAGATTTGCCATACTCTTGGCCATTTTCCAATGTGGATCTTTCTGACGTCTCCACATCCAGCTCCACTCTCCACTCAATGGCGGTAGCAGAGTCATCTCCATCTTTTCAGCCAATAGCTCCCTAACTCTCTTACCTCTTGCAATCATCTCCCTAAAGAACAGGAATGGACCCACCACTATCAATGAGAATACCAACTCCTCCATACTCATCTTCTACGTTCCAAACTGGATCAAGGCCCCAGCGGTTGGCCGATCAACCTCGAGGGATCTGCGTCAGGTTTTGGCACATACTTATCGATCCAAGGTCCTCCAAACTGGGCCACGTAGAGATTTCCTTCCGAATCGACACTCATCTGATGCGGTAGAGAAAATCCTCCACAGGCTCCTGTATGATCGTGATCGAGCCCTGCATCTACGACCGCCGCATCGTCAGAACAAGTAAATCCAGGGCGACCCAACGACGATGACTCACCGTAAGTTCCGAAGTAATCCAATAACTGCCCGTCCATGTCATATTTAAGGATGCGATTCAGAGTAGCATCCAAGATCCATACGAAATCATTCACATCAATCATGATCGCAACAGGGTCCCAAATATCCGTCCATTCATCAAGAAACGTTCCATCTTCTGTAAAGATCTGGATCCGATGGTTCCGACGGTCAGACACATAAATCCTATTGTCTTTGTCAACGGCAACTCCATGTATCAAATCAAACTGTCCTTGACCACTTCCTACTGAACCAAATTCAGACAAGAACTCGCCCTCAGAATTGTAGCGTACTATCCGACCGTTCTGATAACCGTCACCCAACAGAAAATCACCATTGGGAAGAAACGCAAGCACGGCATTCTGACCGAAGTCTAAAGGGCCAGGATTTGGATTTTCGCGCGGGTTGGGTCCACCCTCCCCAAATACAGGGTTCGGATCCTCCATCCGCAAAAGCAACTCACTTCCATCGTTATTGAATTTAAGAATCGCTTCATGAACACCGTTACCACCCCTCTCATCTACCCAAACAGCACGCTCTGGATCGTATGGATTAATGTAAATCTGATGCGGTCGATTAAAGATCGAATCCCATTGTGACCAATTCTCAGTGATGTTACCGTCCCGATCCACCGCTACAAGAAAATTCCTTTGGAGTTCATTAACTTCCCCCATCTGGGGTGCCCTACGCTCATCGCCCCACATCACAACAAGCACCCTGTCAGGCGTATCAGGCCATACTCCAGCTGCAGACCCCCAGGTCCACGTTTCGTCATGGTCAGATGCCGGTTTCCACCAGCCAGGTATTACATCATACGGGCCATTCCTATCATCTCCACCCTTAGCTATGCCAAACCGACTAGATGACGTTCCACTTTCGCTCATGCATGCAGATAGTATGAGCGTCCCGACCAACAAGACACCCACACAGATACGCTTCGACTCCATATTTCCTCCCTCTATTTTCTTACCTAATCAACGTTCTTAATAATCATTTATCCTGACTAATCGGTCTTTCGTCCTGATATCGATCAAACCAAGCAACCGTGTTTATAACCTTAGCAATCAACTGACTCGGACGATTCGAAATATTGTGAAATGCACCTGGAATCTTCACGAGTGCAGTATCGATACGCCTCAGTTTCAAGGCATGATATAGCTGCTTCGATTCGGAAAGCGGGGTGCGCAGATCTGCGGTACCCACCATTACCATCGTCGGAGTTTCAATATTACCCACCACTGAAAGTGGAGAGAAATCCCAATAAGCTTGGAAATTTTCCCAAGGAGTTCCTGGGTAGCGACGATACATATATCCGTTGTAATTATCAGCCACAAGGGTTTTGCTTATCCAGTTAACTACTGGCTTGGTCACCACTGCAGCGCGGAAACGATCCGTATGGCCGACAATCCATGCTGTCATGATACCACCCGCACTGCCACCCGTTACATACATGCGATCCTCATCGATATACCCCCTATCGATAACTGCATCGACTGCAGAAATGAGATCGTCATAATCGTTGCCTGGATAATTGTGATACAGTAGATCGCCGAATTCTTCTCCGTAGCTAGTACTGCCTCTTGGATTGGAATAGACAACTACAAAACCAGCTGCTGCATATAATTGAAATTCAGCCGCAAAACGGTCACCATAATTAGATACCGGCCCACCATGTATCTCTAGCAATAGTGGGTACTCACGATTTGGATCGAAATTCGGGGGATGAAGTATCCAAGACTGTATCGGACGACCATCAAATGAGGATTCTGTCCAATACATTTCCGCTTCAATCAATTGCGCCCGATCCTTCAGATCCCCATTTAGATCCGTGATTGTCTGACGCCGTCCGTCCGATGTCATTATCGCTACGTCACTCGGATCATCAGAGCGGGTATAAGTAAACGCTACGGTACCGTTATTAGCCACTGAATAATTTCCTCCTCCATAGGCCCTAGAGGCTGAAGTTCCCCCTAAATGCTCAGCGACAACACGCCAATCTCCCCCCAAACTAGTAAAACCTACTTTGGTCACTCCCTCATCATCATAGCTGAAATACACGCCACTACCGTCTGCTGCCCAAGAAAGGCCACCTACAGCCCGATCTAGTCCTTCTAGGTGTAAGCGCTTGCCTGAACCGTCAGCATCCATGATATGTAAATCACTTGTCTGGTATGTACGCACTCTATCCTCATAACCAGTGTATGCTATCCTACCTCCATCTGGTGATATTGCCTGTCCATCGTCTGGTCCTTCACGACTAGTAAGAGCTTGAGTTCTTCCATCTTCCAGAGATACCCGGAACACGTCGCTCTGACTCAGCTCCCATTCCCATCCCGGACGCCTATTGGCGCTAAAAAGAATTGACTGTCCATCGACATCCCACACTGGGGCACCATGTTGAAAATCCCCTTGAGTGATCCGACGGGCGGAGCCTCCATCAGACGGAATCACAAAGATATGTCGAAAACCTGGTTCGATAACGCCACTACCGTCTGCTTCATGCCTCACCCGCGTCTCTACAATCGGAGGATCGGCCCACTCTGCTCCCGCTGGTTTGGTAGGCATCGTAGCAAGTACTGGCCGTGCTTCTGGGACTAACATAGTAAATGCTATATGGCTGCCATCGGGTGACCAGGCTATACCTCCTGGTGAACGCTCTAGTTGGGTCAATCGAGCGATCTGACCAGTATCTACCCAATAAACATAAATCTCACTTCCCTCCGCACTTCCAGAAACAAAAGCTATCCGCGTCCCGTCTGGCGACCAGCGCGGTGAGGACTCTGAACGGTCTGCACTGGTAATTTTTCTGTGGCTGGACCCATCAGTGTTCACCAACCACAAACGACCTTCCCGGCGATCCCTCATGACACTCATGGAGTACCTGACATACGCCACCATCGAAGCATTCGGAGAAATTTGGACGTCTGATGCATATTCGATTTCGAATACATCCTCGTTCACAAATGGAGCCTGCTGAGCTTCAATTTGCGTTACGCCAAGAATCACAGTCACCAAGAAAAAAACCGTGACAAGTCCAAACCGTATAATATTTTTCACAGAAATCATTCCCTCGTCTAAAGTTTTTATTGAAAAAATGCGTATAACCTTGGATTCAAGAGTCGCGTTCACCTTCCAATATGTGAACCTCCCCTCGATTCGCGAATCAGTTCAATAGCCCTTTCCAGAATCAGATCGCTTTCGTTAACAAAAAATCCAGGTTCAGGCTCCATATGAATATCGGGATTGATGCCCACTCCATCATAAAGCCGACCGTTACTAGTCTGAAAGGAGGCCATTGAAGCTAGCCTAACAGCTAGGTCAGATCTGGGCAGGATGTGTTCATTCTGCCTGGCCGAACCTCCTGAACTAGCCGTTCCAAGCAGTGTCACTCCATCCGTCCCTTTCAAGGCACTCAAAAAAATGTCCGACGCACTGAAGTTGCCATTGTTCATAAGAACGACAATTGGCTTGCCGACAAAAACCGGATCCGTATCCGGCCCCACAATCAAGTAATGCCAGTCACTAAAACCTTCTGCTGGCGGTGACCACTGTGGTGTAAATCCAGGCAACCACTCATCCAACGCCATTCGCTCTGGAGTACCCTCTGGAATAGCTCGGATCGGAAGCATAAAACGGTTCGCCAAGTAGCCTTCTTCTGGTGCTTCACAACCAGGGCCAGGGCATCCTGGGCTTAATTTGAGTCGCCCTGCATTTACGACTACTGGCCTGGAATCTATATCCAGTAAATGGGGTAACAACGTAAGCAGTGGAAGACGACTTCCGCCTCCGTTATCTCGAATATCAACAATCACCCCTCGAACATGCCTACTGCCTTGAATCCATGCCGCAAACCTAGCGATGTAATCAGGGTCACTCTCCATACGTCGAATCCTGAAATAGGCAATGTCTTCAGGTATGCGATCTCTAGCGTCCTCCGCAAAAGGATAGCGCTCCTGGGCGGCTACGGAGGCTTCAACCAGTTCTACCGTTCTTTCCACTTGTGACGATCTGTCATCATTCTCAAAAAGTACTAGTGCCTGGTCAGATGATGCTCTGTACATTTCCATCCTCAAAAACCCTATATTTGCTAATTGTCTGGCCCCGCGATGCCAACGTAGTTGCGAAGTTCCATCCACGATGATGGACTGTGCCGCTTCAATCCACTCCGAAATTTCAATCCCATCAATCTTTGTGATATAGGGATGCTCAGGTTCGACGAGCGTTCTCCGCACTCCGTCAAATGCCACTATACGACTACCAGTTGACCTTAATTCGAAAGGAAAATAATGCTGACCAGGAGGATTGTCTTCTATTCGTTCCCGCTCACCAGCCTCGTTGACTCCAGCAATTCGAGGTGCATGCCCATCAATAGACAAGGCCAAGGCTTTCTGGAGCTGCATCGCAAAATCCCCAACTCTTATCCTCTCTGGAAGTTGCTCAGAAATAGCCCGTAATACAGCAGACTCATCTAAATTGTCAGCTTCATTGTAGGCATAGTGGTGGGTCATAAGAGAATCCAAAACCTTCAGATCTATTCTTGCTTCTTCTCTGCTTACAAACTCGGTCCGCCAGTCGGTAACGTTCATCTCGGAATCGAAATAACCAGTACGCACAATGTCTGTGTAAGGCGAAGAAGAGGTCCGATCGGTAGCTCCACATCCTAACCCCATAAGTGCAACAGCCAATAATCCCGCTTTCTTCATAGAGCCTCCCTGATAAAATAAGGACTTTCAGTATACGGTAGCTTGCCAGCGAGCAAAATACGCTAGGCAGTTATTTGCTATCGAGATACTCAGGAATGACCGCGCAGTTCCTGCAACTTATCCCTGGCTTCAGATAACTCCAGCGCACTAGTTGAACCGATAACAATTAGCTCTGGCTTGCTAGCCACAGCCTTACCATTATTCGCCATCTTATCGACCTGCTTGCTCCAGCGTGGCTGAAAGACATACTCTTTTTCTCCAGTTGGATGCATCCTGACCCCGAAACCACTGCCACCTGCTTTAGGTGAAGCATCCCAGACAATATCTTCTTCCCGTCCGTCCCACCTCAAAGCAATCACTCTATTCTGCGTTAGGGAATCATGATCTGTCTTTCGCGCCATCTATCTGGTTCCTTATGAACAATGCTTTTGTTCAGAAAAAACAAAGATAACTCATCTTTTCTTTGAGATTAGCCCCCCGAAGGTTAACCTTAATTTTCTGCAGTGATGAGACTTACCAGCCAATAAAAGTGGCTACCACCAGTAGAGTGAGGACAGAGAACTTTGAAGCGAAAAGATTTCTTTCGAACACTGACAGCAGTAGGAATCGCAAATCTGGGGTTACCCTCCATAGGCTTCGGGAAACATCGAGCCGATCTGGTGCTACGGGGAGCATATGTCCTCGACGGAACTGGAAGTCAAGGTAGGGAGATGGATGTCTCCGTTACGGGTGACAGGATTGTAGATATTGGGCCAAACCTTCCCCCTGGATCAACAGAGATAGACCTCCGTGGGCTAGCTCTATCTCCAGGATTCATAGATATCCATTCCCACGCAGACCTCTCACTTCTCATCAACAACAAAGCGGAAAGCCGAATAAGGCAGGGAGTTACAACAGAAATTGTGGGTCAAGACGGAAGCTCTGTTGGGCCATGGTCGGATGCCGGATTTGAAGACACGAGAGACAGCTACCAGAGACGTTATGGAGTAGACATCGATTTCCGCGATCCACTGGGATTCCTGAACCGCATAGATAAGGAGCGTCCAGCAGTTAACGTAGGAACAATGGTCGGCAATGGAGCGTTACGCGGATTCGTGGTAGGATACTCAGATCGGCCGGCAACCGAAACAGAGCTTTCTGCCATGAAATCCATTCTTTCTCAGCAGATATCGGGAGGATGTGTCGGCCTTTCTAGCGGCCTGGAATACACTCCCAGCGGGCTAGCTAATCCCGAAGAACTCATCGAACTGGCTTCTGTTCTACAGGGCTCCGGATATCCCTATGCTACCCATATGAGAAATGAAGATGACCGACTGCTTGGAGCGATTGAAGAAGCTCTACATGTAGGTCGTCTTGCCAATGTTCCTGTGCAAATATCACACCTAAAGGCTCAAGGGCAACGGAACTACTGGAAAGCCCAAGCTGCCCTTGAACTTATCGAACAGGCTAGCACGGATGGCCTAGACGTTCACTTCGATCGGTATCCATATACTGCCTATGCCACGGGGCTCTCTAATCTATTTCCAAGCGAGTACCGTGCAGGTGGCAATCAGGCCTTCCTGAACCGCCTGAGAAATTCTGAATACGCAAGTCGTCTGGAAAAAGCTTGCCGTGAAAAAGT
>Ga0315316_10004231_pt1 | contig 10465 bp, 7 predicted proteins | sample M160m3416metaG_FD_203702 | JGI IMG/M metagenome (GOLD analysis project Ga0315316, IMG submission 203702) | Ammonia-oxidizing marine archaeal communities from Monterey Bay, California, United States - M1 60m 3416 | ecosystem: Environmental > Aquatic > Marine > Intertidal zone | place: USA... | reverse complement strand
AGGGATAAATACCTTTAAAATTTTCATTGAAAGGTTTAGCAACTCTGAGTATTATGCCGAGGTCATCTATCAACTATATTTAATTGATGAAGAAAATGAAAAATATAAAAACATTATTCTTAAGAATTTTAAAGAAACAATTTTTTATAAATTAATAGTAAATCCAGATTTTGAAGTTGATGAATTTAGAGAATATAATTTATTAAGAAATCTCTATGGTGCACTATATGATAAATTAAAAAATGAAGAAAACAATCACGTAATAAATAAGGTTGATTCACTACAAAAGATTTATTCTAAAAATCCGTTTTTTGAAAATATAAATTTACTTAGATCTATTGCTTTAGGTAAAAAAGGCGGAAATTTTTCGTTACAATTTGAGTTGAAAAAATATTTAAATTCAGCAAAGGGCAGGTCAACTATTGACTTTGCATCATCTCTATTAAATTCTGCTGAAACAGTACATGATGATTTTATATTTAGTGGTCTTCCGCGTTTTAAAATTAATAAAGATGATAAATATTTTTTCATAATAATAAAAACAGAAAACCAGACAGATAATTTTTCTATAAAACTTGAAAATACTCTCAAAGAACTTGATAAAAAAATTCCTATTTATTCATTCAGGCTTAATGATACAACTTACTTTGACGCTATCTCAGATAACAATCTGAATTCACTGAAAGAAATCGAAGAAAAATTCAATTTGAACTTAGATACTAAAGAAATAAAAGTAAATGCTAATTTTGTTGTTGGAGAAAAAAACATGAACTTAATTTTTAAATCTAAAAATTTTAATGAGTTTGTAAAATTTTATAATAGATGAATAAATTAAAAAGAAATATAAAAAAATTATGGGTTATCCTATTATCAGGAATAACATTCATAGCTATATTTATTATTTCCGTTAACTATAATGTATCTAATCTCTTTGGTGGGATGCCAAGTCTTCAAGATTTAGAAAAACCTGAGTCAGAGCTATCATCAGAATTATATTCAAGTGATAACATATTACTAGGAAAGTATTTTAGATACAATAGATCTCCAGTAAAATTTGACGAATTGTCTGATGAGCTGGTAACAACCCTTTTAGTTACAGAAGACATAAGGTTTTATAACCACTCTGGTATTGACCTGAAAGGACTTGTAAGGGCAACTTATGGCGTTATTAAAAACATTGCAACATTTGGGTCAACTGGGCTTGAAGGTGGTGGAAGTACCATCACACAACAGCTAGCTAAAAATTTATTTAAGATTCGTAGAGAAAAAAAAGGTAAACTAAGTAATGTTCCTTTCTTAGGTCTAGTAATATCAAAAGTTAAAGAGTGGATTGTTGCAGTCAAACTTGAAGAATTCTACACTAAAAAAGAAATTCTGGCAATGTACCTTAATACAGCAGAGTACGGAAGTAATTCTTATGGAATAAAAGTTGCTGCTAAAACATACTTTAATAAAGAACCCTCTCAGCTTAATTACAATGAGTCATCAATAATTGTAGGATTATTAAATAAACCAACAAAATATAACCCTTTTTTTAATCCAGAAAACGCTACTAATAAAAGATCCGAGATATTTTATAACCTATATAAGTACAATATTGTAGATAAGACAGAGTATGATTCTCTAATACTTACAGATTTAAATTTAAATTATAAAGTACAAAATCAGAATGTAGGTCAAGCAACGTATTTCAGAACTGTAGTCAGAAATTATTTGATTAGCTGGGCAAAGGAAAATGGCTATGATTTATTTTCTGACGGATTAAAAATTTATACTACCATTGATAGCAAAATGCAAGAACATGCAGAAAAGGCAGTAATCGAGCAGATGAATAGATTACAGAATATTTTTAGTGAACACTGGGACGGGAGGAATCCTTGGATTGATGAAAAAGGATTTGAAATAAAGGACTTTTTGAAGAATAATATTCAGAGAACACGCTATTTTAAAAATCTCCTAAAAAACAATGATAACGATACAATCAAAACTTTTGAATTATTAAATAAAAAGAAAAAGATGAGAGTTTTTAGCTGGAAAGGTGAGATTGACACAACCTTTAGCATAATGGATTCTTTAAAATACTATAAAAAATTTCTTCAGGCTGGTTTCGTTTCAATAGAACCAAAAACCGGACATATTAAAGCATGGGTAGGGGGAATAAACCATAAGTATTTTAAATATGATCATGTAAAACAAGGGAAGAGACAGCCTGGTTCAACAATTAAGCCAATAGTATATGCAGCTGCAATAGATAATGGCTACTCTCCATGTTACCCAGTAGTAGATGCGCCAGTAGTTTTTGAATTACCAGGGCAAGACCCACCATACTGGAGGCCAGATAATCATAATGGTAAGTGGACAGGTGAAACTATGACATTAAGACAAGCCATGGCTAAATCTGTTAATTCAATAACCGCGTTTATGACAAAAAAACTATCTCCAAAGACTGTGGTAGACTACGCTAAGAAATTGGGAATTCAAAGTAAATTAGACCCTGTGCCGGCAGTATGTCTTGGGGCTGGGGGTGATGTGTCTCTATTTGATCTTGTCGGTGCATATAGCACGTTTATTAATAAGGGAATTTGGACAGAGCCCTTTTTTATATCGCGTATTGAAGATAAGTATGGGAACTTAATACAAGATTTTATACCTACAAAACAAGAGGCACTTAGTGAAGAGACCGCATACCTAATGCTTCACATGCTAAAGGGATCAAAAGAAGAAGAAGGTGGTACCGCAAGAGGACTAAACCCAGAGTTAACTTTCAATAATGATGTTGGCGCTAAAACAGGTACAACTCAAAACGCGTCAGATGGGTGGTTCATAGGTGTAACTCATAATCTTGTTTCGGGTGCATGGGTAGGTGGTGATGATAGAAGTATACACTTTAGGAACTGGGTATATGGACAAGGAGCAAGAACAGCAATGCCAATATGGCAACAATATATGCTAAATGTTTATGCAGATAATAATCTTAGTATTGAAAAAGGAAGATTTGATAAACCTACCAAAAAAATAAATGTTGAGATTGATTGCTCAGTATACAATAATGAAATAAAATCTGATTCTTTAGATCTTATTTTAGATAAAATTGACGCTTCTGATATTTTCTAGTTGAATGATTAACTTAAAAAAGACTGATCTACCTACCTCACCAGGAGTTTACAAATTCTTAAATAAAGACTCAGGAATAATTTATGTGGGGAAATCTAAAAATCTAAAAAAAAGAGTCAATAGTTATTTCAGGAAAAATGTTGAAAATAAAAAAATTAAAAGAATGGTCAAAGAGGTTTCAAAAATTGAGTTTGTACTCTCAGAATCAGAACATGACGCCTTACTATTAGAGAATAATTTAATAAAAGAAGACAAACCAAAGTATAATATTTTATTGAGAGATGATAAAACATACCCTTGGATATGTATAAAAAATGAAAGGTTTCCTAGAGTTTTTTTAACTAGAAAGCATATAAAGGATGGATCTGAATATTTTGGTCCTTTTACAAGTGTAAAGACAATTAACACATTGTTAAACATTATTAATAACATTTATCCGGTCAGAGTGAGCAATTATAACTTCTCAGAAAAAAAAATAAATAATTCAAAAAACAGAATTGGGTTGAATATCCACTCTAAAAATGGGCACATCTTGATACTAGGCTTTCAAGAATACTCTAAAGAAAAGAAAGATTTATTGTCTGAGGATGAATACAATAAAAACATAAAATATGTACGAGAAATTTTAAATGGAAATTTTAAAAACGTCAAAGAATATCTAAGTAAAAAAATGATAAAATACTCGTCAAACCTAGAATTTGAGAAATCTCAAAGTATTAAAGAAAAATTAGAAATTCTTGATAGATATCAATCAAAATCTATTGTTGTAAATAATAAGATTAATAATCTAGATATTATTGGAATTATTGATGATGAAAAATCTTACTTCATTAATTTTATGAAAATAAATAATGGAATTATCAATTCCTCTAAAACTTTTAAAACAAAGAAAACCCTAAATAATCTATCTGAGATAAGACAAATAATCTTTAATCTAAGATCAAAAAATAATACTTTAAATAATAAACTTATTTCTAATATTGATTTAAAAAAACATATAGAAAATAAAAACGATTTTCAAATCCCAAGATCAGGAGACAAGAAGAAATTGATAGATATGAGTCTGAGAAACGTGCTGTTTTTTAAGAAGAATCTATATAATGAAAAGAAAGAAAGAAAAACTAAAAAAATATCAATTTTAGTAGATCTTAAAAATAAACTCAACCTTAAAAATATTCCTTTTCATATTGAATGTTTTGATGTATCAAATATTCAAGGGAAGAATACTGTTGCTTCATTGGTAATGTTTAAGGATGGATACCCTAGCAAAAAAAGTTATAGAAAATTTAAAATAAGATCTGTCAACAAACCTGATGATTTTGAATCTATGAGAGAAGTGATATTCAGAAGGTACTCAAGGATATTAAAAGAGAAAGGAAGTCTGCCTGATCTCATAATAGTTGATGGCGGCAAAGGGCAACTGAGTTCAGCCTGTGACGTGATCAAAGAATTAAATATTTATAATAAAATGAATATTATAGGTATTGCTAAAAAACTTGAAGAGATATATTTTCCTAATGACTCCATACCTGTGTTACTTAGTAAAAAATCAGCACACTTGAAGCTTATACAAAATATAAGAAATGAGGCACATAGGTTTGCTATAACTTATCACAAACAACTCAGAAGTAAAACTTTTCTTAGGTCTAAACTTGAAGAAATAAAAGGTATTGGTGAAAAAACCAGATCAAAACTAATTAATGAATTTGGGTCACTTGAAAATACTATAAGTCAGGATATTGAAGTTTTATCTAAGTGTGTTGGTAAAAAAAGAGCAAATGATATAAGAGACTTTTTTAGAAATGAATCTAATTAATATTCCCATAGATTAGATTCCCACTCCATAAGGTCTTGCTCTACCTTAAAGCTAGCCATAATCCCTTCTTTTCTAGACCTAGCATACAATTCAGATACCCTTATGTCATCAGCATTAGCAATTTTTACTATGATTCCTTTAAATAACCTTAAAAGAAAAGCATCTCCTAAATTCTTATGTTGAGCAATGTTGTTTTCATTAAACCATATAGCTCCTTTTGGCATAGATTTAAATAGATTATAAAGATCAATAAATCTAAATGACGCTATAGGCTTTTCGAATCCAGCAGGATTATAAAAGCTATCACCAGGCAAAAACATTGTAATGGCCTGAATATCAAAATAAATTCTTGAATGAATTCTGTCAAAATATAAATCTTCTTTAATTTCAAAAATAGAAAACTCTCTTTTTGGTATAAAAATTGGTCCAGCCTCAATTTCTTCAACTTCCTCAGCAAATGGGTCTGCTTCATCAAAGGAAGCAAAAGGATCATCTAAATCAAACCCTTCCTCTTCTTCAACTTCCTCATCAACCTGTTGTATGTTCTCAACAAATTCTTCTCTTGACATTACGTTACTATCATTAACAGAATCACTGCTATAGGGGATTAAAACACCTCTTTCTACAGCGTCTATAATTATTTTAGACATCTCTCTGTTTCTAGCAAAAAAAGGTTTGTTTTGTTTTTCTTTAAGATCAACTCTTCTCCACAGAGTTTTCTTCCACATTAAATAAGATTCATGTACTTGTCTTAAAGACAATGGATTATATCCGTTTGATTCTGATCCAGTAGTTTCTTGAAATGTTACCTGAGAATAGGCCTCATCTACAGATACAACTGAAAGCAAAAAATAAAGTACAAGAATCTTATTTATTTTATTCATAATTTTATTTTAAAGGTATAGTTATATACCTAGGAGCAAAATTCTTAAATTCTTCAACTTCTCCTAAAAAGTTTGCTCTAGCTACCTTTTTAATTTCAATAACAATGTTATCTCCTTTCCTCTTACCAGCAAGTTTATTGAGGTTAACGTTTTTACTATTAACCCTTTGTCTAGATACTCCTCTTCCTGCTCTAACGAGGTTAATTTCAGCCTCACGAACTTGAAACCTAGCATCTTTTGGTAAAAATTCAGCAAAACTAGCATCAGCAATTGCGTCCAAGCTAAAACTTGGTGTGCTAACTGGGATACCTGATTTAGCATCAATCTCTTTACCTTTAATCCTTGCCTTTATCTCAGGTGCGGGAATTTGTCTTACACCAAAAGATTGAGAACCTATAAAGTTTCCAGCATTACTTACATTAAGATTAACCTTCTTAGACTTTGGTATGATAGTTACCACACCAGCCTTTGAACCTCTAACAACATCTCCTCCTGTTGCAGAAAATGTAGGATTATATTCTGATCCTAGTGCTGGAACATTAACAGTTAATTCATTACCACAATTAAAATACAATGCTTGAACTGAAGCAGATTGAATCTGGATAACAGGTCTAGCAACAAAATATTCAACTGTGTCAATAAAAGTTGTATCTCTTCCTCCTGGAAGGGTAACACTAATTGATCCAATATAACTTTGTTTTGATAATCCTTCTCTATCGTAATTACCTCCTTTAGCAACAAACTCATAATAACCTCTTCCATTCGACACCTCTAAAGTATCTCCATCAGCAGTCATAGTAGGAACTATAGCTGAAGAAGCTGCAGATAAAAATAATTGAGTCTTATATTTTGCACCTGCTGCAACAACTTTCTGATCTGGTAATGTAGTTAATGAGACAACATCAAACTTTAAATCTGCAGCCCCCACAGAAGCACCAAGTTTATCAAGCGCCTTAATCTCAAGGTTTATAACCTCTGCTTGAAGCTGACTAATTGTTGCAAGACCAGCACCTGCAGAAGTACCATAACCAAAATTTAAAGTAGAAAAAGAAGGGTCAGTCGGTGGGTCATCAGCATACATAGGAATCTGATCCGCATTTCTTGCAAGATCATGGATGCCAGATTCTTTGTCACCATTATACACTGAATCTAGAACAAAAGTAGAAAATTCATTTATCAATATTTGTAAATCATCACCATTAGTTAGGTCATCTTTATTCTCATCTTTATTCATATAGCTATATACAAAGTCTATATTTTTATAACCTTTGATACCCGTCTTAGAATCTTTTCCTCCAGTCTCTTCTACAATAAGGCTTTTAATATCACCCATATGGTTAATTAGAGCGTTTGACTTTTCTCTTACTGACTCAGAAAGTGTTAAAACATGGATATCTTCCTTCCTGTTACCTGATTCTTCAACCGCAGCTCTAATATTCTCTACTTTATTAGAGTTATCTACAGTTTTTTCACTATTTGTAGACTCAAAACTTTCGTTTATTAAAATAAACTTTTTTAACACCTTCGTGTCAACATTAAGGGCTAACATAGCAATTAACACAATGTACATCATGTTAATCATTTTCTGTCTAGGGCTATCTCCTCCAGCCATAATTTATTTATTTAAAAGTTATTTTAATTTCTACTTATGCATGGCATCATACATACCAACATAAATCTTATTAAGTTTATTTAAATTCTCAGTAAGATCTTGTAACTCTTGCTGTAGTCTTACAGCATCATTTTGAGCCTTAGTCATACTTGTAGCGGTCTCAGTGATTTGCCCTGAAGCCGTAACAATAGCACCTAGTGAATTTGAGGCGCTTTTTAAATTCTCTTTATACTCTTCGGTTAAACCAACAGCTTCTTTTACACTCGAAGAAGAAGTTGCTAAATCTTTTGCAGTAGCAGATATAGTACTGTAAGACTCATTAACAGAATTAAGAGACTCAGTAGCGCCCTTTATACTATTTTCATATGCCTTGGCAGCAACAGAAGCTCCAGCCAAATCATTTATATTAGTAGCTTGCGCAGCCATTTTCTTCATACCGTCTCCAACACTTTTAAGTACAGCCGGATCTAGTTTAGCTTCTTTCATTATATCTCCCACTTGCGATGCAGAAGTTCCCTGAGCCCCTGCTCCCAATGCCGGGTATACTTTGCTCCAGTCCCACTCGTGTTTACTTGGAGGATCAAAAGCACTTAAAGTAAATATTAACGCCTCTGTCCCAAGACCTGCAATTAACATTAAGTTAGCGAATGGCCAACCCTGTAATTTAAAGAGTGCTCCTAGTATTACTACAGCAGCCCCTAAACCATATATGATATTCATATTATCCTCATTCTGAAGCCAAGCCAGAATAGGATTGTTTGATTTTTTCTTAGTTATCATTTTTTATACTGTTTAATTATTTTTTCTTTTTATTTAAAATTACTCTTTTTTCTATAAACCTTCTAAGTTTCTACCTAAATGAGGCATTGCCGTCCTAAAGCCTATAAAAGCTCTAGTTGAGTCTTTATATTCAAATGTTCTTGTTGCAACCTCAATAAAAAAGGCAATATCTTTCCAAGAGCCTCCTCTAATAACTTTCTTGTCATTAGTATCATCTCTGTAAATTGGATTTAAATCCCACACAATTGGATTATAGGAATCTATATATGCGTCCTCACACCACTCAGCAACATTACCAGACATATCATATAAACCAAAATCATTAGGGAAGAATACTCCAACTGGAGATGTGTATGCATACCCATCATCAACATAATTTCCTCTTCCAGGTTTAAAGTTTGCCAGCACACAACCTCTTGAATTTCTTGTATAAGGATTTCCCCAAGGATACTTAACATTATCTCTTCCTCCCCTTGCCGCATACTCCCATTCAGCTTCAGTTGGCAATCTGAATGAAGGAAAAGGCAGAAGCCCTTCTTCTTTTCTATAACCGTTTAAGAAACTTGTTCTCCACCTAGCAAATTCTCTTGATGACTCCCACGATACACCAACAACTGGATAGTCATCAAAAGCGGGGTGTGACCAATAATAAGCAAGTAGAGGGTCTCCATAATGATGTGTAAAGTCACTTGACCAAACAGTAGTATCAGGTTTTAATCCCTCAAGGGTCATTCCCTCAGATAGTTCATAATCTGGATTCTCTTCAATAAACTGGATAAACTGTCTATATTCATCATTGGTAATCTCAGTGTCATCCATATAGAATGCACTGATAGTTACTTGTCTGTTAAAGTTACTTTGATCCGATTGAATATTTTCATCAGCTTGTCCCATATAAAACCTCCCGGTAGGAATATAAACCATACCATACTGTGCTGACATTTCAAAGCCATCTCTGTCTAGAGTTCCAACTAATTGTCCACGCGGATTCTTCTTGCTTGAGCCGCCACCAAGAATGCCACAAGCACCCAATGATAGAAGCAATAGAGTATATATTAAACCTGAAAATTTTTTCATGACTTTAAACATAACTAAACGCAAAGTTAAAACTTAACTTCAAATTATCTAAATTATTGTTTTTAATGATAAATTTTTTAGTTAGATAGTTGGACAAATATAGTAAAAGTATCTTTCAAAGCTAAATTTGATCAAGTGATTGAAAAATTAAAAAATCAGTAAATAAATCTTGGTGTTCTTATGGGTTTTTTCAACTGAGGGGTTGGCAAGTCATATCTGACAACAAGTTCATGAGATACTGGAGCCTTAGCGTTTACATTATGGACAACGTAATCGAAAGAATATCCAACAAATAACTTGTTCTTTTTTAAGAAATGATAACCTAAGAATCCAACAATGGCTTCATCATACCTATAAGATGCTCCGATATTCATTTTTTTTTGATAAGTAGCTAACGCACTAACATCAAAAGTATGTGATGTAAAGTCAGACCTAACTAATAAATATGGCTCAATTGTTAAGTCCCTATCAACTTCAATCAAATATTTACCCAAAAAAGAAAAATTTCTAAATTCTATATTTTTCAAGTCATCTATACCAAAGTCAAAAGATGATTCTGTAAGGTTCTTTACCGATAGACTTACTAAAAACTTTTCGTTAAAATATGAAAATCCCAATCCAACATCAGGTTTAGACTGAGTCTCACTTCTTTTTATATTAAAAGGATCATCTGGATTAACAAAAACCAAAGAACCAAAATTTAATGTTGTACTCTTAAATGAAGGTGATATACTAAAACTTATATAAGAATTATTTACTTTTTTCTTAATACCAAAGTAAGGCGAAATGTTAAATACCTCTTTAGGGCCTAAATTATCTGATATAACATTCATTCCAAATGAGTAAGCTTTATCTCTGCTTTTTAAATTAAGTGAAAACATTCCGGTTGTTGGAGACTCAGATGCACTTGAGAGATTAGTAGGATTATAATTAGACCATTGGTTTCTATAAACTAATGTAGCATTATTGTTTTCATAAACTGAAGAGAGACTAGAATTAATAAGAGACGGGTTTACCAAGTATGTACTAAAATACGGATCTTGTTGAGCTTTTAGTCCAGTTTGGGAAAGAAATAAAAAAATAAAAACTAATAAAACATTCCTCATTAATACTATAAATTATTAGACTGCTTAATATATAATTCAATTGCTCTTGTCATAGAAGGCACATCCTTCATGGGCG
>Ga0315316_10004222_pt1 | contig 10481 bp, 8 predicted proteins | sample M160m3416metaG_FD_203702 | JGI IMG/M metagenome (GOLD analysis project Ga0315316, IMG submission 203702) | Ammonia-oxidizing marine archaeal communities from Monterey Bay, California, United States - M1 60m 3416 | ecosystem: Environmental > Aquatic > Marine > Intertidal zone | place: USA... | reverse complement strand
TACTGTCCCGTCATCATAGATATAAAAAAGTGGCGTATTACTTATTCCTTTAACCTCTTTGCCTAATACATCTACAATCTGTAAAAGTTTTTTGTCATTTTCAGATAATGTAAAAATAGAAGTTGTTTGATTACAGGGCAAAAGGTTGTACAAAAAGTCAGTAGTAAAATCTATTGCCTGTGTAAATTTGGAATTGCTAGTTCCTAATAAGCCCCAATTATGATCTGTGCCATTAAAAATCAATTTATCATTAAAAATTCCAACATTATCTGCTATTGGATGTATTGCTGCAGCACCACAGAGGTTTAATACTGTTGGGATATTTAAGCCTGGGCCACAATTATAATTAACAATTTGATCATCTGTTCCGTGTATACTTACAATAGGTGCATCAGAAGCATCAATCCAGCCTAAATCATTAATGCCTCCAGCAAAACTATATACGCCTGAAACCTGAGAAGAATAACCATTATTTCCTGCATCACCTTCAAATCCTCCATTATTATTCATAATAGTTTGAACATCTATAGGAGATGTTGGTAAATCTGAGATACTATTAATATATGCTAAATGAATAGCAATAACGCCTCCTGCCGAAAAACCTCCAACAAAGATTGTATTTGGATCAATACCATATGTATCCCCATTTACATAATCTTTTCTCATAAAGCGAATAGCAGCTTTAGCATCTGCAACTGATTTTAGAACTGTTTCATATTGCACTGTGTTTGATAATGCAAACTGGAGAGCATTAAGCTCAAGCCTATAATTTATAGATGCTGAAACATACCCTCTTTTTGCCATACTAGTGCAAAAATCTACACAATCAGTCATATTTTTTGTTCCAGCAGAGAAGGATCCACCATGCATATACAAAATAAATGGCCTGTTAGTTACAGTATCTCCATCGGGCATATAAACATCCATCTCATGAAAAGAATTTAAATAAACATCTGAATAGTTTACAGTAGAAACGCTAACATTTGTAAAAATCTCGGCTTGATAACGCCCATTGCATTGGGCTATTACAAAAGTAGTTTCCAAAAGGGCTATTGCTAAAAAATATAATTTTTTCATAAAAAAATTTGTTCGCGAAAATACTATTTTTATGTGTTTAATTTTTCTCTTTGCTCTTGAATCTTGTCATCTTCAATTTTTTCAAACAAATGAATCGCTTCATTTATTTGGTGGTTCTCTGAAACAATGATATCCCCAGCATCATTCCAATTTACATTTTCAAGTACTAAAATATCTTTTAGTTTACTAGAAGAGGATGGCATAAAAGGTTCTGAAAGAATTGCTAATGACGCTGCAATTTGCATAGCAATATTCATTATTGTTTCTGTTCTGCTTTCATCTGTTTTCTTGAGTTTCCAAGGTTCAGTATCAGCTAAATATTTGTTCCCTAATCTTGCTAAATTCATTAACTCAGCAAGGGCCTCACGGAATCGAAACTTCTCAATTGAATCACTAATTTTATTTGGGAAAGCAGCAAGTTTTTCCAATACTTCTTTATCATATGGTTCTAAATCATTCTGAGAAGGGACAGTTCCATCCCAATATTTATTAGTAAGCACCACTACACGATTAATAAAATTGCCAAAAATAGCAACCAATTCATTATTATTCCTTGCTTGAAAATCTGCCCAAGTAAAATCAGTGTCTTTACTTTCAGGAGCTGTTGCACAAAGCGTATATCTAAGAGCATCTTCTTGCCCTTTAAAATCTTCAAGATATTCGTGCAACCATATTGCCCAATTTCTTGAAGTAGATAGTTTTCCTCCCTCCAGATTCAAAAATTCATTTGCAGGAACATTTTTTGGAAGAATAAAATTCTCGTGTGCTTTTAGAATAATTGGGAAAATAATACAATGAAAAACAATATTATCCTTTCCAATAAAATGTGTAAGTTCAGTTTCTTCCGATTTCCAGTAATCTTCCCAATTCTTATCGTTATCAGAAGCCCATTGTTTTGTTGCTGAAATATAACCGATAGGAGCATCTAGCCAAACATATAGTACTTTGCCATCAGCACCTTCTACTGGAACTTTTACTCCCCAATCCAAATCACGTGTCATTGCTCGGGCTTTTAGTCCGCTATCAATCCAGGATTTGCATTGCCCTAAAACTTGACTTCTCCACTTCTTTGGATCATGATGATCCCCCTCCTCTAATATCCCATTTTCAATCCAAGATTTTAACCATATCTCATGATCTTGCATTGGTAAATACCAATGTGTTGTCTCCTTTTTTATGGGAGTATTCCCACTCAAAGTAGATTTTGGATTGATGAGTTCATTAGGGCTAAGTGCCGAACCACATTTCTCACACTGATCACCAAAAGCTTCATCCCCATTACATTTTGGGCATTCACCACTAATATATCTGTCAGCCAAAAATTGATTGTTCTCTTCATCATAAAATTGCTCAGACGTTTTCTTTGTAAACACCTCATTATTTTCTAATTTTATGAAAAAGTCTTGTGCGGTTTCATGGTGTAATTTACTGGAGGTTCTGTGATAAATACTAAAGTCAATTCCAAAATCAGCAAATGCTTTTTTGTTTATAGCATGGTATTTATCTACAATTTCTTGTGGTGTTAAATTATCTTTTTTTGCTTGCAAAGTAATCGCAGCACCATGTTCATCTGAGCCACAAACAAAGACAACATCATGTCCTTTCCCTTTTAAATATCTAACATAAATATCGGCTGGTAAATAAGCGCCTGCAATATGTCCAATATGTAGTGGCCCATTGGCGTAAGGTAGTGCGGATGTAACTATGTGTCTTTTTGCACTCATTTCTCTCTAAAAAAATTATTTTCGCAAATATAAGTTTTTAATAGCATTTATGATTATCCCACCAAAATTAAAAGTAGGAAATAAAATTAGCATTATTTCAACTGCTAGAAAGATTTCCTTAAAAGAGATAACGCCAGCAGTAAATATTTTAAAAAGTTGGGGATTAGAAGTGATTTTGGCCAATAATATTTTTAAAGAAAATAATCAGTTTGCTGGAACGGTTGAACAAAGAAGTGCGGCTTTGCAAAGCGCAATTGATAATGAAGATATAAAAGCTATTTTGTGCGCAAGGGGTGGATATGGAAGTGTTCAAATTATTGACAATATTGATTTTTCTTGTTTACAAAAAAGTCCTAAATGGATTGTTGGTTTTAGTGATGTAACCGTTTTGCATTCACATCTTAATAATTTAGGCTTTGCAACATTGCATGCTACTATGCCAATTAATTTTCCAACAAATACTCATAAATCGATCGAGAGTTTAAAAAATGTTCTTTTTGGGAATGAAAAACAAGTTGAATGTAAAGTTCATCCTTTTAATAAATATGGTGAAGTTGAAGCGGAAATTGTGGGGGGGAATCTTTCTATATTATATTCGCTTTTGGGCTCTCCATCTGACATAAATACGGATCAAAAAATTCTGTTAATTGAGGATTTGGATGAATACTTATATCATATCGATAGAATGATAATAAATTTAAAGAGAAACGGAAAATTAGAAAAGCTGAAAGGTATGATTGTCGGTGGAATGTGTGATCTGAATGATAATGATATCCGCTTTGGGGAAACAGCTGAAGAAATAATTCTAAAACATACAAGAGATTATGATTTCCCAATTTGTTTTGGATTTCCTGCTGGGCATTTGGATGATAATAGAGCAATTAAATTTGGTGTAAAATCCAAACTTGAAATTACAACAAAGAAAGTGATATTAAGTTCTAATAGTCACCTATAAACTTATTCAAAAAAATGTATTTTAGCATCTTATGAAAAAGATTAGGAATTTTTGTATAATCGCCCATATCGACCATGGGAAAAGTACTCTTGCTGATAGGTTATTGGAAGTAACCGGAACAGTTTCCAAAAGAGATGCCCAAGAGCAACTTTTAGATAATATGGATTTGGAACGCGAAAGGGGAATAACCATAAAAAGCCATGCTATGCAAATGGAGTATAATGGCTATACACTTAATCTGATTGATACTCCAGGTCATGTAGATTTTTCTTATGAGGTTTCCCGTTCTATTGCTGCTTGTGAAGGGGCCTTACTAATTGTTGATGCGGCTCAAGGAATTCAGGCGCAAACTATTTCTAATTTGTATTTGGCTTTGGAAAACGATCTGGAAATTATTCCTATTGTTAACAAAGTAGATTTGCCCTCTGCCGAACCAGAAGTGGTTGCCGACCAAATTATTGATTTAATTGGTTGCTCAGAAGAAGAGATAATTCAAGCAAGTGCAAAAACAGGTGTTGGGATTGAAAATATTTTAAATGCAATTATTGAAAGAGTACCTCCCCCTGTTGGAGATAGAAATAAGCCACTTCAAGCCATGATTTTTGATTCAGTGTATAACCCTTTTAGAGGAATTGAAGCCTATTTTAAAATCTTAAATGGCGAAATCAAAAAAGGAGATAAAGTAAAATTTATTGCTACTGGGAAAGAATATCTTGCAGATGAAATTGGCGCTTTGAAATTTAAGCAAGAACCGAAAACTGTAATGAGTGCTGGAGATGTTGGCTATATTATTTCTGGAATTAAAGAAGCAAGAGAAGTAAAAGTGGGCGATACAATTACCTCTGTTAAAAATCCTGCAACTGAGGCAATTCAAGGATTTGAAGATGTAAAACCAATGGTTTTTGCAGGAATTTATCCGGTTGATACAGATGACTATGAGGAGCTTAGAAGTTCTATGGAAAAACTCCAACTTAATGATGCTTCACTTACTTATGAGCCGGAATCCTCCTCTGCTTTAGGATTTGGTTTTAGGTGCGGTTTTTTAGGGATGTTACATATGGAAATTATTCAGGAAAGATTGGAGCGTGAATTTGATATGACAGTAATTACAACCGTGCCTAATGTTTCCTATTTTGCCTATAGCACAAGGGGTGAAAAATTGGCGATTCATAATCCTTCAGATTTACCAGACGCAAGTATTTTAGATTATGTAGAAGAACCATATATTAGAGCAAAAATTATTACAAAAGCTGATTATGTTGGGACTATAATGACACTTTGTATTGAAAAAAGAGGAGAGTTAAAAAATCAAGTTTACCTAACTACTGATAGAGTAGAGCTCTCTTTTGAAATGCCTCTTGGCGAAATTGTATTTGATTTTTACGATAAACTAAAAACTATTTCAAGGGGATATGCATCTTTTGATTATCAGCCATTGGATTATAAGAAATCTAATTTAGCAAAGCTCGATATTCTATTAAATGGTGATCAAGTAGATGCGCTTTCTTCACTTATTCATAGGGATCATGCTTATGCTTTCGGAAGAAAAATTTGTGTAAAATTGCGTGAGCTAATTCCAAGACAACAATTCGATATTGCTATTCAATCAGCAATTGGATCTAAAATTATCTCAAGAGAAACAGTAAAAGCGCTCAGAAAAGATGTAACAGCAAAATGCTATGGAGGAGATATTACTCGAAAAAGAAAACTATTGGAGAAGCAAAAAAAAGGAAAGAAAAGAATGCGACAAGTTGGAAATGTAGAAATTCCACAAAATGCATTTATGGCAGTATTAAAATTAGATAATTAAGATAAATATGAGATGTTAGTATTTAGATTTTAAACGCTGCACTAAAGCAAAAAACCAAACTATGGGAAGAGCATTTGAATTTAGAAAAGCACGAAAAATGAAAAGGTGGTCAAAAATGGCCAAAACTTTTACCAGAATTGGGAAGGATATTGTTATTGCCGTAAAGGATGGTGGTGTAAATCCAGAAACAAATGCTCGTCTAAGGCAAGTAATTCAGAATGCTAAAATGGCAAATATGCCAAAGGAAAATGTGGAGCGTGCTATTAAAAAAGCGAGTGGAGCAGATGCTGCTAACTATACTGAAATGAGCCTGGAAGGATATGCCCCACACGGAATTGCAGTTTTTGTAGATTGCGCAACCGATAATAATAACAGAACGGTTGCTGATGTCCGTTCCTATTTTAGTAAATGTGATGGGCAATTAGGTACTAATGGCTCATTAAAATTTATTTTTGATCGTAAAGGAGTTTTTACAATTAGTCAAAATCAAATTACAATGAATTTAGAAGAATTAGAATTGAAATTGATTGATGCAGGTTTGGAAGAATTACAGCAAGATGATGATACAATAACGATTTATTGTAATGTCTCAGAGTTTAGTAATATGCAAAAATGTTTGGAAAATTTAAATATTGAAATTCAAAATTCAGAACTGCAAAGAATACCTAATAACACCAAAACAATAACTGCAGAAAATGCAAAATTGGTTCTGAAATTATTAGATTTATTGGAAGAAAATGATGATGTGCAACAAGTATTTCATAATATGGAATTAACGGATGAAATTTTTAAAACAATAGATAGCGAATAAAAACAAAAAAATGAATGTATTAATCTTGGGAAGCGGAGGAAGAGAACATGCATTTGCATGGAAGATATCGCAAAGCAGTTTGTGTAAAAAATTATTAGTAGCTCCTGGAAATGCCGGGACTAGTGAATTAGGAATTAACGTTGATATTGACGTAAATGATTTTGAAAGTATCAAAAAATTAGTGCTTGATGAAGAAATCAATATGATTATTGTGGGACCAGAAGACCCACTTGTAAACGGCATTTTCAATTTCTTTCAATCAGATGAGTCATTAAAAAATATTACCGTTATTGGCCCATCCAAAGAAGGGGCGCAATTGGAAGGTAGCAAGGAATTTGCTAAGGAATTTATGCAGAAATATAATATCCCTACTGCAAAATATAAGGCTTTTACAAAAAATAACTTAGAGCAAGGATATTCTTTTTTGGAAAGTTTAGAGGCCCCTTATGTTTTAAAAGCAGATGGTTTGGCGGCTGGAAAAGGTGTTTTGATTTTAGACAATTTAGATGAGGCAAAAAAAGAGTTAAAAGCTATGGTGATTGATGCTAAATTTGGTAAAGCAAGCACTACAGTTGTAGTAGAGGAATTTTTGAGGGGGATAGAGCTTTCTGTGTTTGTTCTGACAGATGGAAATTCTTATAAAATTCTTCCGTCTGCTAAAGATTATAAAAGGATTGGGGAAGAAGATACGGGCTTAAATACTGGAGGGATGGGAGCCATATCTCCAGTGCCTTTTGCCGATAGATTTTTCATAGAAAAAGTAGAAACAGAAATAATTAAACCGACTATTCAAGGTTTAAAAGAAGAAGGAATTATCTATCACGGATTTATTTTTATTGGACTTATTGTAAATGGAAATAATGCAAAAGTAATTGAGTATAATGTGCGTATGGGCGATCCGGAAACAGAAGTAGTTATCCCAAGAATAAAATCAGATCTTTTGCATTTATTCAAAGGAATCGAAGATGGAACTTTTAGTGAAAAAGATTTGCATATTGATGATGATATAGCTACTACTGTAATGTTGGTTTCTGGAGGATACCCTGAAAAATACGAAAAAGGAAAAGCAATTTCTGGATTAGAGTATGTGAAAGAGAGTATAGTTTTTCATGCGGGGAGTAGGAGAGATGGAGATGTTATTTTAACAAATGGGGGAAGAGTTTTAGCGATAACTTCTTTTGGTAAAGATATTGAAAATGCTCTTTCAAAATCATTTGCCAATGCTGAAATAGTTAAGTTTGAAGGGAAGTATTATAGAAAAGATATTGGCTTTGATTTATGATGAGGTGTGTTCCTTCCCATTTTTTTTATGCCTTATCATTTTGAAAGTCCAAACAACCAAAAAAGTAAATATAACCGCTACAAAAAAATAATTTATCTTGTTCCCTATTGCAGGCATAAAATCAAAGATGTATTCAAAAAAATCACCAATAGCATACCAAATTTTACTCATAATATAAATTTTAAAATACTTTGGCAAAAATAATTAATTATTAGAATCTAACTTTAATGTTCCTTAAAAATTTTAAAACAACAAGCCCCATTAGCATAGTATTCTTTATTGTTTTTGCTCTTCTTTTTTGCTGTTTACCTATTTTTAAGCATCCTCTCTCTGATGCTTATTATCATCCCTATTTTGCATCTAGTACTATTTTTATATTAGGACTTTTTCTTCCACTTTTACACTCAATTGGATTGAATAATCTGATTTATGAAAAAGATGTTATTAAGAAAAACAACTTAGTTTTGGCTCCTGTTTTTTTATTGCTTGGCACTCCCTTTATCTCCCATGTAGATGAATGGATAATTTCTTTTTTATTGTTATTTTATTTGAACATCTTATTTTCTGCTTATCAAAAGGATAAACCATTTTCAGAAAGTTTTAATGCTAATTTTTTACTTGGTACAATCGGCATCTTTTATTCTAAAATTTTATTATTGTTTCCGTTAATAATTGTTGTTTTTCTTACCTTTCGTAATATGAGTCTTAGAAGTATTATCATCTCTTTAATGGGACTCATGATGCCATTCCTGTTTTACTGGGGATATACTTTTTTCTTTGATATCCCCTTTTCTTTTTCTCTACCAGTTTATTCATTTGTTTCCCCATCCATACCAGGACTAAATAATCTAAGTTATGCAGAGATTACTTGGTATTTCCTTGTGGCTTTTATTCTTTTATTCTCTTTTTTAGAGCTTCTTTTCTGGTTGTATAAGAAAAGTATTCGTTCTAGAAAATCCTTTCTTGTTATCCTATCCTATTTTTGCTTGTTGATGTGTATTGACGTAACGGATTCTTATTATTTAGTTCTTACACCAATTGCTATAATAGTGGCTAATTTTTTTGTATATTCAAAAAGAGGCCGATTCGCTGAGATTTTATTCTTTCTATTTACTCTTAGTTCCATATATTATAGAATTTCTATTTAATTATTTTATTTTTGCATTAATTTAAACCCCACATAAAATGAAATTTGGAGTAGTTATTTTCCCTGGTTCTAATTGTGACATGGATATGGTATATGTGTTGGAAAGCATCCTTGAAAAAAAGGTTGTAAAGCTTTGGCATAAGGACACTGATTTGAAAGAATGTGATTTTATTATTTTGCCTGGGGGATTCTCTTTTGGTGATTATTTACGATCTGGTGCCATTGCAAAATTCTCTCCTATTATGAAAGAGATTATTGGCTTTGCTAATGCAGGAGGATTTGTAATGGGAATTTGTAATGGCTTCCAAATTTTGTGCGAAACAGGGCTTTTACCAGGAGCACTTTTACATAATAACAATCATAAATTTATTTGTAAAAATATCTATTTAAAAACCTTTTCTGAAGACACAATACTTACCAATATGCTTAGCAAAAAAGCTATCAAAATTCCTATTGCACATGGAGAAGGAAGGTATTTTGCTGATAAGAAAGTAATAGAAGATTTAGAAAATAATAACCAAATCCTTTTTAAATATTGTAATGAGAAAGGGGAAGTAACTGCAAATTCAAATCCTAATGGATCAATCAAAAATATTGCTGGAATTTGCAATAAAGATCAAAATGTTTTTGGTATGATGCCACATCCTGAACGTGCATCTGACATAGAACTTAGAAGCGTCAATGGGAGAAAATTGTTTGAAAGTATTTTATCAAAAGTTATTGCTTAAATAAAAAATATTTAGTACACTCTGATTCTCTTTTTATCCCTTCTTACACCCCTTATAAATAATCGACTTTTTTTTATAGCTTTTTTTTTATTGGAATAGGAATCAATTTTTGGAATAGTTGAAAAACTTGTTAAAAAAACAATTTCACTTGCTATAAATACAGTACTATTCTTTCTTAAAATTGTATCAGTCAAATTTATAGTAAACTTTAAACAAGTTAATAGAAAAGAATAGAAAATGACAGTAAAAACCAAAGCCACAGAGGAAGTGTTTGCAAAAGATGTAAGTGCAAAAACATATACTTACGAAGATGTATTAAAAAAGAGTATAGCGTATTTTAATGGAGATGAATTAGCCGCCACAACATGGATGAACAAATATGCTATGATAAATGGTGAAGGCGAATTTGTAGAACAATCTCCTGATGACATGCACAATAGAATGGCTAAAGAGTTTGCAAGAATTGAAAATGATTATGCTTTGCGTTATGATTTAAATGGAGGAGCAAAGTTCCTTTCTGAGTACGGACAAAAAAGAGGCCCACTAACAGAAGAAAAAATATATAACCTATTTAAAAACTTTGGGTACATTATTCCGCAAGGAAGCGTGATGAGTTCTCTTGGTAATAATTATAAATTGGCTTCTTTATCTAATTGTATAGTTGTCCCTGAAATGCATGATTCTTATGGCGGAGTGTTTTATACCGACCAACAATTGGCCCAACTTTTCAAAAGAAGATGTGGTGTTGGAGTAGATATTTCAAACCTCCGGCCATCTGGTGCAAAAGTATCTAATGCTGCAGGGAGCACTTCTGGCGCTGTCTCTTTCATGAACAGATTCTCAAACACAACTCGTGAGGTTGCACAAAATGGAAGGCGGGGAGCTTTAATGCTTTCAATGGATATTGCACATCCAGATGTGGAAGATTTTATAACTATAAAACAAGA
>Ga0315316_10004219_pt1 | contig 10486 bp, 9 predicted proteins | sample M160m3416metaG_FD_203702 | JGI IMG/M metagenome (GOLD analysis project Ga0315316, IMG submission 203702) | Ammonia-oxidizing marine archaeal communities from Monterey Bay, California, United States - M1 60m 3416 | ecosystem: Environmental > Aquatic > Marine > Intertidal zone | place: USA... | reverse complement strand
TCTCTAGATTTATTAAAATTATTCGCTAAAATATTATTCATTATTTAATTCTCTGAGAGGTAATTATAAAAATAAGGTAGAATTGTTCCATACAATTAGAGTAATTTGGATTAGTTTTCAACTTTTATCTGCTTTATTTAATCGATAAAGTATTCCAGATACTAAAATAAGTATTATTCCTAAAATAATAAGAAAGATGGAAAGAAGCGTATATGGTAATGAAAAATAACTAGTATCATTAAAAATTGAAATTACATAATTTGAAGAAATAATTCCTACTATAATTATAAAAATTCCAGGTATTCCTAGTAATTTTAAAGGATGCCTTACTAAAATTAATTCAAATAATGAAGTAGCGACTTCACCTGCATGAGAAATGGGATTTTTTGTAGATGTCTTATTACCGGTGTTATAAATAACAGTAACTTTCTGTTCAGAAATCTCAAGATCCTTTTTTGATGCATCAATTAATATTTCTGAATCTGCTGCAAATCCATTATTTTTAAAATTAATTTGTTGAATTGCCTTCTTAGAATAAACCCTGTAACCACTCTGGGTATCTCTAAATGGAAGTTCTGATGCTAGATTACTTAATTCATCTAAAATCTTGTTTCCAATTTTTCTATAACGGGGCATCTCCGTTTCAGTATCATATCTATACCCAAGAACAATATCTGATTTACCATCAACAACATCTTTTGCTAGTATTGGTATCTCTTCAGGAAGAAATTGATTATCTCCATCTATAGTAACAATTACATCAGCATTACAATCTTTAGCATATTTAAAAAGTGATTTTAAGGCAGCTCCTTTTCCTAAGTTAGTTTTATGCTGAATAACATATGCACCTGATTCTTTGGCAAGACAAACAGTATTATCTGAAGAACCGTCATCACATACTACAATTAAATCAACAAAAAGTTTAGTTTTTTTAATTACTTGTTGAATATTTGCTTCTTCATTAAATGTGGGTATACAAGCAATTGTAAACATAATTAACCTCAAAAAATTCTATTTAAAAAATCTACTCCTCTAATAAAATATCTCCTAGTAATAACAATATTCCAAAGTATTATTTTTTAATTTAATCATTATGTTTATTTTTGATTAGTTGAGGATCACAATGTTGATCAAGGCATAATTCATCTTCAATATCTTCTAAATTATTTTTTGCATAATCTATGAAAGTATCCATGACTGTATTAGTGGCATGTTTTAAATTATTTTGTGCTATAAATACAAAAGGTACCAAAATTCCTTTTGCTCGAAGTTCAATGGCACCTCTAAGTTCTGTTTGTGAAGAACCTAATTCACTAAATTCCTGTATAATAGTGGTACCTTTTGCATCACCATCCTTCACAACTAAAACATGTTTAAATGGTGGTTCAAATGTATGTTCAACTAATATTTTTACTGTGATTCCCTGTTCCCTTATTTCTTCTTCAGCCAATATAACATGTCTTTCCTGAAATTCAAATGCTTCTTTTCCAACAATTTCACATGATAGACAACCGTGTATTAATTCCATAGAACGTTCTATTACATTAACAGAAATAACATTATTCGGTAATATGTTAGGATAGTTTTCTATATCTTGGAAAACAGAAAATAGTTTTTTCTGGTCTACATTATCAAGAATTTTTTTATAAGAAAACTTTGCAAGAGGCTCCTTAGAGAAATTTGGATAAATTGTTTCAGTAGGAGTATCCATTCTTTCGGGATATTGAGAACGAAACTCAAAATTCAGATATATTACTACGCCTAAAATTAATACTGATAACGCTATATAGCAAAAAATAATTTTTTTCCCTTTAAGATTCATTTTTGATTATCTTTCTCCATTATCATATTTTTTTCAACAATTTGTATTTTTATAACAAATTGCATTATACTCATCGCGCTCAAAAATTAGTTAATCAAAACGTTAAATTTTTTCATATAAATTCAAATCATTGTTTCATAGATATTTGCAACTTGTTTAGCAGAATCCTTCCAACTAAATTTTTCAGCCCAATTTCTAGTATTACTTGTAAATTTATCATAATTCTCAAATATTTCTTCTACTTTATCTGCAATTTCTGATGTATCATATGGAGAAAATATTAATCCAGTTCCTGAATCAGAGATTACCTCTCTAAAAGGTGGTATATCAGACAGTAACACAGGCTTACCACATGACATTGCTTCAAAAGCTGTTATTGAATGCTGTTCTGCTACACTAGAAGAAATAAAAATATCACATGAGGAAAATCTAAATTTTATTTGTTCTCTATTTTCTTGTCCAATTAGAAAAATATTTTTTTCTAAATTTTCCTTTTTTATTGCAGTTTCTAAATTGGTATATTCAGGACCATCTCCAACAATTTGTAAATTTGCATCAGGATAACGTTTTAGAATATATTTCATTGAATATACCAATGTTATTACATTTTTTGATTCAAGTAAATTACCAACAAATAATATTTGTGGTTTTCCTTTAACATGTGGTTTAGGAAGATCTGGTAGGAAGAAGTTAGTTTCAACACCATTATAAATTATTTCTACTGGAAGATTTTCAATTTTATTTTTTAAATAACTCATAGAGGATTTTGAAACAGTTATAATTTTTGAAATTCTTTTTTTACATATTTTCATTGATAACCTAAAATTAAGAGCTTGAAGTGAGCCATTTGGTCCATGAAAATGATAAATTAATGGAATCTTATTAAATAAGCAATAATAATTCATCAATGGTTCATGACTATGAATTATATCAAAGTTTAAACCGTCAATTGAATTTTTCATAAAAGATGATTTTTTTAATTTTACTGTAGGGATTTGTTCTGGAGGATCTACAATAAAATTAAACGCACCCAGTATTGGATTATATCCAAGTTTTTGTAATTCTAAACATAAATTTACTATTACTGTATCATGACCACCTACTCCATTGTAAGTATTCTCTATCATTAGAATATTTTTTGCTGTCATAAGATAAGCTCTTTTCTGAGTAGTGGTTTAATGTTTCTAATCATTGATAGGGCTAGAAATTACACCTAATTCTTCAAGTTTTTTTGTGTTAAACACTCGTCTTGAATTTATTTGATTATGTTTTTTGATTAGATATCTTGAATTTGATAAAACCCAAAAAATACTTTTTAATATAATTTTTAAACTAGGCTTTGCAGCTATTTTTTTTTCATATTGTGTTGGAGTAATTTTTGTGTGGCCTGTAAACGAATAATCTAACCAAATTTTCAATTCTCTAAAACCATACTTAAAGAAAAATATTAATAATTTTTTAAAAACTAGACTAGTTTCAAAATTAGTAATCTTCATTGAGATTTGATTCTTAAACCCATGAAAAGCAATTTCTGATTTAATTTTTTTGATTGTTTGTCCACCTAGATGATAAACTACTGATTTTGGTGCAATAACCACATTATATCCAAAAATCCATGAACGCCAACTAAGATCAACATCTTCGAATGTGGCAAAAAATCTATTATCAAATCCTCCTAAATCAAAAAATATTTCATTTTGAATTAATAATGACGCACCTTTGGCACTAGAAATTTGTTTTAAATTTTTTGGTGATTCCTTTGAACTGTATACAACACCAAGATTATCAATAAAATCACCAGACGAATCAATTTTACCATCAGATTGTAAAAGTAAACTTTGACATATTGCAATTTTTTTATTATTTTCAATCACACTTACTAATTCAGAGATAAAATTTGGGGTTACAATAGTATCATTATTTAAAAATAAAAGATATTTTCCTTTTGCAATTTTTGCACCTATATTATTTGGTTCAGCAAACCCTTTGTTTGATTCTAATTTTATTATCGTTATAGATGGATAATTTTTTGTAACAAATTCAATTGTTCCATCTGTTGAGTTATTATCAACTAAAATTATCTCAAAATTATCATATTCTACTTTAGATAATGATTCTAAACATTTTTGAAGCAATGTTTGTCCATTATAGTTTGTAATTATTATTGATACTTTTGGCTGTGTCATTATTTTTTACTACTTTTTTTACATTATAAAAAATGTTATTAAATTAGTCTTATCTACTCCTTCTAATCTTATTTAGATAAAAGGTCAGAACTCTATCAGAAGCCCAAGTTGGTGTTGATGAGAGTAATTTTGCTCCAAATTCCATTGTTTTTCTTTTTCTAGGTTTTGATTTTTGATATTGATTCAATTCAGAAATATATTTTTGCCGTTGTGTATCATCAATCTTCTCTAAAAGGTCATTTTTTATTTCTTGGATGAACTCTAATGTTTTAGAAATATTTTTGTGTGAAAATTGATTTGAATGAATTCTATATTTAATTAGTGGTTTTGAAATTAAATGGAATTTTACTTCATGTAATAATGCGCAATTAATAAAAAAATCATAATCTATTGCAGTTGGATCTTCAAGATCCCTAAACCTACATTTGTTAAATAATTCAGATGGAATTAATGTAGTGTTTACATTAATTTGTTGTCCATCTAATAATCTAACATTAAAATCAAAATCTGAAATCTCATTATAATTAGATTCATTAAATTCCCTGAGGATTTTTCCTGTTTGATCAATTATATTCCAATTTGAATAATGAATTGTATTAGGAACCTGATTAACTGCTTCATTAACCAAGTTTTCAATTGTATTAGAATACATTATGTCATCGGGTGAAAACCATTTTAACCACTTTCCCTGACTCTTGCCTATTCCAAGGTTTAATGAAGTAGCAAGACCTTGGTTTTTTTGAGTAAAAATTTTAATTTTATCTGAATAATTTTTTAAAATATCTAATGATGAATCATCTGAACCATCATCAACTGCTAATATCTCAAGATTTTCATATGTTTGAGATAAAATAGAGTTCAGACATTCCTCCAGGTATTTTTCAGAATTGTAAACTGGTACTAAAACTGAGACGAGATTATTATTATTCATTGTTCCTCGTGATTTTGATAATAATATTCTTAATTAACAATTTATAATCTTTCTTTGATAAAATTAATCGACTTGATTGGTGATGGATTAATTCCTAATCGAATAGCATAATAAATTGAACTATAATCTAAGATGTAAATCATACAAATGATTTTTGATAAAATTCCACCATCTATTGTAGAAATTTCTTTGTACGGTATATTTTTTGTTTCAAAATATTCACGTATTATGTTCCATCTTTCTTTAGTTTTTATGTGATCATCTTTTCCAGTAAGTAGTATAGGTGTCATTGATGATTCTCCTTCCCATGAAACAATACCATTATGACCACTTTCAATAATATTCTCAATAATTGCATGTGTTTTTGCATTTTCCTGCAATGAATTTTTAAAACGTATTGCTGATGCTTCTAATCCCCACGGATAATATATAACGGGAATTCCTGAAATCCAGTTAGCCAAGTTTAATGAAATGTTTTTTTCAGAAAGATTTTCAGATGAAATTTGTTTTTTAAGATTTTCTAAATTATCTATTGATGAATTTACATCATCTTCTTTAATTGGAATAATTGGTCTGATAGCTTTGAGAATCGAAAAAACATAACTAGGAAAAGATGTCCTAGGTGAATGTGTTTCTGGAATTTTTCTAAATTCAATGTTATTTTTTTTACATATAGTTTCTAGCATATTACCAGATGAAAACCCAATTATTTTGCAATTTAATTTGGTACAAGTATTTAGTATTGATAAAGTCTCATCGGTGTTACCAGATACACTTGTGCAAACAACAAGAGTATTTTTATCAACTGTCTTAGGTAATGTGTATCCTTTTACTACTGATGTATGTATATTCGTTTTAGATAAAATTGATGAGAAAAGATCTCCAATAGCTCCTGAACCACCCATTCCAGAAAAAACAACATGATCAATATCTTTGAAATCAACTGCTTGAATTTCTGAATTATAAGCATCCCGTGCCAAATCTGGCCAATTATTGTATACACTATGCATTCCATCAGGATCATATTTTTTTAAATTTTCATTAGTTATCAACTACTTTATGTCAAATTTAATGCATTTAATTTGTTCTAAGAAATTATTTTAGAAAATTTGGTTAAAAAACTACTTAACCGTAACTGATTTTGCTAGATTTCGTGGAAAGTCTGGATCTGTGTTTTTTTCTATTGCTGTGTAATAGGCAAGTAATTGAATTGGTATAATTTCAATCAGGGGGTAAAATATCTCATCAATATCTGGAATATCAATCCAATAATCATAAACTGGATTATTTTTATTTGAAATTCCTATAATTTTAGCACCTCTAGTACTAATCTCATTTGCACTGTTAATTGTATCCTGATAGGTAGAATCATCAGGATTAATTATGATAACATACACATTAGAATCCATTAATGCAAGAGGACCATGCTTTAATTCTCCTCCTGGAATTCCTTCTGCATGAATATATGCTAACTCTTTTAGCTTTAGTGCGGCTTCTTTTGCAATTGGAAAATGGATTCCACGTCCTAATACATAGATGTCCGTAACTTCTTTTAGATTATTTGCTAATTTTTTAATCTTTGAATCATCTTGAAGAATATATGATATGCATTCTGAAACTTTATTCCAATCTAAAGTTAGGCATTCATTACAAATCTTATTTGTAATTTTGTATAATATCGCTAATTGAGATGTAAAACTCTTTGTAGCAGCCACTCCAATCTCTGGACCACAGTTTAGACTAACTACTAAATCTGATTCTCTAGATAAGGAAGAATTCAGGTGGTTTACAATTGATAATACATTTGAATTACATTCTTTTACAATATTTACTGCTTCTAAAACATCAGCACTTTCTCCACTCTGAGATATTGCTATTAGTGTGGACTCTTTTTTTATGCTATCTGGAGAAAATGGTAGCTCACTAGATATTATTGGTTCTATGTTGATTTTTGCAAACTTTGAAAACAAAAATTTTGATATCCTAGCTGCGTTATAGCTTGTACCACTGCCAGTAATGTAAATATTCTTTGCTTTAATAATATGCATGCCTATCTCTTCAATCCTTGCTTCATTTCCTGCTTGCAAAATTGTCTTTGGTTGTTCTGAAATTTCTTTTAATGTAAAATGTGCATAATCACCTTTATAGACATCAGCAAACTCCTTTGATACTTTAGTAATATTAGGTTTGACTGAACTTCCATTGAAATCATAAATATCTAAGTTTAGATTATTAGCAATAACAAAATTTTCATTATCTATGTATATAGCATCATCAGTTTTTTCAATAAATCCTAAAACATCACTTGAAATATAGTAGCCATATTTTTCAACTCCAATAATTAATGGTTCATGAAATCTTGCTGCAGCTAAAGTTCCATCTTCAAAAATAACCACAAAAGTGTAGTGCCCTTTTATTTTTGAAATAGTTTTGATAATTGTTTCTTTAATATTTGATGACTGTTCAAAATTCTTCTGAATCAAATTGGCAAGTATTTCTGTATCAGTTTCACTTTGAAATTTAAAACCGTCTGATTCTAATTCGGTTTTTAACTGTTGGAAATTTTCAATTATTCCATTATGAACAATTGCAATTTTTCCTGAATTACTGTAATGTGGATGTGCATTTTCTTTAGTAACTTTTCCATGTGTTGCCCATCTAGTATGACCTATTCCAATTTTTCCTGGCATTTCATGTAAATTAAGATTCTTACTTACTTCAGAAACTTTACCTATGCCCTTTTTGACATTTATTGTGTTACCATTTTTTGTAGCTATACCTACACTATCATACCCACGATACTCCATTTTTTCTAGGGATCTAACTAGAATCGGTGCGGCATCTTTACTACCACAATAACCTATTATTGAGCACATTAGCCAAGGTTGAATCCATATACATACAAACTTTTACAATCTTTTGTACACAAATTAATGTAAAAGTCTTAAAACAAAGAGATTTTCTTAACCATAATGGAAAATAATGAAAATAAAAGATATAGTAATACTTCATGGATAGTTTTTCTATTTTCTATTTCAATAGTTTTAATTAGTTTAATTCCAGTTATATTTCCTGCATTATTCTCAGAGATATTTTTTAAAAGTGAGTTAGATAGTTATGGTATTTCTACACCTTACAATATGGAACCATTTGAACTTGGTGCATTAGCAATTCCATTACTAGTAACAAATATTTTATTTTTTCCTATATTTTTCTTTTTAAAAAATAAAGATTTTCAAAGAAAAATTAAATTACTAACAGAATTCAAAATATCTCGTAACATAGCAATAATTGTAATATGTATAATGATTTCTGTCTATATTGTTGTATCAATAACAGAACTAGACATTGGTGATGAAATTTATGGAGACTGGGAACGATTAAAACATAAATTATTGAATATGGATAGTATTTTTCCAAATGAGGTTATGGCATTTGAACCTCATTTAAAAATTACATTACTAAAAATTTCACAGATTATTTTTGACAATTTCTTTGTAACGCCGCTTTTATCAAGCATAGGACTATTAATTGTAACTTATCTATTTACTAGAGAAATTACAAATAGTAGACTTGCAGGATTAGTTGCATTAAGTATCGTATTACCAAGTAATTTGTTTTTAACATTTGATACTTCTGCAGCTTTTGCATCATTTTGGATACTGTTTTATCTACTATCATTGTACTTTGTGATCAAAGTATGGCCATTATCACCAATTTTTCATGTATTTTCAATACTCTCAAAATTAGTGACCATTGCTTATACACCAATGAGTATTTTCTTTATTCTTAATTCTGAAATATCAAAACGTAAAAAAATAATAACTCTATTAGGTTTTATTTTGATGATAATAATTTCATTAATCTTATTTGGTGCACACGAAAAAAATTTAATCGATTGGAATTCTGATGAATTTTGGCTTGGATTTACAGTGTTAGCATTTCAAATGAGGCTTGATGGTATTATTGTGCTATTTCTACTACCTTTAACAGTATTATTATTCATAGTATCAAAGAATAATAGATATGCAAATAGCATTTTGGTTCTAATAACTGGAACACTACTTATTTCACCATTAATTTCGGGATTTACAGATTTTACAAATCAGCCATACAGACTTTTGTCATTTGTCGTATTCTTTTCAGTTGGTGTTGGATTACTTTTTACAAATAGGAATGTTAGATAATTTTAACAAAATTCCAATTGGTTGTTATTACATCACCAGGATATGCCATATAGCCATCATGGAATATTCGGAGTGAAATAATTTCTTTCCCATCTTTATCATTTGAATTTGAAATTAATTGACTATCAGTAGATAAAGTGGTTGTCTCAATTTGTGTTACTTGTTGTCTAACAATTACTTCAATGAAATCTCCATTAACACTATACTTAGGATCTTGACCTCTAGAACTTTCAGTGTTGATCAATTCTATTATAGTTTCATTATCTAATGTACCGATTTTATCAGATTCAATATACGATAAAAGATTACCATCTGAATCTCTATGTATTATCTGAACAAACGCATAGAAACGAAAATTATCATCTTGAATAATCTTTACAGATGGCTTATTGATATTTAATTCTGAAGTTACTTCTTGAGCTGTGATTGTTGAGATTACAGGAACTAATATAATTAAAAATAGTACAAGAGTAAGAATTCGAAAGTTCATTAGTTATTATTTGTTAATTAATATTTTAAATAGATATCCAAGGAAATATTCATTGATTTATCAACTGTTTAAGTCCTTCTTTGAGAGATATTTTAGGCAAATAAGAAAGCATGTTGGTTGCAAGTGATATATCTGCGTGACTATGAATTATTTCACCAGGATTTCTAGGTTCATATTCAATTGAAATAGATTTTTTTCCAGAAACTGAAATCATCATTTCTGCAAGTTCAATAATTTTTGTACCTACACCACTTGCAATATTGATTACTTCTCCTTTCATACCTTCAATTTTTTGTATAGATAAAATAATGGCATCTACAACATCATACACAGATACAAAATCTCTAACGGAATTACCGTCTCCAAATATAGTTAGATTAGTCTCGCTTTTGATATTCTCTAAAAATTTTGTGATTACTCCAGCATATTTGATGTTTTGCCCAATTCCATAGACATTAAAAAATCTCAAATTTAGGCAATTGATATCATGTGATTTTGAAAAATCTCCTAAAATTTGTTCCATTGCAAGTTTACTTTCACCATATGGTGATTGTGGTCTTATAGGTGAAGTCTCTGATAATGATTTAGTTGATTCCCCATAAATTGAGGCACTAGATGCAGCTATTACGTTGACATCATTCTTTACGCATGCATTAAGAACATTTCTTGTTCCAGAAATATTTACCAGATTATTATACAGTGGATCTTTAATAGAATCTAAAACATCAGTCTGAGCAGCTAAATGAATGCATATATCAAAATTTGCAAGAGAATTTGTAAGATGTTTAGCATCTGTAATATTACCACAGATAAAATTTGCACCTAAATCTTGCAATTTTTTAGCACAATCTTCTGAACTATTAACAAGTG
>Ga0315316_10004208_pt1 | contig 10496 bp, 7 predicted proteins | sample M160m3416metaG_FD_203702 | JGI IMG/M metagenome (GOLD analysis project Ga0315316, IMG submission 203702) | Ammonia-oxidizing marine archaeal communities from Monterey Bay, California, United States - M1 60m 3416 | ecosystem: Environmental > Aquatic > Marine > Intertidal zone | place: USA... | reverse complement strand
GAGCGGCTTCAACTGATCAATCACGGCGGCAATCCTTTATCAAAACAGATAGCCGCTACCGGCGCCGATCACTACTTCTCCGATAACATTGAACTATTGACTAAGGAAGTCAGCGACTGGCTAGATTCTCTCGGTTGGGAATAACATTCAGCCTAAATTAGGCCAAGACTTCCAAAAGCATCGTAGCGAACGGCCCGAATTTACTGAAGGATCCCGACCATTGACATTACTGAGAAAAAGTGGCGTCTCCTGAGTACAATAGGACCCAGTAGCATTCACCATAAGACATCATGATGAAACGCTGCCTGTCATGTTGGTGAACTCAGTCACTGATCAACGGATATGGGTCATAACTGCTTCTTATGCCCTTTCGGATCTGAGTGAGCAAATTCTGCGGACAGTATCAATGCCTGAGCGATTGCCCTTGAGGTGGCTGCAGGGCCTTCGGAACGTAGTCAAAGCGTGACCAGCAGGAACGTTTTCCACTGCTTGCTCACGGGCCGCTGATCGCAGCATTCAGCTTCTGCGCTGTCAGTTATTCCGCTCATTTGCGCACCGGTATAGCAGTGATGCCTTCATGGCCGGTGCTATTGGTTGATCAGATTTGATGTGGCTCCGCAGTGGAATAAACCTTTGTGGAGTGCTGATGTCACCCAAATACCCTGGGATACTCGCGATCAAACACTTTATGCAATCGCAGCCGAGTATTCGGGAATCACTGATTGGCTTATCTCTTTCGAACTCGATGGGATTCAGGCTCATCAACACACACCAGAGTTAGCAGTCGAAAAATGGCAGTCCGGCTATTTTGCGCGGGCGCACTGGGCGACGTTGAATGAACGTCTCCTAACACAGTTCGTGGTCAATGGCCTACCTGGGGATGATGGCAGGATCACCCGCCTGTCTTTGGAGTACCAGTGGTCTGATGCGCTGCACCTGAATACCGACTTGGTGCTATATGATGCCCGTGAAACTGAAGCCCTTCTCTATAATTACAGGAATCAGGATCTGATGAGACTGAGTGTTTCTTACTTTTTTTGAACCCTTTGCCTGTCTCAGGGAATACTTACTACCGCAATTGGACTCTACCGCTTGGACGCTCCACTGGCACTAGGTACATGAGAGCGCTTAAAACTAGAGCGCCCTGGCAACAACGCTATAGGTTCTCGAAGGCGGTCCCGACCGGTCATAAGTTGTTTTGCCCTCTTTTGCCAAGGCGCCGATAACCGGCAAGCCAGTCGCCACCGCCGTTTCCCACAGCGGAGAAGCAAGTTCGTATACGACCGGGGTAGACCGCCACTTCTCTAATAATGCTGCAGTATGAAAAATAATCTGAGTGTGATCCGTTGGTGCATTTTTATAGGCAAATACAAATCCGCCAATCTGGCCACTATCATCGACGAGAATATGAAATAAGTCGGCTTCCATCAATGGCTGAAGATGGATAAAAGCTGTCAGGAATTCGTTCTGCGAAACCTGTGAAAACCCATAGTTCGAGGAAAATATTTCCATCGCCGGCTGGTACAACCGTTGCAGTTCTTCCGATAATTGACGGACATCCCCTTTTCGGATCGTCAATCCCGGTAATGGTGATTGACTGGCGCTCTTTTTGAAGTACTCAGCGCTGCTCTTCACAAAACCGGGGGGCAGATCCCAACTGCTCCAGGTTGTCAGCACCTTATACCCCACTTTTTCCAGGAGCTCTCCATAATATTCCGGATTTCGAGGTTCTCCAGGAAAAGGGGTCGTATCAAAACCGCTCATCTGTACACGGTAGCCTGTAAAAATATTGAGGTTGACCGGGCCGTGAACGTGCGTGACCCCTTTTCCCTTCAGCCATTTTTCTGCAGCCCGCAACAGGGCCTCGGCGCTGGCTGTATCCTCTGCAAAGGCGAAGTACCCCACATGCCCAACTAACTGGTCATCAGTCTGGTGCAGGTTCTGATCCAAACTGGCAAAAACGCGGGCGGAAAGTTTTCCGTCTTTCTCGCAGACAAATCCGCAGCCTTCGGCGTGCTGGAAAAACGGATTGCCCGGGGAGAGTTGGGCCTGTTCAAGATCAAGAGAAATCAAATTTCGGTCTAGCCCCAATACCTCGGGCACCTGGTGAAATACATCGAATTCCTCAGTACCTAAATTAAGCTGTTGGATTTGCACTTTTTATCTCCTGGTCGAAAGCCAAAATGACACCGGTATCACCATCCAAGACAATATGCTCCTGCGTGCCAAGGCGGGCGACCGCATTTTTTACGCCGACCACGGTCGGTATCCCCAACTCACGTCCAATAATTGCAGTGTGGCTGAGCAAGCTACCTTTTTCTGAGACCAGCCCTGCGCACTGCGCCATAATAAAAACCCACGCCGGGTCAGTGTTTTTCGTTACCAGAATGGATTCACTCAGGTCATCTATCTCAAGCGCCTCCCGGGGATCACTGATTGCCAGGGGAATCCCGTCAACACGGCCCGCCGATGCCCCCAAACCGGTGCCCAGCACGCCATCTTCGATCTCATAGCTTTGTTGGCCAGTTACGTCAGTTCTCAAAAACCAAGCATCTTTTCCATTAGTGTCGACTGCCCGGCAGAAAAACTCGGGAAATACCTTGGGTCCTGTCACCCAGTGGGAGTTATCTGTTGCCTGTTTGGCCAACTCCTGCGCACTGGTTTTCCCATCAGCAAACTCGAGTAGTTGTTCAAGAGTAAGTCCAAAAAATTCTTGCGCATCGACTTCACAAAAATATCCTGGATAATCAACCTTGAGTCTGCGCAGCATCGCAAGTAGTGCAGTGCGTACCAACCCAAAGTACGCCCCACGGATGAACCGGGTCTCTTCTCTGGTCGCGATGGTTCTTTGGGCAAAACCTGTAAGCCTCTTAAGCCACCAGCCAGAAAAACCAGGCAGCTGCACCGCTGCATCGGATTTGTCTTCAGATCTATCGGACCGCGCCAATGTCTTGGGAGCCTTAAGTTTCCAGGACAATAAGCGAAAAAACTCCGGTGGCGACTGGCTGAACGTAAGCGACTCAAGCTTCAATTCCTCGAAACACCGGTGACCGTAAACCTTAAGGTATCGGTCAACAAGATTCTTCTCGTTTTCAAATCCGGCCTGCACCAGTGCTGTATATATTCCCGAATAAGGCTGCTCACTGGTACTGTCCACCTCCCCCATCGCACCACGGAAAGTCTCGAGAAACCTATTGGGGTCCGCAATAGCGTCACACAGACTCTCTAATTCAGCTAGCGGCTTGCGGGATTCAATGCCTTCTTGGGTAACAATCAACTTTGGCAGGACTGTTTCCGGATAACCATGTTTAGCCAGCAGATCTACGATTTTTCGCGTGGACAACATGATCAGCAGGTCATTCAACGAAGTTAAAGCAAAATCGTCCGCCTCCTCAATTTCGCAATCCAACGCTTTGGGGATTTTCTTTGGGTCCTTTTCGGCGCGAAAATATTCCAAAGATTCTGCCAGGTGTTTATTTTTTCGTTTGGCAAATTGGTGAAATATTGTCTTGTGGCGAAAGGTAAGATTAAGGATCGCTGCGTAATAACTCAGGCGTTCGACTTTACTGTGCTCATCAACATCATCGATGATCACATCCAGATTGCGCGTTCCACCGATCATCCGATGCCAGTTATCGACTGTGGCCTTTCCGCCCGGTACCGAAAGCAGCATGCGATAGTAACTTTGAAGGTTGTAATAAACATGCCCTCCTACGTCCGCGATCAATGTCTGGTACACACTTTCGTTCCTTTTCTGACGTTTGGCCGAAAGCCCAAGGATTGTCCCGACCCGTCTGTGAACCGTCTCGTAGACTCGGCGGACAAAACTCGCACCCATCGGACTGATCAACCCAGGATAACTCTCTGACAGATTTGTATCGGCAAAAAACTCAAGCCCCGGTAATTCAGTGGTAATCGGGCGGACCTGCAATAAATACAGCGTCCCTTGATGGATTGCCCATTCGATATCCGCGGGGCGCCCCAGATTGCGCTCAATACTTAAGGTTGCTCGGACCACCTCCAGTACCATTTCTGATTCCAAGGTAGCTTTTGTAGCCATTTCTTTCGAGACTTCGACTTCATGGGTGTAAGGCGGCTGGATTGCCTTACGATTGTGCGCCACCATTATTTTCTTTTGTGCAATGTGACTTTCAACCAGATTTTCCCAGCGATCTGCATAGAAGCGGTCGACCTCGACCGTGCCAGATACCACCCCCTCACCCAACCCGAAGGCAGACTCAACGTAGCAAAGCGATGAATCACCTACGGGTGCACGACTGAATGCCACCCCACTAGCGTCTGCAAAGATCATTTCCTGAATAACTACCGCCGCCGATTCATGCTCCCCGGCCTGAGCGTGTTTTTCGTGATAAATCTGAGCTCGCTTTGAATCAGCCGAGTCGAAACAGTTACTTACCGCCGTAATAACCTGGCTGGGGGGCACAAAAAGAAACGTATCCATCATCCCGGCATAACTGGCTTGCGCACCATCCTCAGCCGCCATGCTGCTTCGCACTGCAAAATAATTTGCATCCCAGTTGGTTATGTGCGTCTCAAGTTCTTCTTTGATTGACTCCGGCAAGACTTGATCGTTAGAACGCCATTGAAAGTATGCTTGTGCTGAAAGCACAACAAACGGCGGTACCCGCAAGCCCCACTGTTTAAGGCGAAACAAATGCAGAGCTTTTCCACCAAGAATCGAGGCATTCTGCTCTTGTTCTTGATAGTCGGTTACTAGGACGCGCACGATTTCCTCTTTGAACTGTGGCCACTTAATTGGCTACACAAGATATTTTCTGACCTTTGGGGCCTTTTCCAGGCAACCCGGTGGCTTCGTTTAACTCTACCCGTGAATAGCTAAATATGCTCCCACCAAAGATAGGTCATCGCTAAGGCCAAAACCGGGAAAATGATATAAAACACACCACGCGGTTTGGGAATCCGCACGCGAAGGACAAACAACACTGCAACAATGACCAAGGTGATTAGCAGTGGAACTCTTGCCAAACCCTCTTCCGGAGTAAATGCGAAGAGCATAACAACCGGAAAGATCAAAGCCGCATAAGTCACGGGCAGGCCTATGAAATATCGCATTGGCTCGGTATTGCTGGTGGCAAGGGTATTGAAGTATGCAAGTCGGGTTCCTGCACAACAGGTAAACAACAACATTGCCGCAATCTCGACCGGAGCAGTCATGCCCGAATTCATCAGGACAAAAATCGGTGCTGCCCCGAAATTCACCATATCGGCAACCGTGTCGATATAGATACCGTATTCTTTTTCAGCCTCGGACAGATTACACTTTCTGGCAACCATTCCATCAAAAAGATCGAAAATTCCCGCGTAAATCAGGCAGATGGCAGCCAACGGAACACTTCCTTTAACTGCAAAGACAACAGCCAAGCAGGCGCAGACCAGCCCACTTAGCGTCAATACCGCCGGGAGATTCAGGTAACCGATAAAAATTCCAGATTCCCTACCTGAAGCGGTGGCCTCTGGAGCATCGCTACTAACTTTTTTGGGGGGTGAATTCATTGATTAAACCCCTTTATCTATGACCGTACCTTAGCGGTAACTTGGGAACAGTTTAAGCCTGCTGACCGATCTTTGAACCATACTTTACAATCGTTTCAATACCATCACATGAATAATTAAGGATATCCTTATCAGGAACAACGATACCCGGCTCAAACAATAAAATAACAGTCGACCCTCCGAATTCGAAATACCCCTTTTGTTCCCCTCGCTCAAATTGGCCCCCCTCAGGTTGGTGTTGCACAATTCTTCCAACTACCAGAGCACCTACCTCAACCTGGATAACAGTTCCAAAGTTATCCGTGTGTAGTACACACAATTCTCGTTGATTCTCGGTAAATATTTTTAGGTTTCGCTGCAACGCATAGGGGCTGACAGAATGTAGAAAACCATTGACCCTGGAATGTTTATCGTGTTTTCCAGAATCAATATAGCCGTAACGGTGGTAATCGACCGGGGCGAGTCGAATGATAAAACAGTCGCCTCCATTGTATTGTGTTGCCAACGCAGCATCGTCCAGCAAAGCTGCTATATCGAAGTGAGCGCCCTTTACAGGGATTACAGTACTGTTGGTAATTGGGTAGTGAATTACTCGGCCATCTGCCGGTGAAATGAGATGCCCAGGCGTATTATCGATGGGTCTCGCCCCATCGACTAATTCGCGAATAAAGAATTCGTTGAAACTGGCGAACGTTTCCAGGGGCTGCAGGATTTCATCAGTATCAATTGCATATCGCTCTACAAAGGGAGCAATAGAAGCTTTGCTGTTAGCATGATGCTTTACACGCCCATAACAGCGACTAAACCATAGTTTCTTCAGCAGGTGCTCGCAGATCCAAACACCTAATCCCGTTCCATAGAAGAACTCCATGAACCTGCGCTCGAAAACAACCTCGTATTCCAGAGACTCCGTCAATCGATTGTAAAGAGGTATATCGACTATTGGCATAGTATCTTCAACAATAATGTGGTGTTACTATTTTCGGATTCGCTCATTCGCGTCGGGAAGAACATAAGAACCGCAGATCTTAAAGCCAACGATATCTGACTGTTCTTTCTAATTCGATCGATCACTAAACGCTATTATCTGATCTTCGAAGGCTTGATTAATGAAAAGCAGACTCTCAAGAGTTATTCACTACATCTGGGAGATGTTTCCTCCCCATATTCTGGTCCTGGCAGGGCTTGCCAAGTTTTTTGCTGTGTACTTGAGCTTACAGGCACTTCATGGAGATGGACCAGTTTTTTTCAATTGGGCTGGAATTTATGGCGCAGTATGCCTGGTACTCTTTCTTCTTTTACTGCGTGTGTACGATGAACTAAAAGACGTTGCAGCAGATATCCGCCTTGGCGCGGCGGGTGACCCTCGATACAAAGATCGCCCTATCGTTACCGGGGCGGTGAAAATCGAAGATATTGTTGCGCTTCGCTGGGGAATCACCATAGTCCTTGTTGTTTTGCATATTGCCGCAGAACCACTGGTGATTGCGGCATTTGGGGCGGCGTTCTTTATTCTCTGGTTATCTTTCAAGTGGTTTTTCTGGGCTGCCATTAAAGAGAATTTATTGCTGGCGTTAGTCACCCATAATCCTTTGACGGTGGTACTCCTGCTGTATGTATTCGCGGTGTTCTTTACTCAATTCCCAGGAGTCACTCTGGATATTTCATCCATCATATTATTGATTGTTGGCATCTGGATGCCTTTGGCCGCATGGGAGTTATCCCGCAAACAACGCATTCCGGAGGATGAAACTGACTATCAAACTTATACCAAGGTTCTTGGGGTGAAGATAGCACCGCTTGTTCCGGTGGCCTTCATCCTCTTGTCTGTGATTTGTCTCGTATCAGTCTCTGTCCGTTGTGGGCTATCCCTTATTTACCCCGGGATTCTGATCGCCGTTTCAATAATCGCAATTGGCGGATGCCTCAGGTTCTGGCTTTTCCCAACCACAAAAAATTCTAAACTGCAGCCTTTCACTGAATTTTTTATACTTACGGCCGATATCGGCCTACTATTGATGATTGCACTCGAACGTGGTGTAAGCTGGGCTTAAGGGGTTAACCCATCTGTTTTTTGAGCCCCACAAAATATAACGAAATGTTGGCAACATAGTGGATGACCCCGCCAATTACCGCTAGCACTACGACATCGAGACTAGTCAGCGGTAACACGATTGCCATTGCGATTGCGCAACCAATACTTGAATCGATTTGATCGATCACCAGAAATAATCTCCCAATCAGCCCTTTTTTATTGGCTCCCGGTGCAATATCTATCCGCCGCTTGATAAAGCTATTTGGTAACTCGGCAACGACATAACCCAAACCCAGAAATGCGCCAAATATCCAGGCATTCTTTGCGATGCCTCCACTTTCATGCCCAACCATCGTCAAGTTATAAACCGTATCGGAGTAATCACCCAGCACACTGTTAAGGCCAAAACCCACAAGCCCCCCCAACGGCATGCTGATAAAGCCCTTCCAGGTCTTGTTGTCCCCGAATAATCTTTTCCCGTCCCTAAGGGTGATGCCCGCATCCACTGGTGCCAGCAAACTATTCAGAACTGGCAGCTTGATCAGGACCATATGAATCACCCCGGCGACCATCATCAGTACACAAACATATGTCAACTGAGCTACAGAGAAGTTCATCAGAGCCTCCAAAAAGACCGTATCAGCATAAACATTGCCAACGCTAAGTTGTGGCCACTAGCCAGCGTGAGCCCGTCGGCACAACAAATGGGGGCGCCATCTATTCGCGCCCTATTTTCGCTAACCAGGTCTGGATCTCTCCCTGGGCATGATCATATCCCGCCGACGCAATTTCCCGTATCGCTTCGAAATCCATTGCCTGAAACCGGGTGACAGGCGGCCGGATATACAAGTCCGAAGAATCGTTTGCTATCACCTGCTGCTGCGCTCTTACGCTCGCGAGCTCCGCTGCGCGAATGAGGATATTGGAAATACCGGGCAACGCTAAAGCGGGGGCGAAAGGATTGATACGATTCCAGAGAACCTGCCAACCTGAAATACTCACGCCATAAGATGGGTTTTCCTGCAGGTCAAGAGGCGCGGAGACATCGACCGCAATGACCGATCCCTCGCAATATTCGTGCATGACATCGACCGGCAAGTTGTTCAACACGGCACCATCAACCAAAAGCTCTCCATCATGATTGATCGGTGGCCATACTCCGGGCAAACTCCCGCTCGCCCGTAGCGCCCATCCCAGGGAACCGGTTCGATGGACCTCAATATCTGCCTTCGTCAGGTTACTGGAAACGGCAAAAAAAGGTAACCACATATCCTCGATCTTTTTATCACCGAGATACTTCGTTCCCCGACGCCAAAGTTCTGCACCCTTAAGCAGAGAGACAAAAGGCAAGGTGAAATCTCGCGCCGATCGATGAAACACATCGGAATTCACTCGAATCATGTCATCGCAGCCATAGCCATAAACGTACTGCCCACCAATCATGGCACCCATACTGGTGCCGCCCACGATGTCGATGGGAATGCCCATTTCCTCAAGAGCCTGGATGACGCCAATGTGTGCAAAACCTCTGGCCACCCCTCCACTAAGTACCAAGCCGATCGATTCTCCAACGATAAAGCGCGCGAGCCTTGCATAGTGCTTTCTGTCTCCCCGACGGACATGGTGATGCGATTTCACACTTCGCTGAACCAGCCACTCCTCGGTTCGGCTGGGCCGTTCACAATCGCCAGGATGTAAGAGAACCAGAATCTGATCCTGTGTCTGACGATGACGGGATTCCCGATCTAATCTGGATTCGATCTCCCCTGGCAACGACGATGAACTGTCTGAGCCGACAATGAGTAGCTTGTCAGCCTGGCGCATGCAGCGCTCGGTCCATGGGGACCAGACCGGATCAGCCTGATAAATTTGACAGCGAAAGTACTCTTCCCGGTCATTAAGCCATTGAATAAGTCGCAGGAATAGCGGGTCACTATCAGGAATCTGACTCATCCCGGATCGACCGATCAGTTCATCAGTTCTAGCGCTTGAAAGGACCTCGACATTGCCGTGGTGTGCTAGAGCCGCCTTTAGTTGTTGTGCGAACTCTGTCAGGGGCACAGACTCGTCGGCTGGAAATATGCCGATGGATACCGATGCTGTTCTTGACGTTTGGCCTGTTCCGGCCTTGCGTAAGCGATCCACCAGAACGAGGCTCAGACTCCTAAGCAACTGTGGATAACGTTCAACAAGGCCTTTAAAGGTAGTTGCTGATATCCTGACTAGTTCAGAATCACGAGATGCATACACCGTGGCAGATCGGGGAGCACCGGAGAGCAGGGCCATTTCGCCAACAACTTCTCCGGACAAGATCTCTCCTATCGACTTTTCGATTCCCTTGCTATCGCGAGTAACCGCATGCAGCCGACCGGTTATCACAAAATAGGCGGCATCCGCTTCCTGAGTCTCACGAAACAGTGCTTCGCCTCTTCTGAGGGTCAGCCACTTGAGTTGTGGCTCCAGTTCACGCAGGAGTCTGGCATCAAAGACACTGGCTTGATCAAAGAAATCTGCCAGGAAAGTGACCAGTTTCAACCGACGAAGCCGTACATGAACCAGGTCAGCGACATAGTTCCAAAGAGTCGATCGAGAAAACAGGAGTTGGCGGAAGGCATGGACCGGAATTTTGAGTAATGAACCATCCTGAACTGCGTGAGCGCTTGCGGTACGGTCCCCACCGAGAAACAGCGACATCTCTCCAACTAACTCACCCGTACCGATCTCATCAAGTACGCGATCCTCTTTGCGGGACACTTTCAGACGAACTGCTATTTCTCCCTTTAATACCAGATACACGTAACCGTTATCCTGACTGGAACCAATCAGAGCATCTCCCTTTACACAGGGCAGTTCCTCGCTAGTCTGCGCAAGAGTGGATAATTCCTCCTCCGTAAGTTGAGCGATAAACCCCTCTTTATCGCGCAAG
>Ga0315316_10004207_pt1 | contig 10496 bp, 9 predicted proteins | sample M160m3416metaG_FD_203702 | JGI IMG/M metagenome (GOLD analysis project Ga0315316, IMG submission 203702) | Ammonia-oxidizing marine archaeal communities from Monterey Bay, California, United States - M1 60m 3416 | ecosystem: Environmental > Aquatic > Marine > Intertidal zone | place: USA... | reverse complement strand
AAGAGAAAGCTAGTAACACGATGGTTAAAAGTTTTAGTGAACATGTTTTCATTTTTTTCTTTCTTGTATTTGATGTTAATACTTTTGACGTTCAAGAAACTCTGCGAGTTCCCAGAGATAAAAAAAATATTTTCTAGTGATGCTTCTTTTCTCAAAATGGTCCATGATAAATCTATGGCGGCACTGGAAATTTTCGATAACGGAGTTTCTATTGAACAAATCATTCCTGCGTTAGAACGTGATGGCGCAGTCATTATCCGAGACCTACTGTCGGCGGAAGCAACTAACCAAATCATTGAAGACCTTTCCGAAACGTTAGAGACAAGTACACCGGGTTCGAAAAGCGGTATAGAAAGTTGGGAAGATTTCCATGGAGACAAGACAGTTCGTTTCTGTGGACTTGCGGCAAAAAGCCGAGCGTTCGTAGACCATGCTCTCTTAAATGAATATTTAATAAAAGTATCTGACCACTACCTTCTCAAAAGTTGTGCAGACTACTGGTTAAATACTGGACAGATTATGGCAGTTGGGTCATCAGAGCCTGCCCAATATTTACATAGAGACGAAGATAATTGGCCAGAAGCTATGAGTAAAGATCATGAAATAACGTTCAGCTGCATGTATGCACTTTCAGATTTCACAAAAGAAAATGGTGGAACTGTGGTAATTCCAGGATCACAAAACCTTCCAACCGGTGTAATTAGAGGACTGGAAGTCCCACCAGAAGAGATTGCATATGCAGCGATGCCCGCTGGCAGCGGAATGATTTACTCCGGCAAAGTAGTACATGGCGCAGGCGCAAATATCACGGAACAAATGCGCTACGGGATGCATGTGAGTTTCGTGGCCGGGTGGCTACGACCAGAGGAAGCAAGTCCTTTAGTAATCGATAAAGAGACCGCGGCCACGTTGCCGCCACGAGCCCGTCAACTCTTAGGCTGGGGTTCCTATCACTCGGTCGGTGGAGGACGCACTTGGCTCGTTGACTTCGATGATGTAGAACACCTATTTGATTGAATCAGAAATGCTCCTAGTCTGTAATACACAAGCCACTAGCAAAGGTAAGCGACTTTAAATGGAACTAGTTACCCACAAAAATCTTTATTTAGTCGCCGGACGAGTGAGCCAATCTTTGGGTACAGAAATAGCAAATTTAATGGGCGAAGAACTTGGCGAACCAAACCTTGAAGATTTCGCCAATGGTGAAATACATTGCAAATTCTCTGAATCCATTCGCGGTAGTGACGTTTTCATCATCCAGACCCACTGCCAAACACCGAACTCCTCAATCAACGATGCCGTGATGGAACAACTCATCATGGTGGATGCAGCGAAACGAGCGTCGGCGAAACGAATAACAGTGGTTTGCCCCCATTACGGATATGGGCGCCAAGACCGGAAATCAACTGGACGAGAACCTATTACCGCAAAATTAGTGGCAAACCTTTTCAAAAGTGCCGGAGCCAGTCGCCTAGTGGGAATAGATCTTCATTCAGGTCAGATCCAAGGATTCTTTGATGGTCCAGTAGACCACCTTACGGCCATGCCCGTACTCGTAGAACGACTTAAAGGTTTAGAAGGAGAAATATCAATAGTTTCCCCAGATGCCGGTCGAGTAAAAGTGGCTGAACGTTACGCAATGCAACTAGGGGCTGATCTCGCGATTGTTCATAAACGTAGAAGCCATACAGCGTTCAATACTGTTGAAGCAAAAGAAGTAGTTGGCGATGTTGAGGGTAAGACTTGCGTAATTGTTGACGACATGATTGATACAGCTGGAACCATTTGTGCGGCATCAGAACAACTGAAAGAAAAAGGCGCAGAACGAGTGATCGCAGCCACCACTCACGGGGTATTTTCTGGTCCAGCCATGGAACGCCTCGCTGAGTCATCAATAGAAAAAGTGCTTGTTACCAATACTTTGCCCATGCCCGAAGGGTACGACACTGAACTAATAGAAGTTCTATCAATAGCACCACTAGTAGCAGAAGCGTTACAAGCGGTATTTCAAGATTCTTCAGTAAGTGAAATCTTTGGTGGAGATCATCTGTCATAGGTAACGATTCAGACCGGAATGACGCAATTCTTCGCTAGAATCGTTCATCGGTCTTAATACAAATAGATAAAGATCTATTCGAAACAACAGTTTTGTATATAACTAAGAAAGTTTTTCAATGGAAGAGATTGTGCTTGCAGCAGATACGGGTCGAAACTCCGGCACACGGACATCAAAACGGCTACGAACAACAGGGAGCATCCCAGGGGTTCTTTATGGACTTAGCGACGACTCAATACCCCTATCCGTAAAGTGGCCAGAGCTTCGCCTTGCCCTCACAACTGATGCTGGAGTGAATGCTGTTATCCAACTCGAAGTAGATGGAAAGCGTCATATGAGTATCGTGAAAGATATTCAACGTCATCCAGTGAGACGAGATGTGATACACGTTGATTTTCTTCGCATTGATCCAAATCAGAAAGTAACTGTAGATGTTCCAGTCATCATGATAGGAGACGCATTAGAGGTTACTCAGGCCAACGGAATGGTTGATCAAAACCTCTTCTCGTTGACTGTTGACGCTCCTCCTATGTCTATCCCGAATGAATTTGAAGTCGATATTTCAAGCTTGACGGTTGGAGATGCGATCCGAGTATCAGATATTGGATTACCTGAAGGCGTTACCACTGAGGCTGATCCTGAAGAAACTGTTGCGGTCGGAATGATCACTCGATCCACACTTGAAGCCATGGCGGCTGAAGAAGCTGCTGCAGCTGCAGACGAAGAAGGTGCAGAAGGTCAAGAGGGCGGAGCAGAAGCTTCCAGTGAAGATCAGGGTGATTCTGAAGATTCTGAAGATTCTGAAGAGTAACAGTTTGCACTGTCGTCCAGCCTCGGTTTGGAGAGGTTGCCATGTTGAGACGCTCATTTAAAAAGAATTCATCTGAATCCAATAGATTCTTAGTCGTCGGCTTAGGTAATCCAGGCAAAGATTATGACGGGACTCGCCATAATGTTGGAGCTGCTGCAGTTCAAGCACTAGGAATTGCTCATGACTCTCCTCTCAAAAAGTTGAGAGAGCAGGCACTTACTAACGAGATATTGATTGATGGCGAAAGAGTCATTCTGGCATTTCCACAAACGTTTATGAATAACTCAGGGCAGTCAGTCTCGGCGTTAATGAGAAAAAATGGTGTCAAAAACCCGGAGAATCTGATTGTTGTCCATGATGAAATGGATATTCCCACTGGCGATTTACGAATTAAGTCTGGGGGAGGATTAGCAGGACACAATGGACTTAAATCAATAACTGCTCATTTAAAGACACAAGATTACCTCCGCATACGAATTGGTGTAGGTAAACCGTCTAACAAAAATAATGGCAAAAATTACGTACTCAATCGACCGAATAAAGTTGAACAAGAGGAACTTTCAATCGTCATTCAAGAAACAGTCGATGCTATTGAAGTGATAATTAGCGAAGGCATTGATGTTGCTATGGCAAGATTTAACAGCCGTTCGTGATACTCAATCAACTACTTGAGCGTCTCGAGGACGAAAAGGCCCTAGACAGTCTTTTTGGTAGGCGAAGCGCGACCTTGGCTGTAGCCGAACCAGCCAGAGCCATCGTTTTAGCATCTCTCATAGAACGAGCGGAACGCCGACCTGTAGTAGTAGCAGTACCAACAGGCTCAGAGGCTGAACGTTTGAGTAACGATTTGAAGAACTTCCTTGAACCTTCTGAGGTGGCACTGTTCCCAGCTTGGGAGACGCTTCCTTTCGAAAGGGTTAGCCCGGCAATAGAAACAATGGGTCGACGAATGCAGATACTTCATCAACTATCTGACCCGAAGACCTGTCCAAAAGTAATTGTTGCCTCAGGAAAAGCTTTGGTACAGCAAGTAGGACCATATTCAAAGAGAAGAAAACCTTTGAAACTAATCCTGAATGAAGAGATTGATCAAAGCGAAGTTATTTCTACTCTTGTTTCAGTTGGATATAGAAGGGAATATCAAGTTGAACACCGAGGAGAATTTGCTGTTCGCGGATCAATAATCGATCTTTGGCCTTCAACATCTGAAGCTCCAATCCGAGTAGATCTATGGGGAGATGAGATAGAGAGACTCACAGAGTTCAGCGTAGCTACTCAGCGATCAACTCTTGAATATAAGGAAGTTGAAGTTTTTCCTTGCAGAGAACTCCTCCCCACAGAAGAAGTAAAAGAGAGGGCACAGCAACTAATAGCGGAACAGCCTTGGGGTCGTGAACAATGGGAACGCTTAACAAATGGTGAACTCTTTGATGGGATGGAATCTTGGCTTCCTTGGATTACTCCCCAGGCGCAAGTTCTCTTTGATTTCATTGGAGACAATGGACTCGTAGTTCTGGTCGAACCACGAAGACTTAGAGACAGAATTTCAGATCTCCGTGCTGAAGAAGCAGATCTTGTCGCAGTACTTGCGGATACGTGGGGTGCAGAAAATAACGAATTCCCTCAACTTCACACAAAATGGGAGCGCCTTCTTGAACACACTGATTCACCGCGTTGGTCTATAGATGCTACGCCTGAAGGACCTGAGTCATCCATAGTCCCAGCACATGGCTGGGGTCGCTCAGCCGGAGGAGAAGAAAGCGCAGTTCAATCATTATCAAAACTGTTGTCAGATGGTTACCAAGTGCTACTTGTCGCAGATGGAGATGGAACAGCAAATCGGCTGACCGAAAACATGGCAAAAGAAGGCATTGAATTACAGCGATCCTCTGAACCGCCGAATTTTTCAAACCCGTCTGGTCAAATAACTGTTGGATCGTTAGAACGAGGTTTTGTACTCACAAATTCCCGACTTGCAGTTATTACAGAGGCGGAACTTACCGGAAGAAGACGAACACACCGCCCAAGGGGGCCAAGACGCAAAGCGGCGGTCAGAGTGTTTGAAGATTTACATCCTGGAGATTACGTAGTTCATGAATTCCATGGAGTCGCAAAATTCTCAGGTCTAGTAACCCGGACTTTAGGCGGCGTAGAACGCGACTATCTTCTTTTGGAATACCGCGGAGATGATCGCCTTTATCTACCTACCGACCAGATTGATGCCATACGCCCCTATACCGGAGGAGATTCTCCAACTCTCAGCCGTATGGGAGGGGCCGATTGGGAACGATCTCGAGCACGAGTTCGCTCTGCGGCATCAGAAATAGCTCAAGAATTAGTCCTTCTTTACCAAAAACGCATTACGACAAAAGGCCATTCATTTGGACCAGACACTCCTTGGCAGCAAGAAATGGAACAATCGTTTCCTTTTCAAGAAACTCCAGATCAGAACTCAGCAATCAAAAGCGTCAAAGAAGATATGGAGAACTCTCTGCCAATGGATCGGCTTGTTTGCGGAGACGTCGGGTTCGGGAAAACCGAAATAGCGATCAGAGCTGTTTTTAAAGCAGTGCAAGATGGAAAACAGGCAGCGGTTCTGGTACCTACAACTCTCTTAGCCCAGCAGCATGGACAGACATTTGCTGATCGATTTGCACCATATCCAATAAGAGTTGAGGTGCTGAGCCGATTCCTTACCGCCGCTGAATCACGAAGAGTAATTAGAGATATTCAAGATGGAACTGTTGATGTGGTGATCGGTACTCATCGTTTGTTGTCGGGTGATGTGGAATTCCAGAAACTAGGGCTTCTAGTTGTAGACGAAGAGCAGCGTTTTGGCGTTACACATAAAGAAGCAATAAAACAGATAAAGAGTAATGTTGATGTGCTTACCCTGACAGCAACTCCGATTCCAAGAACATTAGAAATGTCACTAACAGGGATACGAGATCTAAGCCTTCTTAATACTCCGCCTGCTGATCGCCAACCGATACTCACTTATGTCGGTGAATATGATGAACGTGCCGCTGTTGAAGCAATACGAAGAGAACTCCTAAGAGAAGGTCAAGTCTTTTTTGTTCACAACCGGGTAGCCGACATAGAACAAGTTGCCGGAGGGCTAAAAGAGCTTGTACCTGAAGCACGAATAGCTGTAGCCCATGGTCAAATGGAAGAGTCTGCACTGGAATCTGTAGTTCTTGATTTCTGGGAAGGCTCTTACGACGTTTTGGTCTGTACCACAATCATTGAATCAGGTATTGATATGCCGACGGTTAATACTCTTGTAGTAGATCGAGCAGATTTACTTGGATTAGGCCAAATGCATCAGTTAAGAGGGCGCGTGGGGAGAGCAGGGCAACGCGCTTACGCATATTTATTCACCCCTACTGACAGGTCTCTTTCAGAAGAAGCGTATGAACGACTTAGAACCATTGGAGAAACAACAGAACTTGGGTCTGGATTTCGGATAGCTATGCGAGACTTAGAGATAAGAGGTGCTGGAAATATTTTAGGAACAGGGCAAAGTGGACATATCGCAGCAGTGGGTTATGACCTGTATTGCCAGATGGTTACAGAGGCTGTAGCGGAACTTACCGGAAAAACTTCTGAGAAGCCTCTAGAGATACGCGTTGAGATACCTGTTGATGCACATCTACCGAAAGATTATGTTTCAAGAAGTGATCTTCGTCTTGAGGCGTACCGTCGCTTAGCTTCTGCAGGAATCAACTCGGAAATAGAAAGTGTTGATGAGGTACAAGCTGAGTGGGAAGACCGGTATGGTCCAGTTCCAGATCCCGCTATGGCTCTCTTAGCGGTGGGGAGATTACGTGCTCTTTGTGCCCAGTTAGGAATATCTGAAGTTATTGTTTCTCGAGTTCCAGGCGGATTCGATCCGGGAAGAGCAGAATACGTAGCACGATGCTCTCCTGTAGATCTTCCACTGAGCCGACAAGCACGTTTACAACGACTATTTGAAGGATCAATCTATAAAACTGATCAGAAGGTTTTACACCTTCCAATGCCACAACCTCTAGATGAAGGAGTCCCAGGCGAATTAGCGATCAAATTATCAGAAATGCTTAAAGATCTTGTTCCGACCGCTGATTTGGCTGATTCTCCCATAACCTCCTAGACGATGAAAACTTTTTTCCGATTTTTAGTCATAAGTTCTTTGCTCGTTGTTTCTGCTTGTGGATCATCGAGTAACGCTATTGAAGTTGGACGGACCTCTCTTGATCGAGAGGCCTTGAACGATTGGATTATCGAACGCGGCTATTACGGAGATGCTGATGCTGTAGAAAATCTTGATATCTCTTTGGGAGTGATTCAACAATTCATCGAATTCGAGGCTCTCGTCGATCTTCTCGCTGATCATGAAGTAGTCCCTTCTGACACTGATCTTGAATCAGCCCAAGAACAATTATTAGAAAACGGTTTCGAATCGGGTTCTCCAGTTATAGAACGACTCAAAGTTTGGCAATCAGCTTTGAATCTGGCGAATCAGTTTGGATCCGGGGTTCAGGCAGCCTATGAAGAGCATGCTCATCTAGCAGGGCATGACCTGTGCACAAGTCATATTCTTGTTTCGACCCGACAGGAAGCAGATGGACTAATCAATTCACTTGACGACGGAGCAGACTTCTCTGAATTAGCAATCACCTTCTCACAAGATCCCGGTTCGGGAAGTCAGGGCGGAGATCTTGGTTGTGTAACAACAGGAGCTTTTGTTCCAGAGTTTGAACGAGCAGTCCTCGGAGCTCTTCAACAATTGGAAGTCATCCCTGAAGAAACCGTAATAGGCCCAGTGCAAAGCCAATTCGGTTTCCACATCATTCGAATTGATGAAGTAAAACCTGTTGATCCTCCATCATTTGAAGAAGCAGGACAAAAGGCACTTCAACAACTGGTTGAATTTGCAACTATGACTCGCTCTATTTCTCTTGACGCGAGATACGGAAGTTGGGATCCAGTTATTGGGAAAGTAAACCCTCCTTCCGGACCAACTATTAATTAATTGGGATGACAGACAAACGGACGGACTCTTTGGAACGACTCATCGTTTTAATGGATCAATTACGCGTAGAGTGCCCATGGGATGCAAAACAAACTCACACGTCTCTTCGCTCTCATCTCCTAGAAGAAACTTATGAGGTCCTAGAAGCACTTGATGCAATGGATGAAGAGACAGGAGAGGGTTCAGAGCACCTACAGGAAGAACTTGGAGACCTTTTACTTCATATCGTTTTTCATGCTCGCATTGCAGAAGATCTTGAGCAGTTCACCCTAGAAGATGTCGCAACTCAGATTACGGAAAAACTGATTCACCGGCACCCCCATGTGTTCCCGCCAGAAGGTGAAGACAGCGAAGAACCGGTTGATGTTGAACGGATGGCTTCTACATGGGAGCAAATAAAGAAAAAGGAAAAAAACCGATCTTCTGTTTTTGATGGGGTACCGGCTGCTTTGCCTTCGTTAGCAAGAGCCTCAAAAGTTGTTCGTAAGTCATCAATTCTTGGTTTCAGCCCATCATTACCGGACTTGCGTTTAGAAACAGAAGAGGATCTTGGAGAAACCTTACTCGGGCTAGTTGAGTGGGCTCGACAACATGACGTAGATCCAGAAGGCGCCTTACGGGTCACCGTTGAACAGTATGTTGCGAAGATGAGAGTCTTAGAACAAGAGAACAACTCAGAGTTTTAAGCGCCAAGTAATTAAGGGTAAATGGACTAGTCTTTTACTTGAAGATAAATGACTGTCAATTTGATTCTTGCATTAAATAAAGCCATTGAAGGCCGGTGAACAAAAACAATGACCGAGATACAAGCAGTACGCGGGCGTCAAGTACTTGACTCGCGAGGCAACCCAACTGTTGAAGTGGATGTAACACTCGTATCTGGTGCTACTGGTCGTGCCATTGTGCCTAGTGGTGCTTCAACTGGAAAATTTGAAGCGGTAGAACTCAGAGACAACGCGACCATTTGGTTAGGGAAAGGAGTCCAACAAGCTGTAGACAATGTCAACGAAGAAATTGCTCAAGCGATAGTTGGACAAGAAATAGAGGATCAATCACACATCGATCAGATCATGATTGATCTGGACGGAACTGATAACAAAAGACGGTTAGGGGCAAATGCAATCCTCGGAGTGTCATTAGCGGCGGCAAAAGCTTCTGCAGCCAATCAAGACATCCCTCTTTATCGACTAATAAATAGTGCGGCCCAGATTCTGCCAGTACCAATGCTCAATGTATTAAATGGTGGAGAGCATGCTGATAACAATATTGACTTGCAAGAGTTCATGTTCATGCCTATTGGAGCACCATCTTTTTCGGAGGCACTTAGATGGGGAGTGGAGTGTTATCACGTACTAAAAGGAGTTTTAAGAGAACGAGGTCTCTCTACCGCTGTCGGAGACGAAGGCGGCTTTGCTCCGAATCTAAAATCAAATGAAGAGGCGGCTCAACTGCTAGTAGAAGCTATCGAAAAAGCTGGATTCATTCCTGGCACTGATATTTCATTGGCACTTGACGTAGCGTCAACAGAGTTTTTTGAAGAAAATCTTTACGTTTTGAAGGGAGAAAATCGTCAACTTTCACCTAAAGAAATGATCCAATACCTTGCTGACCTTGCAAACAATTACCCGATTGTTTCCATAGAAGATGGAATGGCAGAAGATGATTGGGAAGGCTGGGAAGGTTTAACTTCTGAAATCGGCCACAAAGTCCAACTGGTAGGAGACGACCTATTCGTTACTAACTCTGAACGTTTACAAAGAGGAATAGATGCCTGCGTAGCAAACTCTATTTTAGTAAAAGTGAATCAGATAGGGACCTTGACTGAAACTTTAGATGCAGTTGAATTAGCGAAGAGCAATGGTTACACAGCAGTTATGTCTCATCGCTCCGGAGAGACAGAAGACACAACTATTGCTGACCTGGCGGTTGCTACGAACTGTGGTCAGATCAAAACGGGTGCACCTGCAAGAAGTGATCGAGTAGCTAAATACAACCAGTTATTGCGAATTGAGTCAGAGCTAGGAAAAGACGCTCTTTATCTCGGAGCCGAAACTTTTAACAAAAAACACGATGTGAATTAATGTCAGCACGCTTTTTATTTCCAATCGGAGCAGTGGTTGTAATTGTAGGAATTATTTTGGCTTTCGGTATAGACCCATTTAGTGACTGGCTGGACCAAAGATCTGATTCAACCTCTCTTCAATCTCAAGTAGAAGAAGTGGAGAGAAGAAACAAAGAGTATGAGTTGCAGATTGATGCATTAAATACAGATGAAGAAATAGAACGCAGAGCTCGAGAAGAATACAACTTAGTTCGACCTGAGGAAGAGGCTTACGCCGTGTTGCCCCCTCCTCCCGCGGCACATCGAATTAAAGGGGTATGGCCGTTTAATAATTAAAGATCAGTCCGGGCTCGGTCACTGAAGCCTCTAACTATTAAGATTTCTTTCCGGTAGACAGATCTGATTACGAGAGCCGATTCATCAATACTCGTAATTTGAAGGGCATGTTATGAGCATTTTAGGAAATAGAGTTCTACGTCGTGAAGACCCCGCATTTCTGACCGTCGGAGCCAAATACACCGCTGATTTAGATTCTCCACTTCTTAACAATGCA